>Ga0209199_1000917_pt1 | contig 37936 bp, 24 predicted proteins | sample COGITO_mtgs_1105_7_FD_184805 | JGI IMG/M metagenome (GOLD analysis project Ga0209199, IMG submission 184805) | Pelagic marine microbial communities from North Sea - COGITO_mtgs_110523 (SPAdes) (version 2) | ecosystem: Environmental > Aquatic > Marine > Epipelagic ... | reverse complement strand
TCAGAAAAAACAATTAACTCTTCAGACTCAGATTGAATCTCGTATTCTAATTGATTTGCTCTATAGCTTAAGAGATTAACTTCAGAATTACCTGACATGGAAATATCTTCAATTATTTCTCTATATTTTTCATCAATTACAGCAATGTTGGATGGGTCGAAAGAGGAATCGTTTAAAAAAGAAATTTCTGCATCAGCATTAGGGACCCATTTAATTTCTTTGACTGTCCAAGCATTTCCTAAAGCATATGGATTTTTTAAAACCCCTGGTGTCTTGTCTCTATTTGGATTCACAAAATCTACAACAGCATTTCCATCTGGATTAAAAATATAATACTTTGTATTTAGCATATTAAAAAAGTGATTTGACTTAAGTAAATCAAACTGATTGCTCTTTAAAGAATTATTCAAATTATTATACTCTTTTTGAAAATAAAAATCAATAAGCTCTTGAACTCGCTTAACTTTAACTGCTGAATATCCTCCAATAGATTTATGAAGAAAGGAGGTTCTAGCAGTATTAAGAGGATTACCCATTTCTAAAACACGATAATTGGTGTTTAAGTTAAGAGCTTTAAAAGATTGAATATTAGCAATTCTATTTCTATAATCACTGTCCTCGAACTCATTTAAAACATCTCTCATGGTGTTTTGAACATCTTTCCTTAAATCGTTATTTAGAGCAATTTCATAATCTCTAATTGCCAAATCAGCAGCTATGGGAGAATGTGGATATATCTTAAGTTCATAATCTTGCCAATACTTTAATCCACTTTTTCTGGTAAGCTGTGTTTCGAGATCTGAATGGTCATTATTATTCAAATATCTTTTACTAACACCCCACATATCAAACAAAACTGTCAACCCTATAGAAACAATTAAAATATGCTTAGATATTTTATTCTTTATAAATAAGAAAAGTAAAACTAAAACAATGGAAATTAAAATTAAAGAACGTAGAGCATCTTGAGAAAGAATTCCGATTCTGAAATCTATTAACTCACTTACATAAGATCCAGTTTGAGGATCCATAACAGATAATTGATTAATTATTTGTTGTTCATTTTGAGATGTAAAATTTAGAAATAAATCAGGACTTATTACCAAAGTCAAAAAGAAAACGACTACAACAGAGGATAGAATATAAAATAAATTTAAGTTTCCAATTTTTGTAAATTTTAAATCCACTTCTTTATTCAAAAAATCTGACTTTTTTTCTGCAAACTGAAACAACCATAAAATCCCTACAAGAGGAAGGATTAGTTCAGCAATGACTAAAATCATAGTAACCGATCTAAATTTTGAATAACCTGGGAAAAAATCGGCAAATAATTTGGTTAGAAACATCCAATTGTGGCCCCAGGATAGAAAGATTGAAATTAATAGTATAATTAACAGAGGCCACTTAATCCTATCACTTAAAAAGAAAAGACCAAGAATAAATAAAACAAATATTGTAGCACCAATATACACCGGACCTGCAGTTGAAGGCTGATTGCCCCAATAAGAACTTATAGTCCATCCTTTTTGATAAGCATCTTTGACGAAATTCTTTAGTCTAGTGCTCACATCATTATTTTCCATTAAATTTTCATCCAACAAATAAGGACCTGAGCCACCTCCCTTAACATTAGGAATTATAAAATTTAAACTTTCTCCAACTCCATAGCTCCAATTGGTCATGTAATTGATATCTAAGCCCCCAGTTTTAGCTTTAGCATTATCCCCCAGGGTATTTGATGTTAGTTCGGAAGGTCCTCTTTGTGAATCAGGTAAATAGTCATAAGTCATAAATAAATTTCCAGAATTACACATTACTGCCAATAAACCTGCAACAACTAATAAACCTGTAGTTTTAAAAAATGAAGGCATTCTTTTGGCTTTATAAAATCTAATTAGCTCACTAAACCCTAGGGGAATTAAAATCATAAAGGTGTAATAGGTAATTTGAATATGATTTGATTTTAACTCAAGACCAAGAAACACCAATAAACCTGCAACAATTAATAAACCTGTAGTTTTAAAAAATGAAGGCATTCTTTTGGCTTTATAAAATCTAATTAGCTCACTAAACCCTAGGGGAATTAAAATCATAAAGGTGTAATAGGTAATTTGAACATGATTTGATTTCAACTCTAGACCAAGAAACAAAGCCATTAATATGGAACCTACTATAGCTTTTTTCCTATAGGAATAAATAAATGCCCCAAGTATCATTGGCATAAACGCCATGGCCATTATTTTAGAATTATGACCTACCGACAGACTAATGAAAAAGAAAGAGCTTAAACCAAACATAATAGATCCCACAATGGATAACCAGGGTTTTATACTCAAACAAATACAAAGTATGTAGAAACCTAATAAGTATAAAAAAAGAACACTAATTGGGTGTGGTAGACCAAGAGACATGATTTTTTGGGCGTAACTCAATAAATTTGCATCATGTTTTACTGAAACTTGAGTAGCTGGCATTCCTCCAAACATAGAATTGGTCCACAAAGGCTCTTCATTATATTCTTCTCTATGGTCTCTTATTTCTTTAGCTACCCCCTTATGATTATCAATATCGTCTTGTTTTAAAGCATAACCATTTAAAACAGGCGACAAATAAGTAATAGATACAATTAGAAAAAATAAAACTGCCACAAAATGAGGGTAGTTTTCTTTTAAATTATAATTCATATTAAAGTTTATATATTCAAATATAACAAGCTTATTTATAAAATATAACTTATTATTAATTAAGACTTACTTACTTAAGTATAGGTTTCTTTCAGAATATATCTTTCTAAAGAAGGGATCTTTCAAGTCTTTGATAAATCTTATTGCTTCTCCAGTTGATTTCATTTCAGGGCCTAATTCTTTATTTACATTTGGAAATTTATCAAATGAAAAAACTGGAATTTTTATAGCATAACCGTTTTTTTCAGGTTTAAAATCAAAGTCTTTCAATTTCTTCTTGCCTAGCATTACTTTGGTGGCATAATTTACATATGGTTCTTTATATGCTTTTGCAATAAATGGTACTGTTCTTGAAGCTCTAGGATTAGCTTCAATGATATAAACAGTATCATCTTTAATAGCAAACTGAATATTTATAAGTCCAACTGTTTTTAAAGCTTTTGCTATTGTATGGGTATATTCTTCAATTTGTTGGATAATAAAATCCCCCAAATTATAAGGAGGTAAAAGAGCGTAAGAGTCTCCCGAATGGATTCCAGCAGGCTCAATATGTTGCATGATTCCAATAATTTTAACATCGTCACCATCACAAATAGCATCTGCTTCTGCTTCAATAGCTCCATCCAAAAAATGATCTAGTAGAATTTGATTATCGGGCATATCTTTGAGAATATCTACCACATGATGCTCTAAGTCTTCTTCATTAATAACAATCTTCATTTTCATTCCGCCTAAAACATAACTAGGCCTAACAAGCAAAGGGAAACCCAAATCTTTGGAAAGCTCAATTGCCTGTTCAGCAGACTCAACAACTCCAAATTTTGGATAAGGAATATTATTATCTTTTAAAAGATTAGAAAAACTTCCTCTATCTTCCGCCAAATCAAGAGCCTCATAAGACGTTCCAAGAACTTTTATTCCATATCTAGATAATTTCTCCGCAAGTTTTAAAGCTGTTTGCCCTCCAAGTTGAACAATAACACCTAGAGGTTTCTCATGGAGAATAATATCGTAAATATGTTCCCAAAAAACAGGTTCAAAATATAGTTTATCTGCAGTATCGAAATCTGTCGAAACAGTTTCTGGATTACAATTTATCATAATAGTTTCATAGCCGCATTCTTTTGCGGCTAATACACCATGAACACAACAATAATCAAATTCTATTCCTTGACCAATTCTATTTGGACCAGATCCAAGAACTACTACTTTAGGTTTATTGGAAACAATAGACTCGTTTTCTTGTTCAAAAGTTGAATAAAAATATGGGGTTTCTGCTCTAAATTCAGCAGCACATGTATCTACTAATTTATAAACTCTTTTAACTCCTAAATCATGTCTCTTATTAAAAACTTCACTTTCTAAACAGCCTAGTAAATGGCCTAATTGTCTATCTGCATAACCTTTTTGTTTGGCTTCAAATAATAATTCCTTAGGTAAATTGTCAATATTAAATGATTCAATTTTATCTTCAATGGCTAGTAATTCTTGAATTTGTCTTAAAAACCAATCATCAATTCTTGTTTTTTCTTGAATCTTTTTAAAGGGTATTCCTAACTTAATTGCATCATAAATATGAAATAATCTATTCCAACTTGGAAACTCTAAGCTTTTCAATATTTCATTTTGATTCTTAATCTCTTTTCCATCAGCACCAAGACCATTTCTATTTATTTCTAAAGATTGACAGGCTTTTTGTAAAGCTTCCTGAAAAGACCTTCCTATTCCCATTACCTCACCGACAGATTTCATTTGAAGACCTAGCTTTCTATCAGAACCCTTAAACTTATTAAAGTTCCATCTTGGAATTTTAACAATTACATAATCTAAAGTAGGCTCAAAAAAAGCAGAGGTGGATTTAGTGATTTGATTATCTAATTCATCTAACGAATATCCAATGGCAAGTTTTGCAGCTATTTTTGCAATTGGATATCCTGTAGCTTTGGAAGCTAATGCAGAGGAGCGACTAACTCGAGGGTTTATTTCAATAGCAATAATATCTTCATTCTCATCATCACTAACAGCAAATTGAACATTACATCCACCAGCAAAATCGCCAATAGCTCTCATCATTTTAATAGCCATATCTCGCATTTTCTGATATGTTTTATCGCTTAATGTCATAGCTGGAGCAACTGTTATAGAATCACCAGTATGAATCCCCATAGGATCCATATTTTCAATAGAACAAATTATTGTAACATTGTCATTTTTGTCTCTTAATAATTCTAACTCAAACTCTTTCCATCCTATTACTGCCTTGTCTATCATTACTTCATGAATTGGTGAAGCATGAAGTCCTCTATTCAATAAAGAGTCAAAATCTTTTTCACTATGAACAAAAGATGCACCTGATCCACCTAGTGTATAGGATGGTCTAATACATAAAGGAAAACCAAATTTTTGAGCAATTTCTTTTCCTTGTAAAAATGATTTGGCAATTAATTGTGGAGCCATGGAAACATCGATCTCATTCATCAATTTTCTAAAAGCTTGTCTATTTTCAGTTATTTCAATTGCATCAATATCAACTCCAATTATTTTAATATTGTATTCATCCCATAAACCAACTTCATCACATTTTATACATAAATTTAGAGCAGTTTGACCACCCATTGTAGGTAGAACAGCATCAATATTATGAGATTTAAGAATTTTTTCTATTGATTCTATTTCAAGTGGAAGTAAATAGATATTATCTGCAACTACTTTATCAGTCATGATAGTAGCAGGATTAGAATTTATTAAGGTAACCTCAATACCTTCTTCTCTTAAAGATCTTGAGGCTTGAGAACCAGAATAATCAAATTCACATGCTTGACCTATAACTATAGGACCACTACCAATTATAAGTACAGACTTTATCGATGAATCTTTTGACATATTTAAAACTTTGAGGACGAAAATAAGTAAAAGAAGGTCAAAATATTCATGTTGTTGAAAAAAAGGCAAAAAAAAACCTCCATAAGGAGGTTTTTAAAAAGTGGCGACGACATACTCTTCCAGGTATTACCCTAGTACCATCTGCGCAATTAGGCTTAACTTCTCTGTTCGGAATGGGAAGAGGTGGACCCTAATGCAATAGTCACCGTAGCGTTAAATATTTTAGTATTTCTAAATATAATAATCATAAAGTACACAACAAACTGTCATTATTAAAAGCTTACAGGTAATTAGTACTACTCGGCTTTGCCATCACTGACTTTACACCTGTAGCCTATCAACGTCATCGTCTTTAACGACCTTTAAAAGAGATCTCATCTTGAGATGTGTTTCGCGCTTAGATGCTTTCAGCGCTTATCACATCCGAACATAGCTACCCTGCGATGCAGCTAGCGCCACAACAGGTACACTAGAGGTTCGTCCAACCCGGTCCTCTCGTACTAGGGTCAGGTTCCCTCAAATCTCTAACGCCCACAACAGATAGGGACCGAACTGTCTCGCGACGTTCTGAACCCAGCTCGCGTGCCACTTTAATGGGCGAACAGCCCAACCCTTGGGACCTTCTCCAGCCCCAGGATGTGACGAGCCGACATCGAGGTGCCAAACCACTCCGTCGATGTGAGCTCTTGGGAGTGATCAGCCTGTTATCCCCGGCGTACCTTTTATCCTTTGAGCGATGGCCCTTCCATGCGGAACCACCGGATCACTATGCTCTACTTTCGTACCTGCTCGACTTGTAAGTCTCACAGTCAAGCACCCTTGTGCCATTGCACTCTGCGTACGGTTACCAAGCGTACTGAGGGTACCTTTAGAAGCCTCCGTTACTCTTTTGGAGGCGACCACCCCAGTCAAACTACCCACCACACACTGTTCTTAATTAAAAGTTAGATATCAGATAATTGAAGGGTGGTATTTCAAGGACGACTCCACAACCCCTAGCGAGGCCGCTTCGTAGTCTCCCACCTATCCTACACATCAATTACCCAATACCAATGTGAAGTTGTAGTAAAGGTGCACGGGGTCTTTCCGTCCCGTTGCGGGTACTCGGCATCTTCACCGAGATTACAATTTCACCGAGCTCATGGCTGAGACAGTGCCCAGATCGTTACACCATTCGTGCAGGTCGGAACTTACCCGACAAGGAATTTCGCTACCTTAGGACCGTTATAGTTACGGCCGCCGTTTACCGGGGCTTCAATTCAGACCTTCGCCGAAGCTAAGCCCTCCTTTTAACCTTCCGGCACCGGGCAGGTGTCAGGCCTTATACATCATCTTTCGATTTAGCAAAGCCATGTGTTTTTGATAAACAGTCGCCTGGGCCTATTCACTGCGGCTTACTTGCGTAAGCGTCCTTTCTCCCGAAGTTACAGGACTATTTTGCCTAGTTCCTTAGCCATGAATCACTCGAGCACCTTAGAATTCTCATCTTGACTACCTGTGTCGGTTTGCGGTACGGGTAGCTATAACCTGAAGCTTAGAGGTTTTTCTTGGGAGCATGATTAGGATACTTCCGTCACCAGAAGGATCAGTTATCACTCGAATTTCAGCAGACTGGCGGATTTACCTACCAATCTATACCTACGTTCTTAGACGTGCTATTCTGTCAGCACGCGTATCTTTCACTTCTCCGTCACCCCATCGCAGTTAAAGCTAGTACAGGAATATTAACCTGTTGTCCATCGACTACCCCGTTTGGGTTCGCCTTAGGTCCCGACTAACCCCCAGCTGATTAGCATGGCTGGGGAAACCTTAGTCTATTGGTGAGCGGGTTTCTCGCCCGCTTTATCGTTACTTATGCCTACATTTTCTTTTCTAAGCGCTCCAATAATTCTTGTCGAATTATCTTCAATGCCCTTAGAATGCTCCCCTACCGATTTTTCAATCCCATAGCTTCGGTGGTATACTTATGCCCGATTATTATCCACGCCCGATCGCTCGACTAGTGAGCTGTTACGCACTCTTTAAATGAATGGCTGCTTCCAAGCCAACATCCTAGCTGTCAAAGCAATCGGACCACGTTTGGTCAACTTAGCATACACTTGGGGACCTTAGCTGATGGTCTGGGTTCTTTCCCTCTCGGACATGGACCTTAGCACCCATGCCCTCACTCCCGAGTATATTTCATAGCATTCGGAGTTTGTCAGGGGTTGGTAGGCGGTGAAGCCCCCTAGCCCTATCAGTAGCTCTACCTCTATGAAACTCAACCTCGAGGCTGCACCTAAATGCATTTCGGGGAGTACGAGCTATTTCCTAGTTTGATTGGCCTTTCACCCCTACCCACAACTCATCCAAAGACTTTTCAACGTCAACTGGTTCGGTCCTCCATTCCGTGTTACCGGAACTTCAACCTGGTCATGGGTAGATCACAAGGTTTCGCGTCTACCGCACCTAACTAAAACGCCCTATTCAGACTTGCTTTCGCTTCGGCTGCGTCAATTAATGACTTAACCTTGCTAGATACGAGTAACTCGTAGGCTCATTATGCAAAAGGCACGCAGTCACCCCGAAGGGCTCCTACAGCTTGTAAGCGTATGGTTTCAGGAACTATTTCACTCCCTTGTTCAGGGTACTTTTCACCTTTCCCTCACGGTACTTGTTCGCTATCGGTCTCTCAGTAGTATTTAGCCTTACCAGATGGTCCTGGTAGATTCAGACAGAATTTCACGTGTTCCGCCCTACTCAGGATACTGCTAGGTAGTTAAATTATTTCGTGTACAGGATTCTCACCTTCTATGATTAAACTTTCCAGATTATTCCACTATAAATTAACAGTCCACATTGCAGTCCTACAACCCCACATATGCCGAAACATTTATGGTTTGGGCTATTCCCTTTTCGCTCGCCGCTACTGGGGGAATCACTTTTGTTTTCTTTTCCTCTGGTTACTTAGATGTTTCAGTTCACCAGGTTGGCTTCAAATGATGACTAGTCTTCAACTAGCCGGGTTTCCCCATTCGGAAATCTACGGATCAAAGGATATTTGCTCCTACCCGTAGCTTATCGCAGCTTATTACGTCCTTCATAGCCTCTGAGAGCCAAGGCATCCGCCATACGCCCTTAATTTGCTTTTTAATAAGTAACAATTTGTTATGTACTTTTTATGATTATTAATATTGAAATACGTCAAAGAACTTCAACTCATTTTGAGTTTAGTGGAGAATATCGGAGTCGAACCGATGACCTCCTGCGTGCAAGGCAGGCGCTCTAGCCAGCTGAGCTAATCCCCCTTAGCGTAGTCCCTCGCAGATTTGAACTGCGGACCTCTACATTATCAGTGTAGCGCTCTAACCAACTGAGCTAAGGGACTATAATAATAGCCACGGAGTTCAGTAGTGAGAACTGAGCTATTGGGTGAGTTAAAATATAATATTGAAGTAAGAAAAAAAGACCAACATCCTAAAATTTGAATACTCTAGAAAGGAGGTGTTCCAGCCACACCTTCCGGTACGGCTACCTTGTTACGACTTAGCCCCAGTTACTAGTTTTACCCTAGGCAGCTCCTATATGGTTACCGACTTCAGGTACTCCCAGCTTCCATGGCTTGACGGGCGGTGTGTACAAGGCCCGGGAACGTATTCACCGCGCCATGGCTGATGCGCGATTACTAGCGATTCCAGCTTCATAGAGTCGAGTTTCAGACTCCAATCCGAACTGAGATAGGTTTTAGAGATTAGCTCCTTGTCGCCAAGTGGCTGCCCTTTGTACCTACCATTGTAGCACGTGTGTGGCCCAGGTCGTAAGGGCCGTGATGATTTGACGTCATCCCCACCTTCCTCACAGCTTGCACTGGCAGTTTTCTTAGAGTCCCCGGCCGAACCGCTGGCAACTAAGAATAGGGGTTGCGCTCGTTATAGGACTTAACCTGACACCTCACGGCACGAGCTGACGACAACCATGCAGCACCTTGCATTCCGTCCGAAGAAAGATTGGTTTCCCAATCGTTCGTTATGCATTTAAGACCTGGTAAGGTTCCTCGCGTATCATCGAATTAAACCACATGCTCCACCGCTTGTGCGGGCCCCCGTCAATTCCTTTGAGTTTCAACCTTGCGATCGTACTCCCCAGGTGGATTACTTATCACTTTCGCTTAGCCACTGACAGTGTATCGCCAATAGCGAGTAATCATCGTTTACGGCGTGGACTACCAGGGTATCTAATCCTGTTCGCTCCCCACGCTTTCGTGCATTAGCGTCAATACTAACATAGTAAGCTGCCTTCGCTATCGGTGTTCTATGACATATCTAAGCATTTCACCGCTACATGTCATATTCCGCCTACTTCTATTAGATTCAAGAAATCCAGTATCAATGGCAATTCTACAGTTAAGCTGCAGGCTTTCACCACTGACTTAAATTTCCGCCTACGCACCCTTTAAACCCAATAATTCCGGATAACGCTCGCACCCTCCGTATTACCGCGGCTGCTGGCACGGAGTTAGCCGGTGCTTATTCGAATAGTACCGTCAACCCTCTACACGTAGAGGGGTTTCTTCCTATACAAAAGAAGTTTACAACCCGTAGGGCCGTCATCCTTCACGCGGCATGGCTGGTTCAGACTTTCGTCCATTGACCAATATTCCTCACTGCTGCCTCCCGTAGGAGTCTGGTCCGTGTCTCAGTACCAGTGTGGGGGATCATCCTCTCAGACCCCCTAAACATCGTAGTCTTGGTGAGCCATTACCTCACCAACAAACTAATGTTACGCATGCCCATCTTCTTCCACCGGAGTTTTAAATATTTAAACATGCGAATAAATATTATCATAAGGTATTAATCCAAATTTCTCTGGGCTATTCCTTAGAAGAAGGTAGGTTGCATACGCGTTACGCACCCGTTCGCCACTCGTCAGCAAAAAGCAAGCTTTTTCTGTTACCGTTCGACTTGCATGTGTTAAGCCTGCCGCTAGCGTTCATCCTGAGCCAGGATCAAACTCTCCATTGTAATTATAACTTTAAGTTTTGTTGAAACAAATCTCAGGGTTTGCTAGTCTTTTAATTCTATACTTCAATAATTCAAAGAACTTAAAAATTTTTATGAGATTAAACTCATTTTATCGATGTAAAACCTCTTTTGGTATCACAATCGGCCGGCAAAGATAGTTTAATATTTAAATCATACAAGAGAAAATAAAAAAAAGTTAAAAACTTTTCTTCTCTAGAAACTAACTTAAATACATAAATAACTTTTTCGGGGTGCAAACATACTATGATTTCTTATAAAGACAAACTATTTTACCTTAAATATTTAATATTTGACACGCGAAATTATATCTTACTGAAAATCAGTATTCAAGGATTACTTTTAGAGACTCTTATAACCTGCCCATTTATAATATTTGAGGAAGAGTTTACAAATTCAACTATGAAAGAAGCCATTTCATGAGCTTTAGTATCTGCAACATAACCAGGAAATGCAGTATTTAACATTTCAGTTTCAACAGCACCTAAAGCTAAAGCATTGACTTTAACTTGTTCAGATTCCAATTCAACAGCTAAACACTCAGTAAAAACAGATAAAGCTGCTTTAGAGGAACTGTATAAAGATAAACCGGGGAATTTTGAAGTATAATTAACACCGCCCATACTTGATATATTAATAATCTGCCCTTTTGCATTAGAAAGTTTTTTAACTAACAGCTGAGATAAATTAAAAGCACCCCAAAAGTTGACATCCATTAAATCTCTATAATCATCGTATTTTATCTCACTAAAAGGCTTATTAATAAGATGACCAGCATTATTAACAAGTATATCAACCTTACTATCCTTTATAAAATCTTTAATATCGTGCTGATTAAGATTAACTATATCTTTTGAGAGGAATTTAAAATTCGCAGGATTTGAGAGACTTCCTCTAAGCAATTCTAACTTTTCTGTATTTCTAGAAATTCCATAAACTTTATGGTTTTTACTCCAAATTTTAACGAGCTCAAAGCCAATCCCTTTAGAACAACCTGTAATTACTATATTCATAAAACTGTATTAATTAACAATATTTTATCTCAAAAATCAAAATCAACTGTCACTTCACCAGCAGCAGGATGAGCCTGGCATGATAATATATACCCATCTTCAACTTCTTGATCTGAAAGAGCATAATTTGCATCCATAGTTACTTTTCCTCTTGTAACCTTGGCTTTGCAGGTACAACAGACTGCTCCTTTACATGAAAATGGAACATCGAGGTCTTGCTCCATTGCAGCATCAAGAATGGAATCTCCGTCCTTATTTAAGTCAAACTCTACTTCTTCATCATCACAAATAACTGTAACCTTAGAGTTGCCATCAAAATCTTCATTTAAAGTTTCTGCTATTACTTCTTCAGCCTTTTTTACAGGTGAAGTAAATAGTTCAAATTTTATTTTTTCTTTATCTATACCCAAAGACTCTAAAGCTTTCTTAGAGGAAAAAATCATTTCTTCTGGCCCGCAGATAAAGAAAGCATCAGCATTTAAAAACGACATTTCAGACTTAATCAACTCCATTGCCTTTGATTCATTAATTCGACCATTATATAATTCTTTTTCGCTGTCTTCTCTAGTAAAAATGAATTTTGCAGAAATATTTTCATTGGTTAGGGAGTTAATATCCTCTTGGAACATAACATCCCTGCTAGTCTTATTTGAATAAAACAATAAAAATTCACTATTAATTTCCTGTTGGCTTATCTCTTTTATCATTGAAAGTATAGGTGTGATTCCAGATCCTGCAGCAAAAGCAACAAATTTTCTTATGTTTTTAGAATCAATATTTTCTAATTTGAAATTTCCTTGAGGTGCAGAAATCTCAACATAGTCTCCAACACTTAGTTTTTCATTCATGAAGTTAGACACTTTTCCCCCTTCTACTTTTTTAATCCCTACGGTTAGTTTTTCGTTTCTAGAAGAACTAATTGAGTATGACCTTCTGCAATCTTCCCCGTCTACATCAACTTTAATAGTAATGTATTGACCAGGCACATAGCTGAATTCATCAGAATATTTACCGTCAATATCAAAGGAAATAGAAACTGAGTCATGGGTTTCTCTTTTAATTTGACTTACTTTAAAGGAATAAAATTGTGCCATTCTATTTATTTATTAATTTGTGCGAAAATCGTAATAATTTTTTTAATAGGAATTCTTGTTCATTAAATAACTAAAATTTAAATTATGAAATACCAAAATATTTTATTTGAAACTCAAGATAATATTGCTGAAATTAAGCTTAATAGACCCCAGCTTTTAAATAGTTTTAACTATGAAATGGCTGATGAATTTTTAGATGCTTTGAAAAAATGTGATAAAAACAAAAAGGTTAGAGCAATTATAATTACGGGAATTGGAAGAGGATTCTGTGCAGGACAAGATTTGGAAGAAGCAACTAGAAAAAATGGACCTACTATTGATGCTATAATTGACCATACTTATAATCCTATTATAAAAAAGATTATCAACATAGAAAAACCTATTGTTTGTTATGTTAATGGTATTGCTGCTGGAGCAGGTGCTAACTTAGCAATTTCTTGCGATGTAACTTTTGCTGCAAGTTCTGCAAAATTTATTCAATCATTTATAAATATTGGTTTGGTCCCCGATAGCGGAGGAACTTATAATCTTCCTAGACTTATTGGAAAACAAAGAGCAGCTGGTCTTATGTTCAGTGGTGAAAAAATTTCATCTACCGAAGCTGAAAAAATTGGAATGATATACAAAAGCGTGGATGATGAAAATGGGTATCAAGTAACTTTAGATTTTGCAAAAAAAATAAGCGAAAAGCCAACAAAATCAATTGGCCTGATTAAAAGCCTATTAAACAAAAGCGATAAAAATAGTATTTCTGAACAATTAGAATTAGAGAAAAAATATCAAATCACAGCGGCAAACTCCTATGATCATAAAGAAGGTGTAAAAGCATTCTTCGAAAAACGAAAACCCAAATATATAGGAGAATAAATTATTCTACCAAATTCATCTCATTAACTAGGTGTCCTGCTCCGGCATAAACATCTATCACCCAAAGAACGTATCTTATGTCCACCATAATATTTCTACAAATATTTTCATCAAACAAAACATCACTCATGGTACTTTCCCAAGTTCTATCAAAATTAATTCCTACCAATTGACCCTTAGAATCCAGAGCTGGACTCCCGGAATTTCCTCCCGTTGTGTGGTTAGACCCTAAAAAACAAATATTTAGAGTTCCATTTGCGCCATATCTACCGTATTTTTTTTCATTATAAAGATTCTGTAATCTAGTTGGTATTTTAAAGTCAGATTCTCCCGTATTATATTTATCTATTATTCCATCTATTGTTGTAAACCAATCGTAAGACATTCCATCTCTTGGTTTAGAACCTTCTACTTTGCCGTAGGTGAGTCTCATGGTTGAATTTGCATCAGAGAAAAAAGATCTTTCTGGATAACTTTCCATTAGACTTTTTAAATACTTGCCCATTACAAACTGGTGTTCTTCTTCGAGTTTTCTGTATTTAGGTAATATATCATTTAAAAAATGCTTGTATAAATTGGATGCGAATTCAACAACGGGATCTTTTTCTAAATATTTTACAAAAGATTTTTTATTTGAATTTAGAACTTTAAGAGTAGCCTCTAAATTGGTAAACTTACTTTTTTCAAATAAATTATCTACAAATAAATTTTCATTATCAAATTTTTGAATTGCAGAAATCATAAAAGGATCTTCTAAATCATCTGCCAAATGCTTTAAATAAATTGGTATTAAAGATTTAAAAACTTCTTTATCTACCTTGGCATCGTAATTTTTAAAATAATTAATACTGTTTTTTTGTTTATTGGTCATTTTATTTTCAAATTCCTCAGCACCTTTCAGCTTTTCAATACCATTAGAAAAACGAATAATTTCAGGTCCATAATACCATAGTTCTATAAAAAGACTGTAAGCTAATTGGTATTTTATTTTTTGCTCTTCTAGAGCGAAAAGCCTATCTAAAAGCAATTGATTGGAAGGACTTTTTTCAACCCATTTCTTTTCTTCAGATCGCTTTTTATCCACTGCTTGCTTTTTCCTTAAACCTAAATCTTGACCAATCCATTTCTTGTAGGCATTACTAATTCGAGATTGCTTTGATGCATATTTGATGAAATTTGACTCGCTTAAATCCATAGAGGCATCTATATGTTTTAAACTGTTTTTTCTCATTTCTATTCTAGCTGGTAATATTATGTTTATATAATTATCTACAGCATTGGAAGTTAAATATTGTTCAGTTTTCCCTGGGAATCCAAACACCATACTAAAATCATTTTCTTTAACTCCACTAACTTTTACATCTAAAGCAACAGGTGCATTGTAAGCAATATTATTTTCGGAAATTTCTGCTGGTTCATTTTCCTGATTGGCATAAATTCTAAAAACTGAAAAATCACAAGTATGTCTTGGCCAAACCCAATTGTCTGTATCTCCACCAAACTTCCCCATTGAACTAGGAGGAGCACCAACTAATCTTACATCATTGTAAGTTTTAGAAGTTATCAGGTAATACTTATTTCCATAAAAAAATGGCTTAACTACATAACTATAGTTTGGCTGATTCCCTTCTTGATTTTGAATTTTTTTAATGTTTTTGGAAATAACTTTTTTAAATTCTGCTGAAGACAAACTAGCAGTATCTATGAAAACCTCGTTGGTAACATCTTTAATACTCACTATGAAAGTTGCCGTCAATCCTGGATTAGTTAATTCTTCACTTTTAGACATAGCCCAAAAGCCATCTTTTAAATAATTATTTTCTAAAGAACTGTGCTGCTGAATTTGACTGTAACCACAATGATGATTGGTTAGAATTAGACCTTGTTTACTAACCACTTCTGCTGTACACCCTCCTCCAAAATGAACAATTGCATCTTTTAAGCTGGAATTATTAATGCTGTATATATCCTCGGCAGAAAGCTCTAAACCATCACTTTTCATTTGTCCTTCAATAACTTTTAAAAGTGAAGGAATCCACATTCCTTCATGACCAAAGATTAAAATTCCTTTAAAAGAAAAAATCAACAGAATTATTATTATTTTGAACTTCATAGACATAAATATTAGAATTTGTTATTTGCAAATGTAATTGATAATAATTAAGTATTCACTCACATCTATTATCCTTTGAACTATATTTGTAGAATGGTATTTTTAGAACACCTTTACAACTTAAGCATAGTCTTTGTTATTTTCAACTTAGTTTGGGGAATCATAGTCACCTTGCCAAAAACTTTTATTACAGGATTTAATTCAAACAATCCGTTGAATCACTTTTTATCCGCCTTAAAGTTTTTGCTTTTAAGCAATTTGACTTTCTCCAAGTGCCTACAATGCATTCAAGAAAACTCCATGAGTTTTTTTGAACTTACCTCTATTTATATAACTGGCGGAACTGTTTTGTCTCTTTATATTGTAGGAAAACTAAATAAGAAAAAATCTATGTTAAGTTTTGTATCTAACATGAGCCTACAAGGAAAATTCAATATTAATTCTAACAATTCAAAAAATCTTAAATATGAAAATCATATTGCGGGTATCACTATTGTTTTTTTTACAGCCTGTATTGCATTTCCTTTTTTTGGAGAGATAATTCATAATAACCCTTTAAACATTTGGTTTTACAACACTATTGAAGGATTGTACCAAGCACCAATTCTAAAAGGGATTTTTGGAATATCTGGAGTATTTTTCATGGCTTCAATATTTCAAAAAGGAATTGCTACTATAAAAGACCTTATGATGAAACTAAGTGGGCAAAAACCAAAAGAAATGAAAAAGAATCCATTAGAAGAAGTTTTTAAAAATGTAAATGGTAATCCATTTTCTGAATCGAAAGAAAGTGAAAAAATTGATATAGACGATGATCTTTATGTCGATTTTGAGGAAATGGATGAAAAAGAAAATAAATAAAATCCATGAAAATTATTGTAAGAACTTTTGCTGGATTTGAAGAAATTCTTGCAAAAGAAATATTTCAAATCACTAATCTCAACCCTGAAATTGGCAAAAGAGCCGTTTACTTAGAAGGGAACCTAGAAACAATATACTCTCTAAACTTGTGGTGTAGACTAGCTCTAGATGTGTTGGTAGAATTGCACCATTATAAAGCAAGTAATGAAGATGAACTTTACAATGGAGCCTATGAATTTGTTTGGAACAATGAATTTTCTATTCACGAAACATTTTCGATAACTAGTGTAGTTAATTCCCCATTTTTTAACCATTCTAAATATGCTTCTTTAAAAATAAAAGATGCAATAGTAGATCAGTTTAATAAGAAAATTGGTAAACGACCAAGTGTTGATAGAGAAAATCCTGACCATAAGTTTTTAGTAAGAATTTCCCACGACCAAGTAAACTTACTTTGGAACACTTCTGGCGACTCCTTATTCAAAAGAGGATACAGAACCATGACTGGAATAGCTCCACTTAATGAGGTTTTGGCAGCGGGAATATTAAATTTCAGTGGCTGGGATTTAAAGAGACCTTTAATAGACCCAATGTGCGGATCAGGAACATTTTTATGTGAAGCATTAATGCTAGCTAGAAATATTCCACCAACTATTAAAAGAAAATCTTTTGGCTTCATGAAACATAAAGATTATGACCATGGTTTGTGGGAAAAATTAAAGGCTAAATCGTTGCAGGAGATTAATAACAACCAACCAACAATAATGGGGTTTGATAATTTTAATGAAATGATTATTGCATCAAGGACAAATATTAATAATGTTTTACCAAACAACAACTGCAAAATTACCTTCAAAGATTTTTTTGATTTAGAGCCCCCACTTGAAAATCCTATGTTAATTCTAAATCCTCCATACAACGTAAGAATAGCACAGGAAAAAAATCACTTATTTTATGAAGAAATTGGCTCTAGATTGAAACACACTTGGAGCGGTTCTGACGCATGGATATTAAGTGGAGATTTAGAAAGCTTAAAACATATTGGTCTAAGGCCGATTAGGAGAATAAAATTATTTAATGGGCCAATTGAAACAAAATTGGTGCACATTCCTCTATATAAGGGAAGTAAAAAAGATAAATACAGATAAATTATTAGACTATCGAATTGGATAAAAATAAAATTAAAAATATTATAGAAGAAAAAATAAAAGATCTTGCCTTAGAAATTGACGAACTAAGACAAATAGCAAAACCTATTGAACCAGAAAATGCAATTGGAAGAATTAGTAGAATGGATGCTATAAATAATAAAAGCATAAATGATAGAATGTTAAGAAACTCTTTACAAAAATTAAAGAATTTAAAAACTGGATTAAAAAGACTAGGGAATATAGATTTTGGCATTTGTATTCAATGCAAAAGAGAAATTAATATCAACAGATTACTTCTTATTCCAGAGACACTTAAGTGTGTAAAATGTAGTTAAACTTTTTTTTTAAAAATCAAATTAAAAATTTACTGTTAATAAAAAGAAAACTTTTAAATTTGAAATTATAATCTTCACTATCCAAAAACCCTCCCACCCTTAAATTGTAACAATGCAAATAAATAAAGAAAACATACTTAAAAGTATTGAAAGCTTTATTGGAGCTGATAATGAATTGGCCATTAAAGAGGCAGAACACCAAATAAAAGTATTTGAAGTCGTGTTCCAAAAAGAAATTGAAAATTTCCAAGAAAAAGCAGAAGAAGATGAAAAAAACTTAAATCCAGAAAATGAGCAAGAAAATATTTTAATATTAAAAGCTATTAAGGCATTTAAAAAAGAACAAGAAGATAAAAAAAACAAAAAAAAGGAGGAGGAAAAAAGTAATATTAAATTAAAAAAAGAAATTCTTGAAAATTTTCAAATACTTATAAATAGTAAGGAAGAATTAGGACATTTAGCTAGAGGAATTAAAGAGATTAGAACTAACTGGAACAAAATTGGCACTATATCACCAAATGAAGATCATAAACTTCAACAAAAATTTAGTAAACTAAATGAATCCTTTAACTATAACTTCAATATTTATAAAGAACTTAAAGAAAATGATTTAAAAAGGAATTTTTCACTTAAAAATCAAATAATTCATGAGCTGAAAAACTTAAGTGAACTTAAAGACTATAATAAACTACAGATAGAGCTAAAGATATTACAGAACAAATGGGAAGAAGTTGGACCTACTTTCAAGGAGCATTGGGAGGATTTAAAGAAAAAATATTGGTCAGAGGTTCATATAATTCAAAAGAGAATAAATGAATTTTACAGTAATTTAAAGACTAATCTTAAAGACAATCTTGAAAATAAAAAGAAACTAATCGAAAAAGTCAAAGAACTCTCTAGCCAACAAACCAACAATTCTAAAGAATGGGACTTATTGGCAAATCAATTAAAAAAATGTCAAGCAGAATGGAAAAAAATAGGTCCTGTACCAAAAAAAGAAAATGATAAAATATGGAAAGAATTTAGGTCTTACTTTGATGTGTTTTTTGACAAAAGAAATGAATTTTTAAAGATTGAAAAAGACAACAATAAAGAAAACTACGATTCTAAAAGACAACAATAAAGAAAACTACGATTCTAAAGTTGAGTTAATTGAAACAGCCAAAAAATATGTAGAAAACATTAAAAATGATAGTAATCCTTTATTAATCAAGAAACTTCAAGAAAAATGGAAAGGAATAGGAAATGCAGGAAGATTTGCAGAACAAAAACTTTGGAAAAAATTCAGAGCTCAATGTGACTTATTTTTTGAGACAAAAAAACAAAATAGAAATTCTATTATTTCTGCTGAAAAAGAAAACTTAAAAACTAAAAACTCACTAATTATAGAATTTAAAAAATCTGGAAAATCTAGCTTTTTAGATCTAATGAATTTTATTGATGAATTTCAAAAAACTGGTGAAGTACCAAGAAAAAAATCAGAGGAAATTATAAAGGGATTTGAAAATTTAATTAATCAGATTATTAACAATAATAATTTCACTAAAGAGGAGAAACATAAAATTACAAGAGCTATAAAATCCTCTTTACTAAGTAACTCTTCTAATCCAGAAACAACTTTCATAAACGAGAAGAACAGAATTAATAAACTTATTAATACTACTTTGAAGGAAACAACACAACTGGAAAATAATTTAGGATTCTTTTCAAACGCTAAAGGAAAAATGTTAGAGGACTTCCAATCAAAAATCGAGAAGAATAAAGTTAAAATTTCAGATTGGAGAGATGAATTAAAAAAGTTATCTGAAGTCTATCATAAAAATTAATTCTATCTTTCAATAAAGGATTTTACCATGGAAAAAGATGTTTTAATTACAGATGATGCTGTTGTATTGGGTTTATTAGTTTCTTGTTTGGGTCTTATATTTTATACTTCTCAACTTAAATCCCTTAAAACTTTTTACAAAATAATACCAGCTCTTCTTCTATGTTATTTAATACCATCCCTATTTAGCACAGCGGGTATTATCTCTCCAAAAGTTTCTGGATTATGGCCAGTTGCTAAAAATTACTTTCTTCCAGCGTCATTAATTTTAATGACACTTAGTACTGATTTAAAAGGAGTAATTAAGCTTGGTCCAAAGGCTTTAATTATGTTCTTTACTGCTACAATTGGAATAATTATAGGTGGACCAATTGCCATTTTGATTACTTCTTTATTTTCTCCAGAAACAGTTGGAGGATTAGAATTTGATGCTATTTGGAGAGGAATGGCTACACTAGCAGGTAGTTGGATTGGTGGAGGAGCAAATCAAACAGCTATGTTAGAACTTTACCAATTTAATCCAGAAAAATATGGCGCAATGATCACTGTTGATATAGTAGTTGCCAATATCTGGATGGCTTTTATTTTATATGGAGCAGGGAAAAGTGATAAAATTGATAAATGGTTAAAAGCAGACTCAAGCACCATAAATGATTTGAAAAATAAAATGGAAAATTATTCCTCAGCTGTTGAAAGAAATACAACTTTTCATGATTTAATGAAAATAAGTTCTATTGCCTTAGGAGGAGTTGGAATAGCTCACTTTTTAGGTTCTATTTTGTCTAAATGCAATAATTATTTTTCAATTTTTAATGATACTGTTTTTACAAGTCATTTTTTCTGGGTAGTAGTAGTCTCCACTACTCTTGGACTTGGATTGTCCTTTACAAGATTAAGATCTTTGGAAGGCGCTGGAGCCTCAAAAATTGGAAGTGTATTTATTTATTTACTTGTAGCTATTATTGGTATGAAAATGGATATTACAAAAGCTTTAGAGCAACCTCTTTTAATTGTTGTTGGTCTAATATGGATGATTTTTCACGTAGGTCTTTTGGTTCTAGTAGCAAAAATTATAAGAGCGCCATTCTTTTTCTTAGCCGTTGGAAGTAAAGCAAATGTTGGTGGAGCGGCTTCTGCTCCTATTGTTGCGTCTGCATTTCATCCTAGCTTGGCACCGGTAGGTGTATTATTAGCTGTTTTAGGATACGCTTTAGGAACATATGGAGCAATATTATGTGCGACATTAATGGAAATAGCAAGTCCTTGAAAAATTAAAATGAATTTATGTACAAACTACTACTTATAATTTCAGGATGGAAAGTTGATACAAAAACCCCTGAAGAATATAAAAGATGTGTATTAGTTGGGGCACCTCACACAAGTAATTGGGATTTATTTTATGCTATTTTACTTCTAAAAACCCTTAAAGTTCCATTCAAATTTACTATTAAGAAACAATGGTTTAGATTTCCATTTAATCTTATTATTGGTCCTTTGGGAGGAATACCTATAAACACTAAGAAAAAAGAGAAAAATGGCAATGTTAAAATAATGGCTGATTTTTTTAAAAAAAATAAAGAATTTGCAATGGCTATAACACCAGAAGGAACAAGATCTTTAAGAGAAAATTGGAAAAGTGGATTTTATCACCTCGCTAAAGACAATGACCTTCCAATATGTTTTGGTTACTTGGACTACAAAACCAAGATTGCTGGAATCGGAGGGCCAATATTTCCAACTGATGATAAGGAGGCTGACATGAAAAAAATCATGGAGTTTTACAATAATAAAAAACCAAAATATCCTGAGAAATTTTCTTTAGATAAAAGATTTATTTAATAGAGTTTTTTTTGTAGAAAAAATGCATGCATATAACATGGGGAAAACTGATTGCAGAGAGAAAAACAAAAAAATAAGCTATGCTCTTTTCTGGGGCTAAATTCAAATAATAAATTGCAATAAGGTAGAGAAATATTGCCCCTATATTAAAAGGTAAAGCATTCTTAAACATCTTTAAGTGGGTATGTTTTAGTTTATTTTTTAAATGCATCCAACCAATTCTACTATGTTGAAATATAAAATAAAGACCAAAGGTTAAAAGCAAACTTTCCTTATTAGATAATAAAAAGAAAGCAACTATTATCAACCATTCTAATTTTTGAAAATAAATTGCTGTTAAAAAAGGAAAGATTAAAAGAAGATTACCAATTAAAACATAATTAAAGTTGACCATTGGAACTTTAATATTCATAATTAGTAATATTTTAGAAAACTCTTCAAAATGAATTAAAAATAAAGAACTAAAAAGAACTATTCCCCAAAATATAGCTATTGCATTAGAGTCTATCTTCCAATTGTTAATTTCCGTTTGTCCAAAATGCCAAGCAGAGTAAATTAAAAAAAACACCAAGCCTAATGTAGGGACCCAAAACCATATTAATAAAATAGGAACCATCATCAATAAATAATAAAAGATAAACTTGAAATTAATAGTGTTTTTTTTGCTTAATATTTCCGTTAAATGATCTAAAGCACCGTGTGGAATTCCTATTATTAACAAACCAAAAGTTAAAACTGCTAAGTTATTGGAGGACAAATTTAGCAGTTCGTTGGATGCAATACTATCATCTAACAATATATAGGCAATCATTAAAATTGGAAAGAGAAGTTTTTTAAATTTCCAATAAAACCAATAAAATATAGATTTTATAAATATTCCAATTTGTAACTTATAAAACATAGATAATTCTTCTTTTAGAGAAGTTTTTTCGTCTAAGAATTGTAGAACAAAATAAGATGATTTAACATTAAATAATCTTTCAAAAATCGGCTTTCCTTTCGTTGGCCAAATAGTAAGGATTATTAATAGTAACTGATCATAAAAAAGGAATCTTTTATTAGGCTTTAATTTTTTGGCTTTCAAGACACCTTGGTCACAAATCAATTTGGCATGGCGATACATATTTTTAAATGCATAGCCCGTACTTGGCTTAACATTACCTGCTCTTGTTCCAATATTTACCCATTTTTTTCCGGAGGATTGCTCTGGCAAATTAGAACTCATTGGGATTACTCCTTCTTCTTTAGAAATGACTTTATATGATCCAAAGTTTTTAGTAATAAATTTATCTAACTCCTTCTCTGCTTCCAATTTGTCAATTATTTTTTTACCAAATCTTGTAAGCTCTATCAGTGCTGAATTTGAAGTATATGGTAGGATATAGACAAATTGTGTAGATTTCTCTTGAGGAATTCTAAAATCCATCATATGGTAAACACTTTGGTCTAGTTCCTTTTCTTTTAATTCAACTTTTAATCCAAAAAATGACTGTGAAATATTGAAATCTCCATTGGGAATATTATTAAAATCTGGCGGTCTACTATCAAAAATCCAGTCTGATGTATATTTTTTTTCTAAAGTATTTATATTTAAGTGTTCTTTTTCTTCAATTTTAAATACTTTTTCTCTACTGTGTTCTATATTGTATTTGAGCATTATTTTTCTTGTCCAATTGTACAAGTCAATACTATCTACATGAAAATATTCAGTAGGATCTATTGGATTACTTTCATTGTCATTGATTTGAATACTTGTCCAACTTTTCGATATAATAGTTGAAAAGTTTTTATATATATCGTCTTTTCTATTGGCCCAAAAACAAAACGTCTTGTCATTTTCAAGTTTTTCACTTGGTTCAATAATTAAAAGCTTTTTATTATTTAGTAACGAATGTTTTGCCATTTCAATTAGCAAAATGCAAGTACTTGCACCCCAGCCAACAAAAATTATATCGTAATGATGATTTTTCAACAAAATTCAATTTGAGTTTGACAATATATAACATTTAGCAATAAAAAAATTTTAATTTAGAGGAATTAAAGACTATGCAAACTCATTAGCTTAATTAATTGAAATTATTTTTAATGTTATAAATTATTGCGTAACTAATAACTATATATTTTTAAAAAAATGAAACTAAAAAAACCACTTTTTATCTTATGCATGTTCTCTATTTTATTATCCTGTAGTAATACCCAAAAAAAAGTAAAAACAACAATGAATTATCCAATTACAGAAAAAAAAGAAGTTGTAGATAATTATTTTGACACTGTAGTGAAAGATTCATATAGATGGTTAGAAGATGATAGATCTAAAGAAACGGAATCTTGGGTAAAGGCAGAAAACGAAACAACATTTGCCTATTTAAAAAATATTTCATTTAGGACAGACCTAAAAAAAAGACTAGAATACCTGTGGAATTATGAAAAGATAAGTGCTCCTTTTAAAAAGGGCGAATTCACTTATTTTTATAAGAACAATGGTTTGCAAAATCAATATGTAATATTTAGGCAAAAAGAAAATGAGTCCGCTGAAGTTTTTTTAGATCCTAATCAATTTTCAAAAGACGGAACAATCTCTTTAGGAGCTTTAAGCTTTTCAGACTCTGGTAGTATTGTTGCCTATTCTATTTCTGAAGGTGGTAGTGATTGGAGAAAAGTAATCGTAATGGATGTCTATTCCAAAGAAATTATGGAAGACACTATAGTAGATGTGAAATTCTCCGGTCTTTCTTGGAAAAAAAATGAAGGATTCTTTTATTCTAGTTACGATAAACCTCAAGGCAGTGAATTATCTGCAAAAACCGATCAGCACAAACTTTATTACCATAAACTAGGAACATCACAAGCTGAGGACCAACTTATATTTGGAGGAACAGACGAAGAAAAACATAGATATGTCGGCGGAAATGTTACTGAAGATGGAAATTACTTATTTGTTTCCGCAAGTGTTTCAACCTCCGGAAATAAATTATTTATGAAAGACTTATCAAAGCCTAACAGCGATTTTATTACCATTTTAGACCACACCAATAGCGATACATATGTGATGGAAAATGAAGGAAGTAAATTGTATTTAGCAACCAACTTAAATGCACCTAATAAAAAAATAATAACTGTGGATGCTTCCAATCCAAGACCAGAAAATTGGGTGGATTTTATTGCCGAAACAGAACATGTATTAAGTCCTTCAAATGGTGGTGGGTATTTTTTTGCAGAATATATGGTAGATGCTGTTTCTAAAGTAAAGCAATACAACTATAACGGGGAAATGATTTTCGATGTAGAACTTCCAGGTCTTGGAAGTGTTGGTGGATTTAGCGGAAAAAAAATGGATACTATTCTCTATTATTCTTTTTCAAACTATAAAACCCCTAGAACCATTTATTCATACAATCCTAGAGAAGGAGAATCTAAAATTTATAAAAAGCCAGATGTTGATTTCAACCCTGACAACTATGAAAGTAATCAAGTATTTTATGCTTCGAAAGACAGTACTATTATTCCAATGATTATTACCCATAAAAAAGGATTAAAATTAAATGGTGAAAACCCTACCATTCTTTATGGTTATGGAGGTTTTAATATTAGCCTGACTCCATCATTTAGTATAGCCAACGCTGTTTGGATGGAGCAAGGTGGAGTTTATGCTGTAGCCAATCTAAGAGGCGGTGGAGAATATGGAAAAAAATGGCATAAAGCTGGAACTAAAATGAAAAAGCAAAATGTTTTTGATGATTTTATTGCTGCTGCTGAGTTCTTAATTCAAAACAAATATACATCTAGTAAATATTTAGCTATAAGAGGAGGTTCTAATGGTGGGCTTTTAGTAGGAGCCACAATGACCCAGCGTCCTGATTTAATGAAAGTTGCACTACCAGCTGTTGGAGTTTTAGATATGCTTCGTTACCATACTTTCACGGCTGGAGCAGGATGGGCTTACGATTATGGGACTTCTGAAGATAGTAAAGAAATGTTTGAATACTTAATCGGATATTCTCCAGTTCATAATGTGAAACAGGGGGTTGAATATCCAGCTACTTTAGTAACAACAGGCGATCATGATGATAGAGTAGTTCCTGCACATAGCTTTAAGTTTGCTGCCGAACTTCAGGCAAAGCAATCTGGTAACAACCCTACACTAATTCGTATTGAAACAGATGCTGGCCATGGAGCAGGTACTCCAATAAGCAAAACAATTGAACAATATTCTGATATTTTTGGTTTTACATTATACAATATGGGTTTTGAAGAACTTCCGAACAAATCAGTTATAGAAAATAACAATTAAGTTGTATAGTCTTTGATAGAAACTCTTTTAGAAAAGAAAAATAATTTTATCTTCGAGGCAATTATGAGAATCATCATAAAAAGTGTATTACCCCTATTGCTAATTTTTGGGTTCTTAACTGCTCAATCTCAGTTCGCTACTGTAAGAGGAACTGTCTATGAAAAAGAAACTGGAGAACCCTCTTTTGGAACTAACGTTAAAATAAAAGGAACTGGGACAGGTTCTTCTACAGATTTAAATGGCTACTACCAAATTAATAAACTTTCTGCGGGAAAGATTACTCTTGAGATTACCAATATAGAGTTTAAAACTATTGAGTACACTATTGAATTAAAGAAAGGAAAAATCACTACTCAAAACTTCTTCATGGAAGTTAACGATGAAGTTTTAGACGAGTTTGAGTACAGTGCAGAAGCAGAAGAGAGAAAAACAGAAGTCAAAATGTCTGTTATTACTGCAACTCCAAAAGACATGGCAAGAGTTGTAGCCATCGGGGGTGAACCAGACTTTGCTCAATATCTGCAAACAACTCCTGGTGTTGTTACCACAGGCGATCAAGGAGGTCAAATGTATATTAGAGGTGGTTCTCCCATTCAGAATAAAGTGCTTTTGGATGGTATGACAATATATAATCCCTTTCATTCTATTGGTTTCTTTTCAGTTTTTGATATAGACATTATGAGAAGTGCAGATATTTATACCGGAGGATTTTCAGCAAAATATGGAGGTAGAATTTCTTCAATAATGGATATAACTACCATAGATGGTAATAAAAAAAGACACAAAGGAAAAATTTCGGTAAATCCATTTGGTTCTAAATTAAAAATTGAAGGCCCAATTAAAAAACTAAATGAAGAAAATAACAATTCAACTGCATCCTATATTTTTTCAGGTAAAACATCCTATTTAGAACAAACATCAAAAAAACTTTATAGTTATATAGATTCAAATGGCCTGCCATTTAATTTTACTGATTTATATGGAAAAGTTTCTATTAATGGAACTACTGGAAGTAAAGTCAATTTTTTTGGATTTAGTTACAACGATAGAGTAAAATACAAAGCAGTTTCTGACTTAAACTGGAACTCTTGGGGAATTGGTTCTAATTTTGTAGTTGTTCCAGCTAGTTCACCTGTTCTAATAATGGGGAAATTTAATATTAGTGATTATAAAATCTCACTTGCAGAACTTGACCCAATCAATGAAGGAGAAACACTAGAACCTAGAGAAAGTAGAATTAATGGATTCAATTTAGGATTTGATTTCAAATATTTTCTTGGAGAAAACGAAATTAAATATGGAATTGAAGTAAATGGATTTACTACAGATTTTAATTTCTTTAATAGCGTTGGCAGAAAAATTGAGCAAAATAATAATACCACAGAGCTTGCTGGTTATGTTGATGCAAAAATAATTAAAGGACTTTTGGTTATTAATCCAAGTTTTAGGGCTCAATACTATGCTTCCTTAAGAAATTTCTCTCCAGAACCTAGAATAGGTTTAAAATACAATATCTCAGAAAAATTCAGGATTAAAGCTGCATCAGGACTTTATTCTCAAAATTTAATTTCTGCAAATTCTGATAGAGACGTTGTTAACTTGTTTTATGGATTTTTATCTGGCCCTGATAATTTGCAAGATTCCATAACACTAGACAATGGAAAAACAGTAGCAAGAAAGCATTCTCTTCAGAAAGCTACGCATGCAATTTTTGGATTTGAATGGGACTTAGCAAAGCATCTCACCTTAAATGTTGAGGGTTATTATAAGTGGTTTAACCAACTAAGCAACGTTAATAGAAATAAGTTATATGAAGAAAATGATGATGCACCAGATGTACTTAGAAAAGATTTTGTAATTGAAACTGGAGACGCTTATGGTACAGATTTTGTTCTTAAGTACAGCAATGATAAAACCTATCTATGGGCTGTTTATTCGCTCGGAAAAGTTTTAAGGTGGGATGGTATTAGAACTTACTCGCCACTCTTTGACCGAAGACACAATATCAACCTTGTAGGCACACAGAATTTTGGTGAGGGATGGGAAATTAATGTAAGATGGAATTTTGGAAGTGGTCTTCCGTTCACTCAAACGCAAGGCTACTATCACTCAATAGATTATTCACAAGGAATAAATACAAATATTTCTACTGTTAATGACGATCAATTGGGAATTATTTATGCAGATTTAAATCAAGGGAGACTATCTTCTTATCACAGACTAGATATAGCAGTTAAAAAACATATAGAATTGAGCAAAAACTCTACTGTGGATATAACATTTAGTATGACAAATGTATATTCAAGAAAAAATATTTTTTACGTGGATAGAATAACCACTGAAAAAGTCTACCAGCTTCCACTTCTTCCTTCTTTAGGTGCAAGTTGGAAATTTTAAGTTCTGTTTTTTTTTAAGAAATCGGAATTAAATATTAACTTTAATTCCCGTATCAAAATCTACATACGGAATGCCATCATCATCAACTAAATATATTTTTGTAACAGGAGGAGTTACTTCCTCATTAGGAAAAGGAATTGTTTCAGCCTCTTTGGCTAAAATTTTACAATCTAGAGGACTAAATGTTACCATTCAAAAGCTTGACCCATATATAAATGTAGATCCTGGAACCCTAAATCCTTATGAACACGGGGAATGCTATGTGACAGAAGACGGTGCTGAAACTGACTTAGACTTAGGTCATTATGAGAGGTTTTTAAATATTCAAACTTCACAAAATAACAATGTCACTACAGGAAAAATATACCAGTCTGTAATCAACCGGGAAAGAAATGGAGACTATTTGGGAAAAACTGTTCAAGTAATTCCTCATATTACCAATGAAATAAAAGAACATATTTTAAAATTAGGGAAAGGGAAAAGTTACGATGTTGTTATTACGGAAATTGGCGGAACAGTTGGCGATATAGAATCACTTCCATTTATAGAGTCAATAAGGCAATTAAAATGGGATTTAGGTCAGGATGTTTTATTCATCCATTTAACACTAATACCCTATTTATCTACTTCTGGAGAACTTAAAACAAAACCTACTCAACATTCTGTAAAAACCCTTTTAGAATACGGAATTCAGCCCGACATACTAGTATGTCGAAGTGAGTACCATTTAGATGATTCCATTAGAAATAAGATTGCACTTTTTTGCAATGTTGAGAAAGAGTGTGTAATTGAGTCCATAGATGCAAAAACAATTTATGAAGTTCCTTTACTAATGCTTAAAGAAAAACTAGATACTGTTGTTTGTGAAAAACTAAAAATTAAAATAGAAAATAAACCAAGTTTAACAAAGTGGAAGAAATTTTTAAATAATTTATATAACCCAGAACAAAGTATAGAAATAGCATTAATTGGAAAATATGTAGAACTTAAAGACTCTTATATTTCTATAGCCGAATCGTTAATACATGCAGGTGCAAGGAATAAAACTAAGGTGAACTTACATTGGATACATTCTTCAAAATTGGAGACCCAAGATTGTGAATCCGTTTTGAAAAATATTCATGGTATAATAGTAGCTCCAGGATTTGGTTCTAGAGGAATAGAAGGTAAAATAAAAGCCGTTCATTATGCTAGAACAAAAAAAATACCTTTTTTAGGAATTTGTCTAGGGATGCAGTGTGCAGTAGTTGAATTTGCAAGAAATGTTTTGAAAATGGAAAATGCCAATTCTATAGAAATTGATTCCGAAACAAAATTTCCAGTTATTAGTATGATGGAAGAGCAGAAAAAACTCAAAAAAATGGGAGGAACAATGCGACTTGGTGCCTACAAATGTGATATTGAAAAAGAGACATTACTGCACAAAATTTACAAAAAAGAAACTATTTTAGAAAGACATAGACACAGGTTTGAGTTTAATAATAAGTACGTAAAAGAATTTGAATCCAAAGGGTTAATTTTCTCTGGAAAAAACTCAAAAAATCAACTTATGGAAACTATTGAAATCAAAGATCATCCATGGTTTATTGGAGTTCAATACCATCCTGAATACAAAAGTACAGTAGAAAATCCACATCCGATATTTCTTGGGCTAATTGAAGCTGGGTTAAAACAATCTCTATAATTTATAGATGTCTCCAGAAAAAATAGTTCATAAAATGATGAGTAATGATCTATTTAGCAAATGGCTGGGTATAGAAATCATTTCTATTAAAAAAGGATATTGTAAGTTAAGTTCAACTATTTCTAAAGAAATGACCAATGGATTTAATCTGGCTCACGGGGGAATTTGCTACAGCCTAGCAGATAGTTGTTTTGCATTTACGGCAAATTCATTGGGTAAAATTTCTTTAACAAAAAGTGCAGAAATTCGGTACTTAAAAAAAGTAGAACTAAATGATACAATATTTGCAGAATGTAAACAAAATCAAAAAGATAGTAGTCTGTTTATAGTTAATATATTTAATCAAAAGAAAGAAGAAATTGCTATTTTTAAAGGAATTGCACATTTTACAAATAAGGATTGGCTTTAATATATACTACAAGCTTATTTTGAACTAACTTTATATAAAAACAACTATGAAATCAGCATATATTTTAGATGCAATTAGAACACCTATTGGTTCTTTTGGTGGTTCATTAAGTAATCTTAGAGCAGACGATTTAGCTACAGTTCCTTTAAAGGCATTAATGGAAAGAAATCCAAAAGTAGACTGGGAACACGTAGAAGATGTTATTTTAGGATGTGCTAATCAAGCTGGAGAAGACAATAGGAATATTGCTCGAATGGCTTTACTCTTAGCAGGTTTGCCCTATAAAATAGGAGGAGAAACAATTAATAGACTTTGCTCGTCAGGAATGGCTGCAACAATACATGCATATAGGTCCATAAGTTTGAATGAAGGAGATTTATTTATTACAGGTGGAGTAGAACATATGACAAGAGGTCCGTTGGTTATTTCAAAAGCATCCAAAGCTTTTGGAAGAGATATGGAAATGCACGACTCTAGTTTTGGTTGGAGATTTATCAATCCTAAAATGGCAAAGCTATATGGAACCGATGGAATGGGCCAAACTGCAGAAAATTTAGTAGACCTTTATAAAATATCTAGAGAAGACCAAGACTTGTTTGCCTACAATTCTCAAATGAAAGCCACTAAAGCTAAAGAAAATGGCAGACTATCAGAAGAAATCTGTACTGTTAAAATTCCTTTAAGAAAAAAAGATGATTTAATTTTTAGTTCAGATGAATTTATAAAACCCCATACATGGCAGACTATCAGAAGAAATTTGTACTGTTAAAATTCCTTTAAGAAAAAAAGATGATTTAATTTTTAGTTCTGATGAATTTATAAAACCCCATACTTCACTTGAAAAATTAAAAACTCTTAGACCTGCTTTTAGAAAAGAGAATGGAACTGTTACTGCAGGAAATTCTTCGGGGTTAAATGATGGTGCTGCAGCTTTAATAATTGGAAGCGAAAGTGCTGCAAATAAGAACCATTTTAGGCCAATGGCAAGGATAGTAGGTGCTGCAGTTGCAGGAGTTGAACCGAGAATTATGGGAATAGGACCGGTTGAAGCAAGTAAAAAAGTTTTAAAAAGAACTGGTTTATCACTTGATCAAATGGATATAATTGAAATTAATGAGGCATTTTCTGCACAAAGCTTAGCTTGTACAAGAGCTATGAATTTAGAGGATAATGACCCGAGAATTAATCCAAATGGAGGCGCCATAGCTATTGGTCATCCGTTAGGAATGACAGGAGCTCGATTATTACAAACTGCAGCTATTGAACTACAGAACCAGAACAAAAAATATGCTTTGGTAACCATGTGTATTGGTGTTGGACAAGGTTATGCAACTATAATTGAAAAACCGTAAAGATGATTTTTGAATTTAACGGAATTAAGCCTGTAATTGACCCAAGTTCATTTATTCATTCTCAGGCAAATGTTACAGGGAATGTGGTCATTGGAAAAAATGTTTATGTTGGCCCCGGAGCTGCAATCAGAGGAGACTTTGGGAAAATAATTATAAAAGATGGGGCAAATGTTCAGGAAAATTGCACCATTCATATGTTTCCGGGAGAAACAGTTATTATTAACGAAGGAGCACATTTAGGTCATGGTTGTATAGTACATGGGGCAACTATTGGATGTAATTCACTAATTGGAATGAATGCAGTTATTTTAGACGATGCAATAATTGGAAACGAATGTATTGTAGGTGCATTAACGTTGGTTAATAGTGAGATGGTAGTTGCTGACAGAAAAGTAATCGTTGGTAACCCAGGTAAAATAATTAAGGACGTTAGTGAGGAAATGATTGCCTGGAAAACTGAAGGAACAAAAATATATCAAAGTTTACCAATGGATTACCATAACTCCCTTAAAGAGACTGAACCACTAACTGAACCGACAAAAAAAATTGAAAATTATCCTAACAAATACAAGACTTGGAAGAAGACCAAAAACTAAAATCCTTTAATTAAGGACTTAATTATAAGAAATTATTTTCTTTCATCCATTCATCGTTGTACATTTTACCAACATATCTACTTCCAGAATCATGAAGTAAAACTACAACTACATCGCTTTTCTTAAAATGCTTTTCTAGTTGAATTACCCCTCTTACTGCCGCACCACAAGAATTTCCTGCAAAAATACCTTCTTCTCGAGCTAGTTTTCTTGTGTAAATAGCAGCGTCTTTATCCGTAACTTTTTCAAAGTTGTCAATTACATCAAAATTTACATTTTCAGGTAGAATATCTTCACCAATTCCCTCTGTTATATAAGGATAAATTTCATTTTCATCAAAAACTCCAGTTTCGTGGTATTTTTTAAAAACTGAACCATAGGTGTCAATTCCCCAAATTTTAATTGCTGGATTTTTTTCTTTTAAATACTTTCCTACACCAGAAATTGTCCCGCCGGTTCCAACACCAACTACAAAGTGGGTAATTTTTCCGTTGGTTTGATCCCAAATTTCAGGACCAGTCTGCTGGTAATGAGCAATAGAATTTGAAGGATTGTCGTATTGATTCACATACCATGAATTGGGAGTTTCCTCGGCAATTCTTTTAGAAGTTGAATAATATGACCTCGGATCTTCAGGAGCAACATTGGTTGGACAAACTATTACTTCTGCACCTACAGCACGTAGAATATCAAATTTCTCTTTTGACTGTTTATCGGTAGAAACACAAATTAGTTGGTATCCTTTAACAATAGCTGCTAAAGCTAGACCCATACCAGTATTTCCAGAAGTACCTTCTACAATGGTTCCTCCAGGTTTTAATCTGCCATCTTGTTCTGCATCTTCCACCATCTTTAGTGCCATTCTATCTTTTACAGAACTTCCAGGATTAAAAAATTCAACCTTGGCCAATACAGTAGCCTCTATTCCTTTAGTAATATTGTTAAGTCTAACTAGAGGAGTATTTCCAATTGTTTCAAGAATATTTTTTGCGTATTGCATTATCTATTGAATTAGATTGTAAAGGAACAAAATATTTAAGGAAATAGCCTTATAAAAAAACAATAGAATATATTGGTAGGAACTAAGAATATAATTACTGACCTAGTAAGTCGCGAGCTTCTTTAGATGTGATAATATTGTTTTTGAATTCTCCAACCACAAAACAGTCTATTAATCCATTTGCAACTAATTTTTTTCTAAATTTTAATACATTGGAATAATCCATGAAGTCACCCATATAATACTTAGTATATCCTTGACCTGCATTGGTTATAGCCTTTACATTCCCTAATTTTTTAAAATTAGCTAGTATATCTGCTGGCACTTTTTCTTTAAAGGCTCCTACTTGAATCTTAAAACGGACCATTTCAGAGTCTATTGGATTTTCAGATGGAGTGGAAGACACTTCTAAATTTTCAGAAAAGTCTTTCTTAACTTCAAAGCCTGCTTCTTTTAAAGTAATTCTTTTACCATTTTGAAATGCAACAATAAAAGCATCGTTATAGCCTGTAAGAGTTAAATCTACTTTATGAGATGCTGCTTTAGACTTATCTATGTAAGATCCTGAGAAAAACCTGTAAAGACCATCATCTCCTTTTATACCAACAACATTGGGAATATCTTTAAAGATCGACTTTTTAATTTTCCTGTTAAAAGCCCCTATTTGAACTCTAAAAGTTGGAGAATTATCATTGGGTTCGATTACTGGAACAAATTCAGTTGAACTTTCATTTTTAGTTGAATTATTCGTAGTAGATACAGGAGTATTCATTATTTGTTCAACTTCTTCATCCTCCAAGGCAATAATTTCGTCATCTGCTGAAATTTCAACAATTCCCTGAACCTCTACATTATTATCTTCCAACTCCTTTATTTTGGTAGACAATTCGTTTTCATCATACCCACCTAGAACATACATTATTGAATCTCCTGATTCCTTAACTTGAAAGTCTCTATCCGCTAATTTCTCCCAAAGTTCTTCTGAAGAAACACCCTGAACATCTGAACCAACAACTATAAATAATTCTTTTTCAGGCTTTTCAACTGGTTTTTCAACAGGGTTAGATTTAATTATTTCATCAATTGTCAACTTTGATCTAAGAGGTCCTGCATATGATTTATTATAAATAGTATCCCACTCTGAATACTCCCCTGTGGAATCTCTATATTTCCTGTAAGCCAACATAAAGTCGTCTTCAGTCATGGTAACTCCATCTTCATTTACAATAACACCCTCAAAAGTAAGTAACTCCTTATCTTTGGAATTGATGACTCCATCAATATCATCATCTAGAGGACATCCAAACTGATCTACAGGTGTATTTGGTGGAGTTTTTGCACAAAAATCAATATGATCCACTATACTATCTCCATCAGAATCTATAGTATCTTGTAAAAGTAAATTCATGGATATTTCATCCATTAATGGGTCAAGTGGTGGTTTTTCTTTTTTTGCATTGAAGTCGTAAGCAATAGCGATATGAGTAAAGAGTAAATTGTCTTTACCAAAACCTAATCCATTAATGGGTCAAGTGGTGGTTTTTCTTTTTTTGCATTGAAGTCGTAAGCAATAGCGATATGAGTAAAGAGTAAATTGTCTTTACCAAAACCTAATGGAAAATTTCCAGAATTGTTAATCCCATCCATATAGTCTGTTGAAGTAAAATGAATTGCACTACCTACTCTAAATTTAATTTTATTTCCAATGTGTACATGTGCTCCAATTTCTAATGGCACACCAAGTGCATATTTATTGGTAGGTTGATCGTCTGAAAAAATACTTACATCACTATCATAAGTATTGGATGCATCATTTGGATCTGTATCAACTTCTGAATTATATTCAATGGATTCTATTCCCAAATGAACATATGGCTCAACAATATGTCCTTTTTTAAGTAACTGGTTAAAATTATAATTGAAGGTAATTCCACCAGATTTAATGGAAGAACGAAATAAAAGACCATTTGGAGTTGGGTGTAACGGGCTTTCTGTAGTTTGATTTACACTTGTACTTCCAAGCATTGCATAAAATGCAACATCTAAGTAATCGTTAATAGGATTTACTAATCTAAGAGTATATGAAAAACCTCCTTGAAAAGGAGCCCTGTTAATTCTATCTTTCCCAGGAATTGTGTCGCCAATATCACCAAAAAAGGACAATGTTCCAACACCTACTGATAAAATTGGTTTGTACAATTCTTCTTCGTTAGAAACTGATTCAGATTTTTTTGTTTTTTTGGCATAATCCTCCCAATAATTTTTTTGTTTTAACTCTAAATTTCTTGGATTGATTAAACTTCTACTATTGTTATTTATCTTAATAGTGTCTTTTGAGTCAAGAATTACAGCAGTGGAATCTATTGTTTGAGCATAAGAATAGCTGCAAAAAAATAAAATACCTACAATAACTAATAAATGTTTTCTTTCCATAAAGCAACCCCCTATACGTGATATAGTTACAATAGGTTACCCAAATATACGTCATAATTAAATAGTTTATTATTTAAAATAAAATTACTCTCTAAAAAAGTAATGCTTATTTTTACAGAACTAAACAAAATTAATGGAGGATAATAAAGGATACGTTAGAATAAATATAAATGAGAATGGAATTGGAACAATAGAATTTTACCACCCACAAAGCAATTCTCTTCCTGGGGAAATTCTATCTGAAATTGCCAAAACTATTACTGAAGCAAGTCTTAATGAAGAAATAAAAGTAATTGTTCTAAAATCTGCTGGTAATCGAACATTTTGTGCAGGTGCAAGTTTTGATGAGCTAATACAAATTAAAAATATAAAATCTGGAATTGAATTTTTCTCTGGTTTTGCCAATGTTATTAATGCATGTAGAAAATGTACAAAAATAATTATTGGAAGAGTTCAAGGAAAAGCGGTTGGAGGAGGTGTTGGAATAGCTAGTGCTGTAGACTACTGTTTTGCTACTCAACATGCTTCCATTAAATTAAGTGAATTGGCCTTAGGAATTGGTCCTTTTGTTGTTGGACCAGCCGTAGAAAGAAAAGTTGGATTGTCGGCCATGAGCGCTCTTGCAATTAATGCAGACAAATGGTTTGATGCAAATTGGGGTCTTCAAAAGGGACTATATTCTGAAATATTCCAGGATAATGAATCGATGGATAAAGCAATTGATGAATTAGCTTTTAAACTTTCTAAATCTCACCAAGAGGCTACTAAAAAATTAAAAAAAGTATTTTGGAGAGGAACAGAGGATTGGGATGAATTACTTTCCAAAAGAGCGAAAATATCTGGGGAATTAATTCTCTCAGAGTTCTCAAAAAATGCAATTAAAAAAATCCAAAATAAATAACCCTTTGGAAATTTATCAAGGTAATATTAAGAGTTTCTTTAAAGAATTCAAAAAGATCTTCAATGAAGAAAAAATTTACTTAATTGTTGATGAAAACACCATTCAACATATAGATTATTTGGAAGAAAATTTTTCGGTTACTTCTACGCATTTACAATTAGAAAGTGGAGAAAAGAACAAAACTTTTAATAGCGTTTTAAAAATATGGGACTTTTTAAATCGTAATAATGTAAAGAGTAACGACCTATTGATTATCCTTGGTGGAGGAATGCTCACCGACTTAGCAGGTTTTGCTGCATCCACATATAAAAGAGGAATAGAATTTATTTATTTACCTACCACCTTACTGGCAATGGCAGATGCTTCTATTGGTGGCAAAACTGGGTTTAATTACCAATTTTTAAAAAATAATATAGGAACTTTTACGCTTCCAAAAGCAGTTTTTTTAGATACTAAATTTTTAGCTACTCTCCCTAAAATAGAAATAGATTCTGGAATAGCTGAAGTGTATAAGCACAGTATAATTGGAGATGTTGATTTATGGAACTACTTAAAAGTAAATTCGAAAGAGCTAGACTTAGATTACATAGTTAAATCATCTAAAAATCTAAAGTTAGAAATTGTAAGTAAAGATCCCTATGAAAAAAACATAAGGAAGAAATTAAACTTTGGACATACTATTGGTCATGCAATAGAGAGTTACTTATTGGACTCCAACGCTCCTACTTTACATGGTTTTGCAATTGCAAAGGGGATGATCATAGAATCCTTCATTGCAAAAAAAGAAAATCTATTAAGCGAAAATTTCTTCCAAGAAATAAAAACAGTTTTATCTAATAACTTTAAATCTTATTTAAATTTTAAAATAGATTCTAAAGCTATTATAAAGCTGATTCTATCAGATAAGAAAAACACTAAAAGCACCATAAATTTTTCACTACCAACAAAAATTGGCGAAGTAACTATAAACCATGAAATAGAATTAAAAAAAGTGGAATCTTATTTATTAGAGTTTTTACAAAATGATTAAAATCTCTTCTAAGAATAAAACTATTTACGGGTCTATAGATTTAGAATCTTCCAAAAGTATAAGTAATAGGCTTTTGGTAATAAAAGCGCTTTGCAAAACTAAATTCAGAATTCAAAACTTAAGTAATGCGAAGGACACCAAAATTTTAAATGAACTCTTA
>Ga0209199_1000912_pt1 | contig 38214 bp, 25 predicted proteins | sample COGITO_mtgs_1105_7_FD_184805 | JGI IMG/M metagenome (GOLD analysis project Ga0209199, IMG submission 184805) | Pelagic marine microbial communities from North Sea - COGITO_mtgs_110523 (SPAdes) (version 2) | ecosystem: Environmental > Aquatic > Marine > Epipelagic ... | reverse complement strand
AATGGGTGGAATTAAAGATAAAAATCCGTAGTCGGTCATTTGATTTTTAATTGCTCGTCTGGAATTGGATTACCTGCTTGGTATAAATAGGTGTTGAAAAGATGGATCACTATTTTTTTCAATGGATCTTTTTCTTTTCTTTTTTTCATGGTCTGATTGGCATCGATACTTGACTGCCAAATCAACTTTTTGGTATTGTTATCCACTAATTCAATCAGTACGGCTCCTGCAATATCATTATTGATTTTGGGGTAATAGATCATATTAAAACTCCCTTGGTTCGTATTATTGGGGTTTTCAGAACCATAGATAATTTCAAATCTTAGGATTACATCGGGGGTTTTTGCATCTATTACGTAGCCTCTTCGGCTCATTTCATCAAGAATAAAGGGTTCAATGCGGTTGTTTACCTCATCTGATTCAACTGCACTAAGGTGATCAGATTTAGAATTTAAAATAAAGAAACTATGGTAATTGGCGAAATCTGCTTTCTCATTTCGATATTGTATGACCCTAGGGGAACAAGAGCAAAAAAACAATCCAATGATGAGTAAGCGAAAATACATATTCACGAAGATAGAAAACATTATTTGTTTGAGGATTGTTTTCAGTTATTGAAAGGGTTTCATTGTTTAAAAACAATGGTGATGCTCATTATTATTATTATTTTCCTATTTATTTAAGGTGGTTCCTCTCAAGATTATTTCGGTAGGCAGGGTAATAGACTTCGGCTCTATAAATGTATCTTTAGAATGAATTTCTTCCAATAATAACTCGGCAGCTTTTCTCCCCATTTCATTTCCATTTTGCCTAATAGTGGTCAGTGTAGGGGAGATAAAAGAAGAAAATTGCCAATCAGAATAACCGATGATGGCAACCTCTTGGGGGACAGATATCTGGGCTGCTTGTAGGGCTTGCAAAGCCCCTACCGCAGCGATGTCATTGACGGCAAATATCCCGTCAAATTTCATGCCTTTTTGCAGGGCATTTTGGATGATTTTGAAGTTCTCTTGAGCATCTTCATCACCACAACGCAATATTTTTTCTTTATTAAAAGGAATACCTAAATCTTGATGAGCTTGAACAAATCCACGTGTACGTTGCTCGCTCAACATGAGTCCTTCTGGACCCGAGAGATGGATTAAATTTGTTTTTCCTGATTCAATTAAATGTTTGGTTGCATTGTAGCCACCTTCAAAATCGTTTGAAAGAATTTTACTGGCATCAATGGGTACATCACGATCAAAAAAAACAATAGGTATGCCTTTGTCTTGAATCGCGATAAAATGATCATAGACAGAGGTGTTTCTAGACACACAGGCCAAGATACCATCGACCCTGTGATTGAACAATGCTTTAGTATCGAGTATTTCACGATCAATACTTTCATTGGATTGGCAAATGATAATATTATAACCCCTGGAATAAGCGATGTCTTCGATGCCACTGATGACTGTGGAAAAGAAAAAATGCACCAGCTCTGGTAAAATCACGCCAATCGTGTTGGTCTTGCTGTGTCTTAAACTTAGGGCTAGGGCATTGGGTTCGTAATTGAGTTCTTTGGCTAATTTTTGTACGCGAGCTCTGGTTATGGCACTGATTTCAGGACTGCCTTTAAGGGCGCGTGAAACCGTACTGGTCGCGATGTTCAATTCTCGAGCTAAATCTTTTAAGGTGACGGCTTGTTTCATTAAGATTTATCGTTGTATAATTGAAAGAGGCATCAGGCACATAATATATCAGGTTAAGTACATAACTCCACAAAGGTAATAGATATCAATTATACGGAATACTGGAGGAATTTAAATTAACTGATTTCTATAAAAAAAATAACTTTCTAACCAGCCCATCCCAAAAAGTATGATAATGCAATCGATTACGATAATAAATGTGAATCACTATGATTATCAATGCATGAATTTATTCTAAATTTAAATTATTAAGGATTCGAATCCTTAGCTTTTCTCTTATTATCTAATTATTTATATGACTTATTTACGAAGTATTTTACTCCTTACCGTTTTTGCTTTATCATCCGTAATGAGCAGTGCTCAAGATCTGAGTAGGGTTGAACCTCCTTTTTGGTGGGCCGGCATGGCCAATCAACATCTTCAGTTGATGATTTACGGGACAGATATTGCGGAGTTAAGTCCACAAATTGATTACCCAGGCGTATCTTTAACTAAAACCACTCAGGTTAAGAATCCAAACTATTTATTCATAGACCTTCAATTGACTGAGGAGGTAGTACCGGGTACTTTTGAAATTGAATTTAGGAGAGGTAAAAAGATAGCGCAAATCTATACTTATGAATTGAAGGAAAGAAGAGAAAATTCAGCCCTTCGACAAGGATTTAATTCCAGTGACGTATTGTATCTCATTACCCCTGATCGTTATGCAAATGGCGATCCGTCCAATGATGAAATGCCTAGTTTAAAAGAAAAATCAAACCGCACATTTCTGGGAGGTCGGCATGGTGGCGATATTCAAGGAATGCAGGAACACTTAGATTATGTCGCAGATATGGGATTTACGTGTATTTGGCTCAATCCGGTATTGGAAAATGATATGGCTGGGTATTCTTATCATGGCTATTCGACCACAGATTTTTACAAAGTAGATGCCAGATTTGGTAGCAATGAAGCCTTTCGAAAATTCTCTTTGCAGGCGAAAGAGAAGGGAGTTGGACTGATTATGGACATGATTATCAACCATTCAGGCTCGGAGCATTGGTGGATGAAGGATTTTCCGATGGATGATTGGGTTAATTATCAAGCTGAGTTCTTGAAAGGGGAGTATCATATCACCACGCATCGAAAGCCCGTCGTTCAAGATCCCTATCGGTCAAAAATAGATGTAAAGGAATTTTCCGATGGTTGGTTTGTACCTACCATGCCAGATTTGAACCAAAGGAATGAATTTATGAGCACTTATTTGCTTCAAAATTCAATTTGGTGGATTGAATACGCCGATCTAAAAGGAATCAGAATGGACACCTACCCCTATCCTGACATGGATTATCTCTCCAAATGGTCTTGCGGAGTGATGAATGAATATCCCAATTTCAATATTGTAGGCGAAGAATGGTATGAACAACCCGCGGTAGTCGCACATTGGCAAAAAGGCAAGGAAAGTGCTACGGGTCATGATTCATGTCTTCCTAGTTTGATGGATTTCCCTTTGCAATCGGCGTTTATTAAATCTTTAAATGATGACAGAGATTGGGATGTATGGGTAGACGCGTATGCCATGCTGGCTTTGGATTTCATATATCCCGACCCAGAGAATCTGGTTGTATTTCCAGATAATCACGACATGAGTCGATTTTTCACACAAGTCAATGAAAATTTTGATTTGTTTAAATTAGGGATTGCCTATTATGCTACCATCAGGGGTATTCCACAGTTTTATTATGGGACAGAAATTTTAATGAGTAATCCAGGAAGTGAAGATCATGGATTGATTCGTTCAGATTTCCCAGGAGGCTGGGAAGGAGATCAGGTCAATGGATTCACGGGTGCTGGCTTGACGGCTCAGCAGTTGGAGGCCCAACAATATATGAAGAAAATATTGAATTGGAGAAAAGGGAGTGAGGCGGTTCATAAAGGTGAATTGATGCATTATAATCCAAAAGAAGGAGTTTATGTATTTTTCAGATATACGGAAAAAGATAAGGTCATGATTATTTTGAACAAAAATAAAACGGCCAAAGGTCTAGAGTTTTCCAGGTTTGGCGAGATAATCCAAGCGGATGATCAAGGCGTAGATATTATTTCAAATCAAATGGTAGATTTTTCAAGAGCGCTTCAATTGGATCCTTTATCTGCTATGATTATTGAGTTAAATTGACCAATACTCCCATTTGTTTATCATTAAGTATTTTTTGAGTTGATTAAACCGGCTTAAATTTTATAATCCTTGTAGGAATTTGTAATTTTGAGTGCTGTAATGTGCTCTAAATTCAAATCTATTTTTTTTCTGTTATTGCTGCCCGCAATTGTTCTGGCGCAGCAGGACGTTTCGGTGGCAAGATCTTGGAACGAGGTATTGCTTGCATCCATTCGAAATGACTATGCCCGGCCTACTGTACATGCAAGGAATCTGTTTCATGTTTCTGCAGGTATGTACGATGCATGGGCCGTACATGATCCAAAAGCAGAACCCTATTTTTTAAACAAAACACGAGGTCAATATTATTTTTCTTTCGAGGAAGGTTACACATGGTCTGAAGCCATTGAGGTAGCCCAAGAGACGGCAATGAGCTACGTGGCTTACCGATTGATCAGTCACAGATTTAGGTACAGCCCTGGAGCAACTGAAGTAAAGCAACTTGCAGATGATTTAATGTTGGAATTGGGTCATGATATTTATTTGATAAGTCAAGATTATTTGAATGAGGGACCTGCGGCTTTAGGAAATTATCTGGCCGAACAAATCATATTATATGGGCTTCAGGATGGTTCTAATGAGAATCAAGATTATCAAAACTTATTCTATAGCCCAGTCAATGATCCTTTGATCTTGAGTCAACGGGATAGTAGCATTTCCTTGAATGATCCTAATAGGTGGCAGCCTCTTGGTTTTGATCAGTTCATAGATCAATCGGGCAATTTGATCGTAGGGTCACCCAGTTTTCTGGGTGCAGAATGGGGAAGTGTGATCCCTTTTGCCTTAAAAAATCCTTCTATAGCAGAAAGAGATGGATTTGAATATTCTATTTATCATAATCCTGGAGCACCGTCATTGTTGGTGCCTGGGGATCAATCGGGCAATTTGATCGTAGGGTCACCCAGTTTTCTGGGTGCAGAATGGGGAAGTGTGATCCCTTTTGCCTTAAAAAATCCTTCTATAGCAGAAAGAGATGGATTTGAATATTCTATTTATCATGATCCTGGAGCACCGTCATTGTTGGTGCCTGGGGATGTCCAAGGTTCAGTTGATTATAAATGGAATTTTAGTTTGGTAGCCTCCTGGTCTTCGCACTTGGATATAGCGGATTCAATTTTGATAGATATTTCTCCCAATACATTGGGTAATTTAGACCTAGCTGATTTTCCTAAAAACAGAGAAGAAGTTAAAGCATTCTATGATTTTTTTAATGGTGGAGATGGGAGTGAGGGCTATGTATTAAACCCTATAACTGATCAGCCGTATGATGTGCAAATAGTACCTAGAGGTGATTATACTCGTGTTTTATCCGAGTTTTGGGCAGATGGTCCTGAGTCAGAAACACCACCAGGTCATTGGTTTAAAATAATGAATAACGTGATGGATCATCCTTTATTTGATAGAAAATTTGAGGGAGAAGGTGCGCCATTGACGGCTTTGGAGTGGGATGCAAAAGCTTATTTTATATTGGGAGGTGCCATGCATGATGCAGCCATTGCTGCTTGGTCGATCAAGGGTTATTATGATTTTATTCGACCTATTTCAGCTTTAAGATATATGGCTAGTTTAGGACAATCATCTTTACCTGAAGGAATCAATTATCATGTCGATGGTGTGCCTTTGGTTGAAGGCTTGATCGCACAAGTAGAAGCTGGAGATGCATTGGTTGGACTGAATGGTGAAAACATCGGGGCCATTAAATTATATAGTTGGAAAGGCCATGATGAAATTCAGGAGGTGACCCAAGATGTAGCAGGCGTGGGTTGGGTATTGGCAAAAAATTGGTGGCCTTATCAGCGACCGTCATTCGTCACTCCACCTTTTGCCGGTTATATTTCAGGGCATTCGACTTATTCTAGGGCGGCAGCTACTGTATTAACCTTACTTACGGGGGATCCTTATTTTCCAGGAGGAATGGGTGCTTACTTAGCAAAAAAAGATGAATTTTTAAAGTTTGAAAGGGGCCCCAGTCAAGACATAACCTTACAATGGGCGAAATATATAGATGCTGCAGATCAATGTGGTTTGTCTAGAATTTATGGAGGTATTCACCCCCCAATGGATGATCTACCTGGGCGTTTGATCGGTGCTCAAGTAGGTGAAGCGGCTTACGCATTGTCGACTTCTTTGTTTAACTCCGAAGAGCTTCTGAATCTGTCAAAGGGCGAGAATTTTAAGATTTATCCCAATCCGGTAAGCGAAGGGAACGTATTTAAAGTGATTTCAGATAGGCCCGTGGTCCAACTTCAAATTACGGATCTCAGGGGATCAGTCATTATAAATCGGCCTATTGAGCATCAGAAGGCGGCTATTTATATTTTCAAGAGGGTCTCATTATCAAGGGGTTCATATGTAGTATCGCTGGTAGATGAAAAGGGCGAGTATCGTTCAAAATTGCTTCAGGTGCATTGAGGCATTTGGGTCTTGATGAGATAAGGATCAGTGAGATTAGATAACTGAATTCAGGTAATGATCATTAAATTTTAAAATACAAAGATAAAAGCTAATTAAATTAGTATTTACTATTTAAATTAGCATAATGAAAATTGAATCTGGTTATTATAAGATTAAGTTGCGCGGTAGAAGCCTAGATGATCAGTATCATTATTTACGTGTTTTTTATCAAAACAAGATAAAATACCTCCAATTAAGTAACGGAATTCCACAGGAGGCGAGTAGCTATGAGGAGGCCTTGTTAAGTTCGTATGAGTTGGTGAAGCAAATCACTCATCACCATCCCATAGAGGTGCGCAATGCCATCATTACGATTTCTTGGCAAGATGAAGACGGCGATCCCTTCCAATTAAAAACAAGAAACATACACGCCTTGAGACGGGTGTTCGAATTGTTTCCTAGGCTGGCCAAGGCCCTCCATGTAGAGATGAAGAAGTCCAAGGACAAGAAATAATTATTTTTTTCTAGGTAGGGTACCTCTTATCGCTGTTTCGGACATAGGGTCATCGGGCCAACTGTGTTTCGGGTAGCGCCTTTTGAGCTCTTTACGAACTTCAAAATAAGTATGTTCCCAAAAACTCATGAGATCAGTAGTGACTTGGACGGGTTTGAAACCGGGAGATAATAAATGCAATACTACTTTTATCAATCCTTCATTGATGGTTGGACTTTTCTCCCATCCAAAAAGTTCTTGTAATCTTACCGCTAGAATGGGAGGTGCTCCGGAGGGAAGATAGGCCAACTTGATCGTTGCACCACTTGGTACAAGGATACTGGGAGGTGCAAGTATCTGAAGCAGGTCTTGTTGTGTTTTGCTTAGGGTATAGGATAGGAGATCACGCAGCTTTAATTTTTTGAGATCTGCTGGTTTTTTGATACCGATGAGAAACGGGGCGAGCCATTCATTATTGGTTAATAAAAGGGTGTTTGTCGAGGTGTCTGGCCAAAGTAGTTCGGGTCTCCATCTCCGAATACTTAGTATTCGATTTTGCCATTGTATAAAGTCGTCATCAAAGTTGAGCAGTTGTTTACCTTCTTTTTTGATGGCATCGCTAATGGCAGCCACGAGATCGGTTTCCGCTGGCTCAGGCAATGGGGTAGACTTCAATATGATGTTTCCAATTCGAAGTTCCTGAGTGGCAATTAATCCCCCGTGTTCAGTATCCCAAGTGATGATTTCTTTTTCTTTGACCAGAGGAGCCAAATCTTTGGGGTTGAGAGGTGCGGCAAGAAATATTTTACCTAATCCCTCTCGAGCATCCATGTGAGCTACGGCCAGCCAAGGCTCATGCGCCAAATCATCTTTATGTCCTGCCATAGCATACCTACCATTACTGAGCTGAAATTGGGCGTTGTTGCCAGGTCGGGCACAGGCAATACGCTCAGGGTAGGCTTGGGCAATAAGGATACCGGTATCATAAGGATCTATGGGCTCAGCACTTTGATCCTTATCAAAAAGTCGTAAGTAGGACTTAGATATTTGGTCAATGCGTCCAAATCGATGACCATTATTATTAAGAGATCGAAACCTCCTAAGCTCCTCAATCCGTAGATTGAGATCTATGCCAACTTCTCGGGTCAAGGGATCTCTTTCTTCTAAAAGTGCCGCAATATCTGCCGCCAAGGCTAAGGTATTGTTGGCTTGGGCAAATAACAGCATATGGGCAATACGAGGATGACAGGGCAGTTGATGAATGCGCTTTCCCAGTGGGGTAATGCGACCCTTCTCCAGCGCCTCTAACTGATGTAAGAGTTCACTGGCTTGGGCAAGGCTTCCTTTGGGTGGCGGCGTTAGCCAGGTGAGTTGATATGCATCAGTGATGCCCCATGCGGCTAAATCCAAAACCAATGGGGCTAAATCTGAGGCTTCTATTTCTGGGATTCGATGGGCTTGCATTCGATTCTGCGTGGCAAGACTCCACATCCTATAGCAAACACCCGGAGTCAATCTTCCGGCTCGACCGGAGCGTTGATCAGCTGCATCTTTAGAGATGACGATGGTTTCCAAACGAGAAAGACCCGATTTTGTATCGAATCGCGAAGTTCTACCAAATCCAGTATCAACGACAATTTTGATGCCTTCTATAGTGAGACTGGTTTCAGCAATGGAGGTAGCCAGTACTATTTTTCGGCGTCCATTTTTATCTGGAAATAAGGCGGCTCGTTGTGCGTTAATGGGAAGCTGACCATAAAGAGGATGAATTTCAAAATCGCTCAGTTTTGATTTCAATATTTCTTCACATTTTCGGATTTCTCTTTGGCCAGGAAAAAAAGCCAATACATCACCTGGATGTGCTTTTACGGCTTTAGATATGGTATGTGCAGCCATTTCTGGCATCATGCGCTCATCTATATCTCCTGTATAAAATCGCTCTACCTCAAAGGGTCTACCCTTACTGATCACCACAGGGGCTTTCAATAAGTCAGCCAATAAGGGCATGTCCAAGGTCGCCGACATGATCATGATTCGTAAGTCTGGCCGCAAGACTTGCTGCGCCTCTCGACAAAGCGCCAAGGCAACGTCTGCATGGATGCTTCGCTCATGGAATTCATCAAAAACAATCAACCCCACATCACGCAATTCGTTGTCTGAGTGGAGCATTCTCGTCAAAATACCTTCTGTAAGTACCTCGATTTTAGTTTGTTGACCTACCTTGGTGTCAAAACGAATTCTATAGCCGATCGTACGGCCAATGGGTTCGTCTAATAGACCAGACATTCTCTCGGCAATGGAGCGTGCAGCCAGTCTTCTGGGCTCCAGCATAAGAATCTTTTTTCCAGCTAACCATGCTTCATTCATTAGGGCCAAAGGGAGTAAGGTGCTTTTTCCTGCTCCTGCTGGGGCATTTACGATCACGGTGGTGTGGGCATGAAGTTGGTGCTTTACTTCATCAAAAATGTCGGCAACGGGAAGGTCGGTGGAGTAAGGATTGAATTTCAAGGAAAAAAAGCGGTCTGAATGAATTTTTTTGGTAAATTTAATCAATAGACATTCTAGACTTTTGACCCAATGCTGATAATTTTATCTTTTTTGCTGATGCAATCCCTTTTTTACCAGGATCCATCCCTACCTAAAATTATAGATCGGCCGATATCTTTTGATGAGCAACGCATTGAGTTGACCCTTGAATACTTGGCATCACATTATGGATTAACACAAATAAAACCTACCATTTTACCACGTATGGTAGTGGTCCACTGGACTGCTATCCCCACTATGGAAGCAACCTTCAATACGTTCAACCCTAGTACTTTACCCAATGCTCGAGCGGATATTCAATCTGCGGGTTCATTGAATGTATCCTCCCAATTCTTGGTAGATACCGACGGGACTATTTATAGATTAATGCCTGAAACCACTATGGCACGTCATGTGATTGGATTGAATCATTGTGCGATAGGGATTGAAAACGTGGGACCTGGAGCAGATGGAAAACTCACTCCAGCTCAGTTAGAAGCCAATGTGATGTTGGTTACTTATCTTCAGAAAAAGTACCCCATTGAATTCGTTATTGGCCATTATGAATATCAAGATTTTGTGGACCATCCCTTATGGCTTGAAAAAGATGCCGGCTACCGTACCGAAAAGGTTGATCCTGGTGTTGAATTTATGGAAGACTTGAGGAAGCGGATAGATTGATTTAAAAAGAGCACTCAAGTTTACGATTTGAATCAATCATAAAGCAAATATTTTTTTCGTAAATATCTGTACTCAGCTAAATCTTCGGCCCAACTTACTTGGATTTCTTCTTTGCTCAAACCTGAAATGATTTGCTGCATCAATTCATCGTTACCTGCGAGCTGATTAAATGTTTTTTTCCTATTGAAAAAATCAGGTCCTATATCGATTAAATGATAGTACTTAATGAGCAGAGAAAGATTGAACTTGGGTATGGGTTCAGTAGCGGTGAGGTCTTCCCCATAGCAAACCATGTCGAGATATTTGGGATATACCGACATTCCTTTGATAGATTTGGGAGTGAAACTAAAATCACTATTTATTTGTGGAGCACCCAATTGCTGAAAAGGAGCATAAGTACCTCTTCCTATACTCACAACCGTAGCTTCAAAAAGGCAGAGTGACGGATACCACCTCACGGCTCGATCGTTGGGGAGATTGGGTGAAGGTGGGATTTTTAAAGCCCAAGGGATTGCATGTGAATAATTTTTTATTTTGATAACTTCAAGATCACATTTTTGGCCCGTTGCCAGCCATCCTTCACCATTGATCATTTTGGCTAGTTCACCGATCGTGAGGCCATGCACAATCGGTAGAGGGTGCATGCCTACGAAGGATTTAAATGCAGGTTTTAATACGGGACCATCTACATAGTCTCCATTGGGATTAGGTCGGTCGAGAACGATCACTTCTTTATTGTTTTCTGCTGCCGCCTCCATGACATAATGCAAGGTGCTTATAAACGTGTAGAAGCGGGCGCCGACGTCTTGAATATCAAAAATAAGGATGTCAAGATCTTTCAATTGCTCAGGACTTGGTTTTTTTTGTTTGCCATAAATCGAAATGATAGGCAATCCTGTTGACTGATCTATGTTGTCATAGATGGTGGCACCATCGTGCGCATCGCCCCTAAATCCATGTTCAGGAGCAAAAATTTTCGTTATTTGAATACCTAAACTCAATAAAGTATCTACTAAATGTCGGGATCCAATGGTAGAAGTTTGATTGACTACGAGCCCTACCTTTTTGTTCTGCAAAAGGGGTAGGTAGGCATCGAATTGTGCGGCACCTACTTCTGGCTTTTTATTAAGAACCATGCCGTCACCCAATTTAAAATATGAGTTCACCGTTACAGGCAAGGTACCTGAGGCCACACCATTTCCTAAAAAAAGCTGGGTCATAGCAGCTTGAGTAGCTGGATTGTTTTGGTAGCCTATGACCAAATCTGATGCTTGGTGAAGGGTGTTAAATTGATTCAAGGTATACGGATTCCCAAACCAGCCGATCATCACACGGGGATCTTGTGCTAGTTCGTTGACAAAGGCCAAATTTTGATTTGATATTTTCATCTGACCATAGGGACGAGGACCTGACTGGATGACACCGAGGTATATGCGCTCGAAATCTTCTAGTTTTCTTTCTATTTCATTGATTTGCTCTTGGGTTGCTTTCTTGGGGAGGTAAAAGTGGTTTTTAAAGCCTAATCGGATCGCCTCTTTTTGGAACGGTGCTATTGTATCTGTATTGATAGACAAAGTGGCTATTTTACCCTCCATTGGCAATCCCAAGAATTGTCTTTTTAATACCGTTAAGGAAGCCTTGGCCAAAGTATTATTTAAGTCTCTTGCTGTTTGGTTGTTGATATCTAGAATGAGATTTTCTGATTTGTGAAAGGACTTTTTGTGAAGCCCAAGTTTGTACTTTTGATGTAAAATACGTCTACACTTTATCTCAATTTGATCGGTAGTAAGGCTTCCTGCTTTAAGGGCGTCTTCAATTTGCGTAATGGATGCGCCGATATTTAAAGAAAATTCAATGATGTCATTTCCGGCCAAATAAGCCATTAATTCCGGTTCACCCAAATCATGTCCCGAGGTAACCCCCTTCATATTCATGGCATCGGTAAAGACCAATCCTTTAAACTCCATTTCCGTTTTCAATAGGTCAGTGACTATTTTTTCAGATAACGTGGCGGCCCGTTTAGGTGTAGCATCTAAAGCGGGGACATTGATGTGTGCCATCATGATGCCGTCAATATCTTCTTGGATAAGTTTCCGAAAAGGGTAGAGTTCGATGCTGTCCAATCGGGCTCTGTCGTGCTCAATGATCGGCAAACCATAATGTGAATCTGTTTGTGTATCACCATGACCCGGGAAATGTTTCGCGACAGCCATGATACCGGCCGCTTGTAGGCCCTTCATGTAAGTGATTGATTTTTGGGTCACACGTGTGCGGCTTTCTCCAAAAGAACGATAATTAATGACTGGGTTAAGGGGATTATTATTGATGTCAATGACTGGAGCAAAATTAATGTGCAGACCTAATCGGCGCATTTGAAGTCCGATTTCAAATCCCATATCATAAATAAGATCATCATCCGCTAGGGCCCCAAGAGCCATTTGAAAAGGAAAATCCGATGTCTGGGATAATCTCATACTGAGTCCCCATTCGGCATCAGTTGCCATAAAGAGGGGTATTTTAGATTCTTTTTGATAGGTAGTATTGACCTTGACTTGATCGATCGGATTTCCTTGCATGAAAATAATACCACCGATTCCCATATCTTGGATTAAACCTATAAGATCAGCATTCGGTTCGTCATTGTGAGTGTACGCGGCAGCCATAAAAGATTGGGCGATTTGTTCTCGAATACTGAGAGTAGTCATAAGGCTATCCACCCATGCTTGTTCGTGTGGGGACGTTGGTATTATTTGCGCGCTTATCTTGCCTAACTCTAAGAGCATGAATGGCAGCAAAAAAAGGAGCTTTAGCCGTATTTTATTGACGGACAGTTGTAATTTAAATTTGCTCAATGGAATCATTTATTTTGTTAAAACTTTATAGCCTTTTAAATTATCTATGCCCCATTGGTTTTGTTCTTCAGGGGTCCATAAATCAGGAAAGAAGATGCGTTTTTGGTATTTTGGGTGCATATATTTTTGCCAATTACTACCACCAGTAGCCTTTACGTTTGTGGTGCTTTTTAGGTATTTGGCAGCTGTTTTATAGTGAAACATGACCCATTTGACATTGACGGTATGGTCATAATGGCGCATGGCATTTCGCAATTCAACCTCATTTTGAATTTCTTTGGGAAGTCCTTTAAATCGAGTCCAGAGATTGGTTTTGTGATAATATTTCATGAAGGTGATGAAATCATCCATATACTTTTCTTGAAATTCAATGAGCATCGTTGACTTGACACCGGTATCATGATTTTTTCCAGCAGCTTGCCAGTAAAGATGGTCATAGGCGTGTTCAAAAGGGGTATTTCGGTCAATAGTCGCTCTAAAACGAATATCAATTAAATTGATCAGCTCGGTTGAGGCAAATTCAATCAACCTATATTGGGCACTTTGAAAGCCAGAAGAGGGCGTCAAGGTCGTACGAAATTTCATGAATTGGTCTACGTGCATACCTTCATTCATGATTTCAAATGAATTTGAAAGTAAATCGAAGTATCTACTGATCCGGGTCAGCTTTTCAGTAAAAAAGACTGCTTTTAAATCTTTTTCTACCGCTATTTGGTCGATCTCCCATAAAATCATTTTAAAGATGAGCTCGGTAGTTTGGTGGTATACAATGAACACCATTTCATCGGGATGCTTGGTTCTTGGATTTTGGGTACCTAGCAGGGATTCAAGTTGTATGTAATCCCAATAGGTGATCGGCTTTGCATGCAGCAACCCTTCTAAATGGATATTGAGATCCTCTCCAGTATCGCCGTATTTCTTTTGAAGTGACTCAATTAAACTTGCTGTTTTAGGATTCATATTTTTTATTTTAGCCCAAGTTCTTTGAGACGTTCATTTAAGTATTCACCCGCCGTCATATCTTGAAATTTTTTGGGTTGATGCTGATTTACGGTACCGGGGAGTGCACTCAAATCCATACTTGGAACGGGGTGCAAGAAAAAGGGTGCTGAGTATCTTGATTCCTTCATTAATAGCGGATTTTTATTGATTACGCGGTGACTGGTCGAGACCAGTTGGCCGTTGGTCAGTCGCTGAAGCATGTCACCAATATTTACAACAATTTGATCAGAAAGAGGATTAACATCAATCCATTTTCCAGCTTTGGTCTTGGCTTGCAATCCTTCAGCACTTCCTCCCATGAGTAAGGTAATCAAATTGATATCCTCATGCGCGGCCGCTCTAACGGATCCTATGGGCACTTTGGAAATGTCTTGTACTGGAAAGTAATGAAGCAATCTAAATATAGAGTTGCCGGCATGAATTTTCTCATTAAAAAAATCTTCCGAGAGGTCCAAAAACAAAGCTATGGCTTGGAGTAATTTTCGGCCAGTTTCTTCAAATGTTTTATAAATGCGTAGGCTAACCTCTTTAAGTTCGGGCACTTCTTCAGGCCAAATGTTAGGTGGATAGTCAGGTCCAATGGAATTTTGGATTGTTTGACCAATATGATAAAACTCTTTCATATCGGGGGTTTTAAATCCTTTGGCTGTTTCTTTAAATTTACCGATGTAACCTCTTTGCCCCGCCAACTCTGGAAACTCATACTTAAATTTGACCTCGTCGGGGAGTTCGAAGAATTTTTTAGAAGCACTGAAAAGTTCATTACGTAAAGCCTCTGTAACTCCATGATTACTTACTAATACAAATCCAATTTCAGCCAATGACTTTCCTAAATGCGCGATGAAGTTTAATTTCCGATCTGGATTATGAGAGACAAAGTCTTCGTAATTTACGGTAGCAATGTGTGCTTTTGATGTCATGAAAGTAAAGCTAATGATAATGTAGGTTTTTAGTATATTTTCAAAGATTGTGTAGATAAAAAAATCAGCGTAATTTAATCTGGTCAGATATTTAGGCATATTCTTTTGTGTTACGAGGATTAGGGTTTTTTTTGTAAAAAAGAAATATGCTTTTCAATCTTTCAAATCCAGATACGGCAATGCTTTCGCAAATAAGAGACATGGTAGGAAGCACCTTGGTGTCTCCGGACAAAATCAGTCCAGCGAATCCTAGTATACAGGGATTTACTTTGATCGATGTTGATGACGAAATCATAGCCATAGTAAACAAACAATCGGATGTATTTAGTTGTAAAATTGAGTTTCGAAAAAAAGGTCTTTTGATCTGGTTGGGTGTAAGTCAGGAACCGAGCGTCTTAGCATTTCCTTACCGGCTCATCTCCATATTTAAAGGGACGGATTATTTGCAACTTTATTGTCAGTCTTGGCGGTTGAAATTATTGATAGAAGACAAGGGTGAAAGTCAAAAATTTCAGCAAAACCTATTGCGTCAACGAGCGATCATTCAAAGTCAATATGATATGTATTAAATAAACAAGGGAACTGAAAGCACGTCATTATGGGTCTTGTCAAGTCAAAAAGTGTACCTGTAGAAAAGTCTCATTGTTATGAGAACATTAAGAGGTACAAATTGAGTAAGAATAGTATTTTATTATTTTTTGCTTTTCTTTTTTTCATTTTGTTAAACTTTGAATTAATGCTTTAAACATCATTTCAAACGATTGTAATTTTTTATCTTCTAAAAAATGAATATATTGCAGGCAATATTGAAAAAATCGTTTAAAAAAAAATATAAAGAAGTCATTAAGTATTGGTGTAAGCCTTCGATTTTTTCAACAATCACCCCATAAATTTTTAACTTTTATAAGAACCATGAAAAGAATAATATTCTTTGGAACAGCGTGTTTGCTATTTTGTAATATGGCATTAGGACAAAGGTTGGTTTCAGGAACGGTTTCCACAGAAGATGGTGGTGAAGTTCCAGGGGTCAACGTAATATTAGAAGGCACAAATACGGGTACGACTACTGATTTAGATGGGGAATATGCATTGAGTGTTCCAGAAGAAGGGGGAATACTAGTATATACTTTCATAGGTCTCCAGACGCAGAAAGTGATCATCGGCTCGCGATCCATAATAGATGTTATTTTGGCTGAAGACTTTACCGAATTACAAGAAATTGTAGTGATTGGCTACGGTACCCAAAAAAGAAGTGCCATTACAGGGGCTGTATCCGTCACAACGGCTGATGAGATAGATAAATTGCCTGCGGCACGCCTAGAACAAGTTTTACAAGGTCGCGTTTCTGGTGTACAAATCACACAAAGTTCGGGATCGCCAGGCAACGCGCTGTCTGTACGGATCAGAGGGGTCGGAACACCTAATAATTCCGATCCTTTGTATGTGGTGGATGGAGTATGGTTTGATGCCGTGGATTTTCTAAGTCCCTCTGACATCGAATCCATATCTGTGCTTAAAGATGCGGCTTCTGCGGCAATATACGGAACCAACGGCGCCAATGGGGTTGTATTAATCACTACAAAAACAGGTACAAAAAACAAAAAGGGGCAAATAAGTTATAATTTCTACACAGGCACCCAAAGTTTACCAAAGAAGAGTTCTGTTTTAAATGCTCAACAATATGCAGAATTGATGCTGGAAGCAAATGAGGGTTTATTTGCTGATGATAACCAGTTTTCTGTGCTCAATGATCCTTCTGCGTTAGGGGTGGGTACAGACTGGCAAGATGCTTTATTCGATAATGCGCCCATTACCTCCCATCAAATCAGTGCGCAAGGAGGTAGTGAAAGCGCTACTTATAGTGTCATGGGTTCCTATTTTAATCAGGAAGGTATTTTGGGCAGGGACAAGTCGGGTTATGAAAGGTACACTTTTAGACTGAAAACCAATCAAGACCTGAACAAAGCCTTATCCATTGGGCAGAATATTAATTTTACTCGTTTGAAAAGAAATGGAATTGCAGAAAACAATGAGTTTGCCTCACCAGTTGCATTCGCACAAAACATAGATCCTTCGACTACTGTTTTTAAAGATGATGGAACTTATAGCTATTCACAACTGGTAGTAGGGGATATAAAAAATCCCTTAAATCGTATTGATAAGTTCAATAATTCTTTTGCGAGCAATCAGATCATTGGCAATGTTTTTGCAGAATTAAAGCCTATCGAAAACTTGACTTTTAAAACTTCAGGATCATTAGATTTGACTTTTGCTGAAACTTTTGATTTTGCTCAATCGTACAATTTAGACCCCACAGGTTTCTATACACATGAGCAAAACCTAATGAACGGGGTGAGTAAATCTCGTCAAAAATGGACCAACATCATGTGGGAAAACATAATTACCTATAATAAGGCCATTGGGAATCATAATTTCTCGATTTTGGCCGGATCCACTTATAGAGACCGAAGCTATGAACAACTGGGTTTAAGTTTAGGTGATTTACCTTTTAATTCTCCAGATTCAGCTTACATATATGGATTGACTTTGGACATGGCCTCTGACAGTTTGGGTAATCAGGATCTACTGGGTGCTTATGAGGGATTAACGGAATCCGCACTATTTAGTTATTTTGCAAAGTTGGATTATAACTGGTCGGAGAAATACTTCTTGACTACGACCGTCCGTAGAGATGGTTCTTCTAGATTTGGCACGAATAATCGATATGGAATCTTCCCGTCCTTGTCTCTGGGTTGGATTTTGACCAAAGAAGACTTTCTTGAGTTGCCTAGTTTTATGAATTTCGCCAAATTGAGATTTAGCTGGGGTCAAAATGGCAATGAAAAAATTGATGATTATGGCTTTATTGGCACCATAAACAATGGCGCAGGTGAGCCGGGCATAAGGTATGTTTTTGGTTCAGGGCAATCTATTTATCAAGGTTCAGCGGCTACCACACCTGCTAACCCTGATAGAAAATGGGAGGTGAGTACCCAGACAAACATAGGACTAGATTTGTCTTTCTTTCAAGATAAATTACAATTCACAGCGGATTATTTCTTGAAACGAACGACAGATATTCTGATTAGAAAAGAAGAACCCGCCATCATAGGGACAGGAGTCAATTTTATTGATGTTCCTTTTGTCAATGCCGGTGAAATTGTGAACAAAGGGTTTGAGCTTTTATTGATTTATAAGAAATCGATGAATGACCTTTCGTTTGACTTAGCATTAAATGCCACCTTTATTGAAAACGAGGTTACCGATTTAGGACTTATTTCTACGCCAGTTGCTTCTGGGTTCAATCAAGGTGTAGGAGGAAATATCACACGAATGGAAGAGGGATTACCTTTCGGTTATTTTTATGGGTATAAAGTATTGGGTGTGTTCCAAAATAAATTCGAAGTGGAGGAATATGTAGATGCTACGGGCGCAGAGATTCAACCAAACGCTGTTCCGGGAGATTTTATGTTTTCAGATTTAGATGCCGATGGTAAAATCACTTCAGACGATAGGACCATGATTGGCAACCCTTATCCTAATGCCATTTTAGGCTTCACTGGAAATATTTTTTATAAAGTTTTTGACCTTTCTGTTTTTGTGCAATCATTCATTGGCAATGATATATTTAATGCAACTACTAGATGGGATTTGGGAGTTCAAAACCGCCCTGCTTATCGATTGGATCGTTGGACAGAAGAAAACCCTTCTTTCACCGAACCGCGCGCAGTGATCAATGACCGCAATGGAAACTTTAGAGTTTCTGATTATTTTGTCGAAGATGGTTCATTTGTAAGGCTGAAGAATATTCAGTTTGGAGTAACCATCCCCAAAAGCTTGTCAAAGAAGGCGTTTATGCAAAAGCTGAGATGGTATGTCAACATTCAAAATTTGGTCACTTTTACGAATTACAGAGGAATGGATCCTGAAATAGGAAAATCTAATGGCTTCAGCAATGACCAATCTGCCAACTTAGATGTGGGTATTGATAGAGGTTATTATCCTCAGGCCCGAGTATTTACCACAGGGTTTAATGTTACTTTCTAAATATAATTCAATGAGAATAAAACTATTATTACTTTCGATTCTTGCTTCAATATTGTTTTGGTCATGTGAGGATGAGTTAGAAAAATTACCCTTACTACAAACCATGGATGGTAATTATTATATTTCTGAAACACAGGCTTTTGAAGCCATCGTGGCCAGTTATGATCCGCTTCAGTATAATTTCAGCGCAGGGGTATATCATTTTAGATGGTTTTTAGGAAATTTCACCACTCATGATGTGATACCTGGTGGTAGTGGACCCAATGATCAGCCTCAGCTGCAAGCTTTCAACTCATTTTCTTATGTGCCCAGTAATATTCATTTGAATAGTGATTGGACCGCGCAATATCAAGGAATTTATCGGACCAATGCATTGATCAATATGTTACCTGAGATTAACATGAATGATTCTACAAAGTCTCAAATGATGGCGGAAGGAAAATTTTTGAGGGCCTTTTATTACTTCAATTTGGTGACAGCTTACGGTGGAGTACCGTTGGTGGATCATGTGTTAGCTCCTACAGAATTTCAAATGGGAAGAGCCAGTGAGGATGAAATTTGGGACTTTATTGAGCTTAATTTAGAAGAAGCGATCGCTGATTTACGGTTGAGAAGCGAATTGAGTTATGATGATTATGGTCGTGCCACCAAAGGTGCGGCAAGAGCGCTTTTATTGAAAACTTTGGTTTATCGAGAAAAATGGTCTGATGCGGCATCCTTGGGTGAGATTATCATTAACACAAATCAATACTCGCTAGACGCTGATTATGAAGACATTTTTACGATTGCTGGAGAAAATGGACCCGGATCTATCTTTGAAATTCAAAGATCTTCTCAAGGGGGTGGTTATTGGGGCAATGTGAACGGTGCCAATGATGGTAATTTAGCAGTGGTTTACCAACTTCCCAGAGGTGCCTATGGTGGCTGGGGATTTAATATTCCACAACAAAATTTTGTAAACGAATTTGAATCAGGTGATCCAAGATTAAATGCTTCGGTATTTCAAATTGGAGATGAATTGTGTGATCGAGGAACACTAAGTAAAAGCTCTACTGGATTTGACCATGATTATTATTCAAAAAAGTATTTTGCTTGTAGAAGCGAGCATGAGTTGATCAGCATAGGTGATCCCGTGATGAATGGTGAGGTCAATGATCGTGTGATCAGGTATGCGGATGTATTATTGTTGACGGCAGAAGCGCACTATCATCAAGGTGATGAGTCAGAGGCAAAAATATTGGTAAATCAAGTTCGAGCTCGAGCGAGAAGATCGGCATCTGATCCAGATGCTGTGTTAGCAGATATTACCAGCAGTGGAGCTACATTGTTGTCGGCAATTTATCATGAAAGAGATGTTGAACTAGGTCTTGAAGGAGAAAAGTTCTTTGACCTGGTGAGGACTGGAAGAGCAGCAACAATACTTGCTGATTTAGGTTTTGAGGAAGGAACGCATGAGCATTTTCCCATTCCACAGCGTCAGATAGATTTATCTGGTGGTAATATGACCCAAAATGATGGGTATTAAATTTCAATAAATAAAACAATTAATAAATAAATTTTAGATAAATGAAGAAGAATATAAAATTTTGGAGCTTACTTTTTTTATTGGGTTCCTTCGCTATTTTCTCAGGATGTAGCGATGATGATGAGCCTACAGGTTCTACTGATGCAGCTACTGCGAGGTTCAGTTATGAGGTAGATGCAGATAATTATCTTAAGGTTACTTTTACGAATGAATCTGTTAATGCAGATACGTATGCTTGGGATTTTGGTGATGGTAACAGTTCTACAGACGAAAGTCCAGTACATACGTTTGCTGAAGTAGGTACTTTTACGGTAATGCTTACCGCTACCGGTACAGGTGGATCTGGTGATAGAGAAGAGGATATCATCATAGTAGACCCCTTAGCTGCCGGTGCTTTATTGGCAGGTACGCAAGGGAAGACTTGGAAGTTGATTAGAGATATTTCCATGAATTCTTACCCCTATGAGGTTGGACCTACGGATAGATCCCAAATTTGGTGGTCACTAGGTTTAGGTCAAGAAATTTGTGAGAGAGCTTGTGTTTTGGATGATACATTTACCTTTAATGTAGATGGTACTATGACCAGAGTTGTTGGAGATGACTTTTGGGCTGAAGAAGGAACTTGGCCAACGGCAGGTTGTTTTGATACCAGCGTTGCCGAAAATTGGTTAGCTGCTGATGGTGGTGACTTATCTACCTGGGGGGATGGAACCTTTGATTATACTTATAGCATCGAAGATGAGACTTTGACCTTATCAGGAGCAGGTGCTTACATGGGATTAGCCAAAGTAGGATCTACTGCTGAATATACGGTTCCTCAGAGCGAGGTGATCTATAAGGTTGCTAAAGTAGTAGATGCAACTGTTGATACTTTGGTTTTAGAGACTGTTTTAGATGAAGTTGGAGGTTATTGGTCATTTACTTTTGTAAGCTATGATGTCGCTTCTGACGAGCCAGAGATGCCAGTTTGTGAGGTGGTTGAGGCAGCAGATTCAACACAAGTAACTTTTATGTTGAATTTCAATGATTATACTGGAGAGGGAACTACACCTGCCGTTATAGGTAACTGGAATGGCTGGTCGTCTGCTCAGCCCATGACAGATGAAGATGGTGATGGTATGTGGGAATCAACCATGACCTTAGCTACTGGGGATTATGAGTTTAAGTTTGCAACGGATGCTGGTGATCAGGAGGCTTTGACAGCTGGCTCTGATTGTACCTTGACCACTGATATTTATACTAATAGAACTTTGAATGTTGCGGGAACACCCATTTGGTATGGAGTGGTTTGTTGGGAGGCTTGTTTAGATTGTGCTCCAAGTTTTACAGCTGCAGATTTAGTGGGTAAAGACTGGACATTGTGGGATGTGGATCAAGTAATTGCAGTAGGACCAGGTATTGGTCGAGGAGATTGGTTTGCTGCCAATGAAGCATGGATAGCAGCTGTGCCATGCTTGTTTGACGATACCTTTACTTTTGATGATGCGGGTGGATTTGTTGTCAATGTAGGTGACAGTGTACTCCTTGAAGATTGGATGGACAGTGTATCGGTCACTGGTTGTGTGCCCGTTGCAGATATTCCTGAAAATTTAGCTGCTTGGGGTGGAGGTGATTTTACCTATACATTTACAGAGGGTTCTGAAACTACTTTACCAACGATTTCTGTCACTGGTAATGGTGCCTATTTAGGTTTCTATAAGGGAGGACCAGGCGCTGAACAAAGAGCACCGAAAGATACTACGATCACTTATGAAGTAATTAGATTTTATGATGGGCCAACTAACAAAAGATTGCGTGTGGGAGTTGACTATAGTGAAGCAGGAGATGGTAGTGCTTATTGGAATTATTTGTTAACTGCACCAGCACAATAATTTTCTTTTAATGAATTAAATTTGGCATTGAGCGTTTCGCTCAATGCCCTTTTATTTATCTTATTTATGATACAATCTTTTTTCCTTTTTTCCTTGAGCTTTCTAATGCTCCAATTATTTTGTTGCTCCGATGCAACTACTACCATAGCTGAATTACCCCTTTTGACTTTTGAAGATACACTTTTTATCGAATCCAATGTCGATCAAGAAGTCCAAGTAAGACTGAGTTTGAGTGCCCCCTCACTCGAAACGGTAGTCATCGATTATGAAACCTTAGCCGGTACGGCTTTACCAGATAAAGATTACATAGCCTTACAAAACAAACGAGCCACCTTTGAGGCCGGCAAAACCGAAGTATTTATTACACTTGAACTTTCAGGAGATCAAGGAGTAGAAAGTGACGAAGAATTTTACCTATATTTTCCTTTTGCTGATAATGCCATCATTGAAGAAGACACCATGAAGATAAGTATCCTCAATGATGATGTAGACAATTCAACTGCTGGACGAATTCAACTTCTGGACGAATGGTCATTCCTGAAACGGGCTATGAAACACCTTTAACTTATGAGGGGATGTCCTTGATATGGCAAGACGAGTTCGATCAGTCGGCTATAAATACGGACAATTGGGCCTTTCAAAACGGAGATGGTTGTCCCTCACTTTGTGGATGGGGCAATGCTGAACTTCAATATTATACTGAGGATAATGCCTACCTTGTTGAGAACGATTACCTAGTAATCGAAGCCATCAAAGAGCAACGCAGCGGTAGTGGATACACTTCGGCTAAATTGATTTCACAAGGAAAACAACAGTTTAAATATGGTAGAATTGATATAAGGGCCAATTTACCTTATGGTCAAGGTCTTTGGCCCGCTCTTTGGATGTTGGGTGCCAATCACCCTGAAGTAGGTTGGCCGCAATGTGGTGAAATTGACATCATGGAGCTCATAGGTGGAAATGCGAGTGGGAGAGACAATACGATCCACGGGACAGTACATTGGCAAGATAATGGTTTTAAAGCGGATTATGGAACTTCCTCAAAATTGAGTGAGGGGATCTACAATGACGAATTTCATGTTTTTTCAATTGAATGGGATGAAACTCAAATTAAATGGTTGCGTGATGATGTAGTTTTCAATACAATAGATATCACTTCTGCTTATTTGAGTGAATTCAATCAGCCCTTTTGGTTTATATTCAATATTGCCGTAGGAGGTAGTTGGCCAGGGAGTCCCAATATATCAACCGTATTTCCACAATATATGTTGGTAGATTATATCCGGGTCTTTCAATCAAATTAAGGTTTATTTGTAGAAGATTGAGGGTCTACATAAGTTTGAATGATTAAAAATTTTTTACGAGCAAGTATGATCCGATGACTAGGTCATTCAATTCAGTATAGAGTTATGTGATTTCTTATTAGTCATTAGGGCATACTTTAATTTTAAATGATCCTCAGAATAGTTTTTTTTTAATCCTGAAATTTTATGGCTGAATCCAGATTTAAGTATCTATCTTTATTTGCGTAAAAAAAGCACAATAATAGGATTTTATATTTTTGATGAATATATGTGAGGAACGTTGACAAATAAACCTTACGCATCAGTAACATCTTTTCTGTCATTCAAAGTACGCCCAATATGAAAAAAATATTAAAATATCTTTTTTATAGCTTCGTTGGGGCTTTTTTAAGCATCACTTTGTTCATTGGAGTGTTCATTTATAAGGCTAAAAAAGGGATTAACTTTTACGATACTGATCCCATCGAATTACCCTTGAATTTAGGTGAAAAATCAATTTTGGTTTTTTCAAAAGCCAATGGTTTTAGGCATTCTGCAGCGATCGAAGCTTCCCTGCCTATTTATGAGCAAATGGGTCATGAAAATGGCTGGAAGGTTTTTGCGACAGAAGATGCTGGCGTATTTAATGAGCTTCAATTGGCGCATTTTCAAGTCGTAATCTGGAACAATACGAGTGGAAAAGTATTAACGGATGACCAGCGGACTATTTTTAAAAAATGGATCGAGGACGGTGGGGGATTTATAGGTGTTCATGCAGCAGGAGATGATTCTCATCAATGGGCATGGTATGAGGATGAGGTACTGCAGGCTCATTTCTCGCATCACAATATAGGTCAAGATTTAGACACAGCGACGTTGTATTTAGACACGGAGGCTGCGAAACATAGGTTATCTGAAGGTTTGCTGGACACTTTTGATTTGGCTGATGAATGGTATTGTTTTTATGACAACCCGAGAGCTCAAACGAGTTCGGTACTGTATGCTGTAGATGAAGCTACTTATGATTTAAGTGGGAATATCAGTTTTTTAGTAAAGGATAAAAACTGGGGTATGGGGCAAGATCATCCGATAGTATGGTACCACGAGCAAAAAGAGGGTAAAGTATTTTATACTGCACTGGGGCATTCACCGACCACATTTAGGCATCAAAATTTCCAGCAGTTACTCACCAATGCGATCCGATGGACTGGAAATTTTTAATTAACCTTTATCGACTTCAATAAAGATTAATCTTTTCTGAAATTGGTAAGATAAGCGTGTAATTACACTCCTTTTGATGATTTTATTCTTCTTTCTAAAGTTCCCAATTTTTGAGGTGATGTGTTTTGGGTGCGGATGCCTTTAATCGACTTTTTATTTTGTCTAAATAGAGGGTATTGTAGCGAAGTCGAGTGAGGTAATTCGGGTTTTCTTGATCTCCGTTCCAGCAGTGTTCTTGGTTGTTGCCATAAGCCACTTCACCACCGTAATAGGGCCCAGTAGTACTTTCTAAGAATTCTTCGGTCAGTACCACCGCATTATTGAGATAGTAGTTGTCCATATCACCACAATAGATATGGACTTTTCCCTCTAGGTCATGACCCATTAGATCCCAATCTCTTTCCATAATATAACGCAAATCATAATTTTCTTTCCAATAATTAGCTACTTCCCGGTCAATTTCACCAGTGAGCTTGTTCCAAATGGGCTTTGGGTAACCATCATCTCCAACAGGTGAATAGACGGCTTGCCAGATGTCCCACTGGTCACCGGAACGACTTTTGTTACCCAGAATATACTCACGACGGTTCATGTCCTTTAAATAGGCTTGCAGGTGTCCTTTACCATCACGCTTACCTGGCCTTAAGGTTTGTTTGAATGCACCTTCTGTATAGTAGGCGTTGTCATCGTTGTATATATCTACCACAGTGTAGGCCCTAAAGTCAATGGGATCAGGGCAGGCTGCAAAACATCCGTTATATTCTTTAGGATAAAATACTTGGACTGCTAAGGCTTCCCAACCACCTGTAGAACCCCCATAAAGGAAACGTCCCCAACCTGCTCCTACGCCGTTAAATAGTTCTTCGATATGAGGTATAAGCTCATAAGTAATGGCATCGCCGTAAGGTCCTAGGTTGGCCGAGTTTACTGCGTATGAATCGTCATAGTAGGGGTTTTGATGCTGTATTTCAAGGACCAAAAAACGAGGAAAATCCTCTGATATCCATTCCTGATAGAAGTCATAAGCCTCTTTTTCTTGAATGTATTGATAACCGGTAATACCAAATCGACTGCTATAGACGGTATCTTGTTTTGGGGAGGCGGGTGGTTCGGTTCTAAATCCACCTATTGTTTTTGGGAAGTGTCCATGAAAAACCATTAATGGGTAGCGGTCTGTGTTATTCTTCGAAAAACCTTTGGGTACCAATACATTGGCTTGTACGTACATGGGTCTACCCCAAAATTCAGTGAGTAGCTCACTCTTAATTTTAATATGTTTGATATATTTAGAATCCTGCACGGCCGCTATTGAAGGAATTTCCTTGGTTAGGGCTATTTTAATGGGGCTGTCTTTTTTACCAATAGTGACTTTAATGGGTTTACTATAAATGTTTTTTGGGCTAATATTCCAATGTTGCCCCTCGCCTTGGTCCATGGGTAACTGTACCGTATGACCATTTACCAATTGAAAGGTTTCATATTTATGTAGAAGTGCTTGAACAAAATAGTCACCTGCTTCTAGGTCTGCTAGAGTTTCTATGGGATAGGCGAGGGTCTGCTTGCTGAAAGATATGGATGTGTTGGGGACCCATTGCTGAACATCTTTACCTATTATAATTCCTGTTTGATCTGTATCATTGATTTGAAACCGAGGTTCGGTAATGGTATCCTTGGTAATCATAATCAGGAGCCTTCCGTCAAAACCTTCCGTACCTAGAGCGGGATCATAGGTAACCTCGATCATGATTTCATTGTTTTGAGAACATGATCCTAACGATACGGTTAGTAATGTTATTATTATTAATTTAAAGAGGGAGTTATTACTTTCCATAATTCAAAAAAAGTTAGTATTTAAAGCTTCATTAACTTGATTAAAGATAGGTAATTTAATTTTTGTAATATGGCAAGGCTAAAAAAAGTACAGGAATGAGCAATTCATAAAAAGCATTAGATCAGAAATTTCAGAAAGGTTTTTCTTTTTCAGCCATATTATGTTTCCACTGCAAGTTGATAAATGGAGTATAAAAACTGAATATATATTGCATTGACATAATTATTCAGTGTAATGAATAAATTCTATTCTTTTATAATGAGATGGAAGAGATTAAATGCCAAATTTGTATTTTAAAGATGTTTAAATTTTATTTTCTGTTCTTCATTTATTGAATTTGAATTCGTTAATTTTGTGGTCTAATTTAAAAAGTTATGATCAAAAAAGCGCAGGCCATCTGGCATGGAAACGGACTCGAGGGACATGGTATGATGTCAACAGAGAGTGATTTATTAAATGATGTTAAGTTTACATCAAAATCAAGATTTGAAGGCGCCCCAGGTGGAAGCCCTGAGGAATTGATTGCTGCTGCTCATGCAGCTTGTTTTTCTATGAAGTTAAGTTTCAACTTATCAGAGCAGGATTTTCCCCCAGCTAAACTAGACGTTCAATGCGCCATAAAAATGGAAGATTTTGTAATCAACGAGTCTCGATTAGTAGTCAAAGCTGAGGTGCCTGGAATTGATCAAGAAACCTTTAATGATTTGGTAGAAGATGCACGTTTAAATTGTCCAATTTCAAAATTACTTGACGTCTCGATTGTAGTAGAGGCTTCTTTGTCCTAATCTATTCTAATCTTTATTGGCTGAACTGACAAGAAAAGGGTATTAATGGAGTAAAGCGGGTTTATGATCATTGGATCGACTAATTTTTTTGAGTGTTTTCAGTAAGTCTTATGAGCTGCTTTGCCTTGTTAGTATATGGGTAGCCTTATGGTCTGATCCAAAGTTTAAGACTTTAAGAGACCAATGATATGAAGGCTTTGGTTTATACTTTCAAGAAGATTTTCATCTTGTAAAGGGCATTTAAAAATCCCCATTTTACTCCCAAATACAATACAGACATAGCGACAATACCGAAAGGGTTTCCAATCCATTCTCCTATCCATCCAAATAATCCTTGGGTGGTATATTCCCAGTCAATAAAAGTTCCAGATATGTAGATGAGGATAGAATTTACGCCTATGACCTTGAAGAAATAGGCCCATTTTCGATAACCTTTCACATCAATAATGTAGTAGAATAGGGTGAAGAGCAAGATGCTGATACCACCTGTGAGCATCACAAATGAACTACTCCATAGATTTTTATTTATGGGGAAATCAAGGTTCCAAATAAGACTAATCAAAATGAAAATGATGCCAATAATGGCCATTCGAACACATTTTTTTGTGCCATTTGACGCATTGTTTTTTATGTAATTTCCTACTAAAATACCCAAAAGACCGGTACTAATGGCGGGTAGGGAAGAAGCTAATCCCTCGGGGTCATGATTGCCTAAATATAATTTACCGGGCATGATGAGGCGATCGAGATAGGAGGCGAAGTTTCCTGCTTGCGTAAGGTCACCTGTCGGGAAACCTGGGGCTGATGTGAATTTCAGGATCAAATAATAACCCATCAATAGTCCTGCAAACCAGAGGTAGTTCATCCATTCTTTTTTACTGTAAATAAAGATGAAATTAGCAAACATATAAGCGATGCCAATTCTGCCGAGTACGCTACCGAATCTGATTTCTGAAATGGGCATGATATGAATGCCTTGGTTGATGACTAGACCTAATAAAATGAGGATGATGGTTCTTTTGATAATCCGTAAAGTCATTTGACTTTTAGATTTCCCTAATTCTAGTTCTTTTACCACCGAGTATGGTGAAGCCAGCCCTGCTATGAAAAGAAATAATGGAAATATGAGATCATAAAAAGCAAATCCATGCCAATCAGGATGGATCATTTGATCAGCTAAGGTTTCCCAGATGGGATTATGATTTACTTGATGGAATGAATGAACAATTGCCTCCGCACCCATGATCCAAAACATATCAAACCCACGTAAGGCATCTAAGGAATAGAGACGGTTCGATATAGGTGTTGGTGAATCAGGTGACATAATTATTTTTATTTTCATTAACAATATATATATATTTTGCCAGTAAAAACATATAATTACGGGTAATTTCTTGACGTTTAACTAAAAGACAGTTGCTTCATGATAAAACCATCGATTAGGAGTTGCTCTATTCTGCCTTAAAAAAGGAGTTTGCGATAACGACGGGTTTTAATCTCTTTTCTAATTCTTTCAAGGATTTTTCATATTTTTTGTTAAAAAAAAATATTTGCCTTTTTTTCAATTCCTAATTATCTAAACAATTAGCATATTGCAGCTTAGTTATTATGATTAAGGATAAAATGTCAAAAAAATTAGCAGTAGGGATTGATATCGGCGGCACCCTGACCAAGGTGGGCTTCGTCGATACAGAAGGTGAATTGTATGCTCATTTAGATTTCCCAACTCAGGGATATCCTGACGTAGATGATTATATGTCAGTTTTGGCATCAAAAATTCAATATTTAGAAAAACAGCTTTATTTTGATTTTGAGATGATGGGTCTAGGTATTGGTGCTCCTAATGCGAATTATTACCGTGGGACCATTGAGCATGCTGCTAATTTAGAATGGAAAGGAATCATTCCATTTGTGAGTAAAGTGAAGGCTCATTTTAATGTGCCTATATATATGACCAATGATGCCAATGCAGCAGCTATTGGTGAGGTGGTCTATGGGGATGCTAAAAAGATGCGTGATTTTATAGTCATCACATTAGGTACAGGTCTGGGATCAGGAATTTATGCCAACGGGGCATTGATTTATGGTCATGATGCCATGGCTGGAGAATTAGGCCACATTTCTATTGATAAAGAAGGTAGGTTAGACGGTTTGGGCGTTAAAGGAGGACTCGAAGCTTACGTTTCTTCAACAGGATTAAAACGAACCATATTTGAACTGCTTTCAGATTCCATTTCTAATAGTGAGCTTAGAAATTATTCTTTTAATAACTTACATGGTGAGGATATCACTAGAGCAGCAGAGCATGGCGATGAAATCGCCTGTGCTGCTTTTGAAATGACAGGTAAAATTTTAGGAGAGCAATTGGCCAATTTCGTAGCATTTTCGCATCCTGAGGCTATTTTTTTGTTGGGAGGTTTGGCTAAATCTGGGAAATGGATTTTCGAACCCACCCAGCGACATCTTGAAGCCAATCTTTTGCCTTATTACAAAGGGAAAGTAAAGCTATTGCCCTCTGGAATGATAGATAAAAATGCGGCGATTTTGGGAGCGGCTGCTTTGGTTTGGAATCAGCAGAAGCCTTAACTTTTTGATAATGGACATCTTTAAATTATTTTTTGAATGCAGATAAGATTTTTGATATATTTAGGAATTCTAATGTTGGTTTTGGAGACAATAAATGCTCAAGAGCAGCCTGCCGCCCAGGAAGAGCTTGTCACTTTAGTCCCCTTACCAGAACATTCAAAAGTGCTTTTTATCACTCTGGCATATCTTGAAAAATACCATTATCGAAAATTAAAGTTAAATGATTCACTGTCTGCCGTGGTTTTTGCTAATTATATTGAGGGTTTAGATCCCTCAAAAGTTTTTTTCTTAAAGTCAGACCTTGATTATTTTGAAAAGTACAAGCTGCAACTAGATGATGAATTATTAGCAGAAAAATTAGATTTTGGATTTCAAATATTTAATCTGTAGGATTTCAAATATTTAATCTCTATCAAACGCGGGTGTTAGATCAGTATGCACGTATTCCTGAAATGTTGGAAAAAGGGTTTGATTATGAAAAGCAGGAGTACTATGATTTAGATCTTGATGAGATAGATTGGGCCAGCAGTGCTGAAGAACTCAATGAGCGATGGCGTCTAATTGTAAAAGGTCGGGCTTTAAACTTATTGCTGGCAAAAAAAGAATGGGATGAGGCGAAGAAAATATTCTTATTGCTGGCAAAAAAAGAGTGGGATGAGGCGAAGAAAATATTATCAGATAGAAATGCGCGACGAATCAAGTCTTTGTATCAAAATAAGAGTGAAGATGTTTTCCAAGTTTATTTAAATGCCTTAACCTCTGCCTATGACCCCCATACGAGTTATTTTTCACCGATTACCTCAGATAACTTTCAAATCAATATGAGTTTGTCCTTGGAAGGTATTGGTGCGGTATTAGGACAGCAGCTAGATTACACACAAATTGTTTCAGTTGTGCCTGGCGGTCCTGCGTTTAAGAGCAAGCGAATTTTCGAAAAAGACAAAGTCATAGCCGTTGCTCAGGGAGACGACGGTGAATTTATTGATGTAGTGGGTTGGAGATTAGATGAAGTGGTTCAAAAGATCAGAGGTCCCAAGGGAACAGTAGTTAGGCTTCAGACCTTGAGTAAGGGTGATTTGGCGGCATTACCTGATACGATCCGCATGATCAGGGAAAAGATAAAATTAGAAGATGAATCAGCCAAAGGAGAAATCATTTCCTATTTTGAAGATGATGCGACCTATCAAGTGGGTGTGATTACGTTACCTAGTTTTTATATTGATTTTGAAGAGCGAAGTGCAGGTGTTGAAAATTACAAGAGTACGACCCGAGATGTGAGTATTTTATTAGATAGTCTTAATGAGATAGGGATGGATGCTTTAGTCATTGATTTGAGGTATAATGGAGGAGGGTCATTGGATGAAGCGATAGATTTGACTGGCTTATTTATCCCTTCAGGCCCTGTGGTTCAGGTTCGGAATACAGACAACAGCATAGATGTTTTATCAGATGACAACCCCAAGGTTATGTATGAAGGTCCGTTGGCTGTGTTAGAAAACAGATACAGCGCCAGTGCTTCAGAGATATTTGCAGCAGCCATTCAGGATTACAAAAGAGGAGTCGTTTTTGGTGAAAACAGCTTTGGAAAAGGTACGGTTCAAAGCTTACTGCGCTTGGAACGTCCTGTGTTAAATTACCTCAACCGGCTGATCGCAGTCAATCAATTTTCAAAAAATGATGATTTGATAGATCTGAGAGATAAAGTTAAAAACCAAGAAATCAGCCTTGGGCAGCTTAAAATGACCTTGGCAAAATTTTACAGGGCTTCTGGAAGCAGTACGCAGCGCACCGGCGTGAGACCGGATATAGCCTTTCCTTCTTATTTCACATCGGACGAAGTAGGTGAGAGCTCAAGTCCGTCAGCTTTACCGTGGGATGAGATAGGCCCCTCTAATTTTTCATCTAATTATGATGTTTCGTCTGAACTTCTCGATGACCTTTATGATGAATATAGAAAGCATATAGCAGAGGATAAACAACTAATGGATTTGGTTAATGATATTAATAAGCAGAGAGCAGCCAATGAAGATAAGTCGATGTCATTAAATTTATCGATGCGTCAAAAAGAAGCTGAGGCCAATGAGTCATCAAAAAAACTCGATGAAGAAGTTGTCAAAACAGAACTTTTTTTTGCAGAAACAGATAGAGCAAAAATCAGTAAAGATCCCTACCTCAAAGAGTCCATCCGATTAATGGCTGAATGGGTTAAAAGACCGAATTGATTTTTTTCATGATATTTTGAAATAAATTCGTAATTTTAAATGGGAAAGCAAAATAAAGGAAATTCATCTTTGTCTTCTCATTATCAATTTTATTTAAATCATGATTAAACCCTATATTTCACCGGAGACTAAGCTCAATGAGTTGACCCTTAAGTCCGTTATTATTGGGGCGACACTGTCCGTTGTTTTGGGAGCAGCCAATGCTTATTTTGGACTTTTTTCAGGATTGACGGTATCTGCATCGATCCCGGCTGCGGTCATCTCTATGGCTGTTTTAAAGGCATTTAAAAATTCAAATATTCTTGAAAATAATTTGATTCAAACTGCAGCATCAGCCGGAGAGTCCTTAGCTGCAGGGATCATTTTCACCCTACCTGCTTTGGTTATTATGGGTTATTGGGAGTCCTTTAATTATCTAGAAACCACCCTGATTGCGATATGCGGTGGAGTTTTGGGCGTTTTATTTACGATTCCTTTACGAAAGGCGCTCATCGTTAAAGAAAAACTCGCTTTTCCAGAGGGTGTGGCCACGGCAGAAGTCCTCAAGACGGGAGAAAAGGGTGGAGATTCGATAAAATATTTAATTATAGGTAGTCTATTAGGGGGGCTTTACAAGTTTGGTTTTGAGGCGCTAAATCTATGGAGTGACCTCTTTGAAAAGGCTATACTTCTCAAAGAGCGTTATTATCTTTATTTCAGTTTAAACTTGTCACCGGCACTCGTGGCGGTGGGCTACATAGTGGGGTTAAATATTTCTTTTCTAGTCTTTTTAGGAGGGGTCATCAGTTGGTATGTAGGCATTCCCCTATATATCTTACTGAGAGGTGCCCCTGAGGAGCTTTCAGCAGTTCAAATAGGGGGAGAGATATGGAGTTCTCATATTAGATATTTAGGTGTAGGTGCGATGATTGTAGGAGGTTTGTGGGCATTAGTGGGATTAAGATCCGCACTTGAAGCAGCACTTGAAGCAGCACTTGAGGCTTTTAAAAAAGGAAGTAAATCCCTTTCAACGACCTCCAGAACGGAATTAGACACTCCGATGTCATGGGTATTGATTGGTATCGGGGTCATGACTATACCCATCTTTTTCATTTACTTGACCCTTATAAAAGATGTTCCGATCACCCTATTCATGTCCCTGATCATGATCGTTGCAGGGTTTCTATTCTCTGCCGTTGCGGGCTATATGGCGGGACTGGTAGGTTCTTCAAATAACCCTATTTCAGGAGTCACTATAGCAACTATACTGACTACCGCTTTATTATTATTATTATTAATGGGTACCAGTGATCCTGCAAAAGGAGCGGCGGGAGCCATTTTAGTGGGAGCCATCGTTTGTTGTGCTGCAGCCATTGCGGGGGACAATATGCAAGATTTGAAAGCAGGACATATTTTAGGTTCAACGCCAAGAAATCAACAAATCATGCAAATGGTAGGGGTCGTTTCGGGGGCCTTGCTCATCGCACCTATTTTAAATTTATTATTGGCATCCAAGGGAATAGGCCTACCTACGCTGCTACATCCCAATCCACTCTCAGCACCTCAAGCTACCCTAATGATGAGTGTTGCTTCGGGTATATTTGGTGGTAATTTACCTTGGGATATCATCGTTATCGGGGGCTTTATTAGTGTTTTAATCATTTTGGCAGATGAGTATTTAAAACGGAAAAAAAGCAATTTTAAAATGCCCGTTTTAGCGGTAGCGGTTGGTTTATATCTACCCTTTGAACTTGACTCGTCTATATTTATAGGAGGACTGATTGCTTGGCTGCTTGAGAAGGGGTATCAAAAAGCTCAAAATTCCACCTCTGTGGATCAAGCTAAAAACGCAGGTTTATTAATGGCGTCAGGACTCATCACGGGTGAGGCGTTGATCGGTATTTTAATTGCGATATTAACAGCGGTTCAATGGAGTTTTTCCATCAGCGATGATCCATTGGGAGGTAGTTTAATAGGTCTGTTGATTTTAACGGTCATTTTGATTTATTTTTATCAAATGGTATCAAAAATTGCTAAAAAATAGGCTTTTAAAAATTCGCCTGTAAAAGATCACCACTCAACTGAAGTAAACCGAGTTCAGATTTTTTGGCACTGTAACGTGCGTTATTATAGTTGACCTGTGCATTCAGTAAATTAAGCTGGGCTTGTCTGAAAGCTATTGAGGTAATTTGCCCGAGGTTGTATTGTTCTTTGGTACGTTCAAAATTACGTTGGTTGGTTTCCAGATTTTTATTTTGAGCCATCATGATAAATAAAGCCGTTTGATAACTGGTCCATGCATTATTCAAATTGCGATCTAGATTTAATAAAGTTTGATCCATTGAAAGGGATTCATTTTCTAGAGCTATTTTAGTATTTTGTCGGAGCGTATTGGATTTCCCTCCATCCCAGAGATTCCAAGAAAGCGCAGCCCCTATATTTAGACCATTGGATTGTTGAGCAGCAAGAAATCCAACAGGTCCAAAGTCATTATTCTGCCAATTATAACGCGTATTTAGTCCTACGCTCGGAATGATAGCGGCAGATGAGATCTTGATGTTCGTCTCCGCATTCCGTAGATTACTGTTTTGCTCAAGTACTTCCACATTATTTGAATGGGCTTTATCTGATAATACTTCAAAGGCTAGATCTTCATAAAAAGAAAGGGTGGTATCTACTTCAAAATACGTAGTTATGCTTCTTCCTAATAAAAGGTTGAGGTTGTTTTTTTCAGTTTTTAATGATTGGCTGATGTTGAGATAATTGATACTATCATTATTAAAATCTACCTCGGCATTCAAGACATCCAGTTTGGTGCTTTGTCCATACTCAAAACTAAAAATAGCTTTGGTCAATCGTTCTTTAGATATAGCTAAGGATTTATTCTGATTTAATTGATCCTGTGTGAGTCGTGCGATTTCATAGTAAGCGAAGAAAATATTGAATAGCGTATTCTCCATCACTTTTCGTGCTTGCAATGCCGTCAGATTATAATTTTCTTGTAATTTTTGATAGTTATATTTCCTTCCAAACCCATTGAAAAGAGTATAATTTAAGGCCAAACTTGCGTTATAGCCAACCGTTTCAACACCTGAAACACTTACAACTCTGTCATCTTGAAATGTATTTTCGGAACTGGTAGAAGCAAATGTTGAACCGGCACTTCCTGATAAGGAAGGTAGAAAGTCACTGTTCGTTAAAGCTGCATTATTTTCAGCGATTTTTGTTAGATTATTCGCTGCTTTAATTTCGAAATTATTTTCAAGGGCAATTTTCACTGCGAGGTCTTTGGTGAGTAATTCTTGTCCGATTCCTTGAAAATATAGATTCAGATAAATCGCAGCAAAGGATAATATTTTCAATTTATTCATGGTTAATATTTAATTCTTTTACAGCTCTTTCGACAGATTCTTTTTCTGGTTTAATCCCTGTCCACAACCAGAGGGTCCAAACTTTCATCGTATTTCCAAAGGCAAGTAACATGGGTAAAAAGACCAATGTCAATAATGTAGCAACTAAAATGCCATAAGCTATTGAGACCGCCATGGGTATGAGAAATTGTGCTTGTAAACTTTTCTCAAATATAAGAGGCCCTAAACCAGCGACAGTAGTGATAGAAGTTAGAAAAATGGGTCGAAATCTTGACTTCCCGGCTTCCAATAGCGCATCGTCGAACTTCATACCTGCCCTTAGGTTGCTATTAAATTTACCAATCAGAACTAAACCGTCATTCACAACAATTCCAATAAGTGCAATGATGCCTAAAAAGGAGGAAATATTAATAGGATAACCATGCAGCCAATGACCCCAGGCAACCCCAATCAGACTAAAAGGAATCATAATCATCAGCAACAGAGGTTGGCTTATCGAACGATAAGTGAAAGCAATAATGGCAAAAATCATAAAAAAGACGATGGGCATGGTCGCCGCAGCGGATGAAGTCGTTTTATTGGCTTCTCTACTTTGACCATCAAATGAAGCGCTGACACTCGGATATTGTGCATTAATGATCGGTAATACTTCTGTTTTGATCTCTTGGATGATTTCCGTAGCACTGGTTTTTGGATTTTTAAGATCTGCATCAATTCTTATTTCTCGATCGCCATCGAGGTGATTGATCGATATCTCACCTCTTTGTATTTGATAATTGGCGACTTCTCTGAGGGGTACGCGTACTCCCAAAGGACTCACTACACGCATTTCTTCGAGACTGGTTAAAGAGGAGCGGGTCTCTTTGTCGTACCGTACCCATACTTTGATCTCGTCTCTTCTTCTTTGAAATCGTTGTGCTTGGTATCCAAAGAATCCCGATCGTACTTGACTTATCAGGGTATTGAGGCGGAAACCCATGGCATAGCCATTTTCTGTGAGTTCAAGTTTTATCTCTTTTATGCCTGCGGGATCATTGTCTTCAATATCCTTGAGTAGGTTATTCTCTTTTAAATAGTTCTTGACCAATAATTTGGCTTCTTTCAACTCTTGGGTATTATTACTCAATAAGGATACTGAAATGGGTTTACCACCGAAATAATTTCCAGAACCATAAATTAATGTTTCAGCACCATCTACACTTCCTACTTTTTTATCGATCGCGGATGAGACCAAATAGGCCGGAGCATCACGCGCTTCTCCAGACAGTAAATTGATAGTTAGTGAGGCTACTGATGTCCCAGGACCCACACGGCGGATGATATTCTGAATGACAGCTAAATTCCCAGTTTGTAATTCTGAAAGTGAGTCATTTACCTTCCAGGCCTGATTTTCAATATGAGTAATGATTGAATCCGCGACGGCCTCGTTAGTACCTTGAGGCATTTTTAAACTTATTTGTAATCGATCACTGGCTATTTGTGGAAAAAAAGAAAATTTGATGATGCCGCCACCCATTGATCCCAATGTCAATAGAAGTAGGGCCAAGGTGATCCCAAAGCCTAAAACTTTATTTTTCAAATAAAAGCGCAGCGTAGGAGCATAAATATTATCGCGCATCCATGACATAAATTGATCTGCATAAGCATTGAACCAATAAGTTTTTTGGGCTTTAGTCAACGATTTGGAGTGTGATATATGAGAAGGCAGAATGATCAATGCCTCAATTAAAGAGAGCCCTAGGGTGAGAATAACAATCGTAGCCGTTTCTCCAAAAAACTCCCCAATTCGACCCTCTAAAAAAAAGAAGGATGAGAATGCGACAAGGGTGGTAAGAATGGCAGAGGTGATGGCGGGTAGAACCTCCATCGTACCATCGATGGCTGCTTGCATTCGAGTTTTCCCTTTTTCATAATGGTGATAGATGTTTTCTGAAATCACGATGCCGTCATCAACGAGTATGCCAATGACAATGATCATACCAAACAAAGAAACGATGTTGATGGTTACATTGAAAAACCCTGCAAATATGAACATCCCTAAAAAGGCAAATGGCAAACCAAAAGCGACCCAAAAAGCCAATCTTGGCTTAAGGAAGAGGGCCAGAAAAATGAGCACAAGAATAATTCCCTGCAAGGCATTTTTCAAGAGCAAATTGATACGTTCGACTACTACCACGGATCGATCACTGATGATGGCCAACTGGAGGTTATCATTTTTATTATTAAAATCAGTTACATAGGCTTTTACATTTTCTGCTACCTCTATCAAATCTTCAGATATCGTAGCCTTGACATTCAATTGGACGGAGGGCTTGCCATTAAAATAAGCTCTATCTGGCGATTCAGACCATTTGTCAGTGATAACTGCAATATCCTGAAGCCTGATGAGTTTACCATTTTCATTGCTTTTTAAAACAATTTGGTCAAATTCTACCCCATAATATTTTCGGTTACTGACCCGAATGAGGTATTCTTCTTGAGAGGTTTTAATAGAACCTCCAGTGACCAAAATATTAGTGGAGGTTATCGCTGCCGCAATCTCTTGAAAAGTCAGTTGATAGGCTCGCATTTTATCTTCGTTCAAGGCAATTTCTATTTCCTCGTCGGGATATCCTGAAACGTTTATTTGTGAGATTCCCTCAAAGCTTCTCAAGTCATCTTCTACCTTTCTTCCAAATGATTTTAAAGTCATTAGGGGAATATTTTCACCACTTAAGACAATAGAAATGGCATCTGA
>Ga0209199_1000910_pt1 | contig 38293 bp, 36 predicted proteins | sample COGITO_mtgs_1105_7_FD_184805 | JGI IMG/M metagenome (GOLD analysis project Ga0209199, IMG submission 184805) | Pelagic marine microbial communities from North Sea - COGITO_mtgs_110523 (SPAdes) (version 2) | ecosystem: Environmental > Aquatic > Marine > Epipelagic ... | reverse complement strand
AATTTCATTATGTATAATTGTAGATAATATTTCAGATAAAAACATAACTACAGAACTCTTGTAAATATTAGTATGAAGGGATTTGAAACTGTATTTAATTTTTAAATCTTTAATATATTGAATTGATCTGTTTGGATTAAAATTAGTTTCTAAATCAAGAATATTTAAAAGTTGAAAGAAGGCAAATTTGTTTTTACTTTTCTTTGAGACTGAAATATTTTTAACCATATAAGATACTACCCCTAAATCTCTTGTAAGACATTTAATAATTAGGTCATTATCCTGATAACGAACTTTGGACAGTACTATAGCGGAACTTGATACTAACATTATCTAATTATCATAATTTTTAAAATTTTTGTTTCATAATTTTCAAGGTCTGAAAGCATAACAATATAAACACCCGAAGAAACAGAATTATTAGCTAAATTTTTTCCATTCCAATAAGCAACACCACCATCAATTTCTAAATTAAATCCATTATATCTATTATTTACATTTGAATTTGCTTCAGCAACAAGATTCCCTGAGATATCTGTAATTTTTATATTAATATCATCTGTAATTCCTGAAATTTTGATCTTGTCAATATTCATGTTAAAAGATGGGCGGACCGGATTAGGATAAACATAAGATTCGTCCAGTGTAGAACTTGTAGAAGAGCCGCCAGAATCAAATGAAACTAATCCTTTATCTGTGGCAATAAACACAAGACCATTAGCAACATCTAATGCTATATCATTAATATTATTTGATGGTAATGGAGAATTATTCTTTGTAAAATGATAAATAGTTTGTTGACCATTTTGAGAAAAGTAAAAGAGTCCAGAACCAATAGTTCCTACCCATTTATTATTAGATCCATCTACTTTTATGTCAGAAATGAATTGTTGCTCTAAGAGTTCTTTATATATACCATCTTCTTCAATAACTATTTGTTGTGTAGACACATTAGTATCAAAGAAATTAGAAGTATTGTATAATACTCTTAAACCCTTGATTGTTCCTATCCACAAGTGGTTGTTGTTATCCATAGCTAAACTTTTCACATATGGAGAAGGTAAATTTCCGATATCGTTATCATTTATTCTTTTTAACAATGGATTACCTCCATTTTCATTAAACCCTATTAATCCAGAGTTTAAACCTCCAATCCATTTTGTTCCGTTTGAACCTATAACAATATCACTAAACCCTAGTTCATCATTATAACCGTCAGGAATAATTTGAGTGAAGTCATAACTAGACCATTGATTAGTGTCTAAGTTATAAGACTTTAAAGGACTATCCACTCTTGAATTCATTATCCATAAAAGCCCAGAGTCATCAAAATTACTTCCAGAGATTCTTACACTATTATAGTTCGCATCTGCTGATATTAAAGATTCTAAATCACTATTTGACTGGTCGTGTAAGACTAAAGATTCTTCAGAAATTTCTAATAAGCCTCCATGGTATGAGCTTATAAATATGTTATTTAAATTAAATGGATTAAGAGAAATACTATTTAAATTAACTGCATTTTCAGGGATACTATCATAATTTATATTGTGCCAATCTTCATTAGCTAAATGACTAATCCCATTTCTTCTCAATGGATATGGATTATATGTTGATGTATAATCTCCAAAAGTAGCCCAAACATTTCCGTACAAGGAGCTAATTGAAAAAACATTATTGTAAAGAGGTCCAACTGGTAATATTGAATAGCTTTGTTGAATATTATTTGTATTAATTTTAAGTAAGCCTTCAGATGAAGTAGCTACATATATATAATTATTATATAATACAGAACTATTAAATGTGGTGTTAAAATTACTGCTAATAATTGAACTACTTATTAAATTGAAATTAGTATCATAGATAAAAATTTTGTCTTCAGAAGTAATTATTATTTCACCTTCATTTATTGTAATTTCTTTAATCGATTGAGGTAGTGAAATTACTAACGTAGACGTGCTGTTTTGGGATAAAAAAACATTGTTTTCATTGGTGAAAATAAAACTATCATTGAGATTTAAAATAAAATTGAAATCTCCTGGATATATAAGCTCCCAATTTTGATAATTAATAATGTCTGAATCAAGACTAACTCTTTTTATACCTCCAAAATCTAGTAATGTGGCATATAAAAAATTGTCATTAATTATCGTCTGATTTACTTGTTGTTGGGTTCCGCCGTCTCCTATAAATAAACTATCTCCAAATTCTAATGAATTTAAATCATATAAAGAAATTCCATAATCAGTTGCTATATAAATAATATTATCAACCTCAGTTAGTTCATTTATCTTTTTCTTGTTTGGTGGAATTGTTGTCTTTTCTATTATATCATATATAGTTAAAATATTATCATTGTTAAAATCTACAATTTGAATAAGACCATTTTCAAATCCAATTATTAATTTATTAAAATTTGTACTATAATGAATATTTGAAATAAAATCCCCTGATAATCCATCAATTGTTGTAATAACATTTAGTTGATCATCTTGAGTTGAGTAAATATAAATTGCATTTTCTGATGCAGTAAATATTTTTCCATTTCCCGTTGAGGTATCAATAGAGTTATGATAAGAATAATGCCCATTCCAGTTTTGAGAAATACAAACAGATATACTCAATAGAGAAAATAAAAGTATGGCAATAAATTTCATGAAAAAAATTATAATGATACATCTATAAGAACGACAAATATATCATTATAATATAATAATATAAAACTAAACTATTCCCTGAGCTAACATGGCATCCGCGACCTTAACAAAACCAGCTATATTAGCTCCTTTTACATAGTCAACATAACCATTGTCATCAGAACCATATTCAATACAAGAATCATGAATATCCAACATTATGTCCTTTAGTTTTTTATCTACTTCTTCTCTAGACCAATTGTATCTAAGAGAGTTTTGAGTCATTTCTAGCCCTGATGTTGCAACTCCGCCAGCATTCGAAGCTTTCCCGGGTGCAAATAAAATTTTAGCTTTTTGAAACTCATGAACTGCATCCTTTGTGGATGGCATATTAGCTCCCTCACTTACACAAAGGCAGCCGTTTTTCAGTAATATCTTAGCATCGTTTAAATCTAATTCATTTTGTGTAGCACATGGAAGAGCTATGTCACATTTTGTAGCCCATGGAGTTTTTCCTTTAATAAACTCACTGTTTGGGTATTTAATACAGTATTCGCTGATTCGCTTTCTTTGAACGTTTTTAAGATTCATTATATGTTTTAGTTTTTCATCATCTATTCCTTCAGAATCATAAATATAACCTGAAGAATCAGACATTGTAAGAACTTTTGCTCCTAACTGAATTGATTTTTCTGCTGCAAACTGAGCAACATTTCCTGAACCAGAAATAACAACTGTTTTATTTGTTAAGTCATCTCCTCTAGTAGCTAACATATTTTGTGCAAAATATACTGTTCCATAGCCCGTAGCTTCTGGTCGAATTAACGACCCTCCCCAGCTTACTCCTTTACCTGTTAAAACTCCAGTGAATTCGTTACTTAACTTTTTGTATTTACCAAATAAGTACCCAATTTCTCTTCCTCCAACTCCAATATCTCCTGCAGGCACATCTGTATTTGGACCGATATGTCTAAATAACTCACTCATAAAGGAATGACAAAATCTCATAATCTCATTATCACTTTTTCCTTTTGGATCAAAATCACTTCCTCCTTTTCCACCTCCCATTGGCAGTGTGGTAAGACTATTTTTAAAAACTTGTTCAAAAGCTAAAAACTTAAGTATACTCAAATCAACAGTTGGATGAAACCTCAAACCTCCTTTGTAAGGACCAATTGCTGAATTCATTTGAACTCTGTAGCCTCTGTTTACCTGAATCTCACCCAAATCATCAACCCAACAAACCCTAAATGATATTACTCTCTCAGGTTCAACCATTCTTAGTAAAATATTTTTTCCGTGATATATGTCTTTATTTACTATGTAAGGAATTACAGTTTCTGCAACTTCTTCAACTGCTTGCATAAATTCAGGTTCATTTCCATTTCTTTCACGTACTAAATCTAAAAATCCGTTTATTTTATCTTGCATAATATATTTGACTTTAAATTATAATATTTTGATTAATCTCTATATAAAAATAATGATTTAATAAATATATTACATTAATCACTAATAATATTATCATATTAATAAAAAATCTATTCAAGAGCCTGTTTCAAGTCTTGAATCAAATCAGAAATATCTTCAATTCCTACACTAAGTCTTATTAGCGAGTCTATAACCCCAGATTTTTCTCTTTCTTGTTTTGGAATACTTGCGTGAGTCATACTTGCTGGATGACCGGAAAGCGACTCAACTCCTCCTAAGGACTCTGCGAGAGTAAATATTTTTAACTTTTCTAAAATTCGGATTGTTTTGTCATAATCATTATCCTTAGAGGTAAAAGAAATCATTCCTCCAAAGTCATTCATCTGGCTTTTAGCAATAGTATGATTTTTATGATTTTTTAACCCAGGCCAATACACTTTTTCAACTTTGGGATGTTCATTTAAAAACTCTGCAATCATCTTGGCGTTTTCGCAATGTCTTTGCATTCTTACGTGTAAAGTTTTAATTCCACGTAAAACCAAGAAACTGTCCTGAGGGCCAGGAATAGCACCACTTGCATTTTGAATAAAATACAATTTATCTGCTAAAGAACTTTCATTAACAACAAGTGCACCCATTACAACATCACTATGACCTCCAAGATACTTAGTTGCAGAATGCATTACAATATCAGCTCCTAAATCTAAAGGAGTTTGTATATACGGAGTTGCGAAAGTATTATCTACTGCAAAGAGAATATTATTAGCCTTTGCAATTTCAGACAAGGATGTAATATCTACAATATTCAACATGGGGTTTGTGGGAGTCTCTGCCCATAATAATTTTGTGTTTTTATTTATAAAAGAACTAATTTTTGAGGTGTTTTCCATCCCAACGAAATGAAACTTAATTCCAAACTTTTCATATATTTTTGTAAATAACCTATATGTTCCTCCGTATAGATCATTTGTAGAGATCACCTCATCTCCTGGTTTTAACAATTTAATTACAGCATCAATTGCCGCAAGTCCTGAACCAAATGCTAGTCCGTATTTACCATTTTCTATACTTGCAAAAGATTTTTCTAAAGCATGTCTTGTAGGGTTATGTGTACGAGAATATTCAAATCCTTTATGACCGCCAGGAGTAGACTGAGCATAAGTTGATGTTTGATAAATTGGAGGCATAACAGCCCCATAAGCTGGATCGTGAGCCTGTCCCCCGTGAATAGTTTTAGTATTGAATTTCATTAGCTTGGTTTTTATAACAAAAATAGATTTAAATTAGTAGTATCAAAAACTAAATAATACCTTTAATTTAAATAAATATTGATTTCAACATGAAGGTAGTTTTTTATCTAAAATCTTGCAATACTTGTACAAGAATTATAAAAGAAATTAAATTAAATAGTTCATTTGTTTTTAGAGAAATTAAATCTAATCCATTAACATTAAAAGAGATAGAAATGATTCATGACTTATCAAAAAATTATGAATCAATTTTCAATAAAAGAGCTAAACTATTTACTGAAAAAAAACTGAAGGATGTAACTTTAACTGAACTTGAGTATAAAAATTACATTTTAGAAAATTACACTTTTCTAAAAAGACCAGTCATAATTACAGATCAGAAAATTTTTATTGGGAACAGCAAAAAAAATATCTTAGAGTTAAAAAAACATCTAGGTGAATAGTCGACTACTTGCAATTTTTGCTGCAATATCTGCAACATCAATTTTTGGATTAAACCACACGATTACTAAAACCTTAATGCCTGTTTATATAACACCTTCAGGTTTACTGTTTTCCAGAGTTTTAGGTGCTTGTACTCTATTTTGGATTATTTCTATATTTAAGACACAAGAAAAAATTGAAAAGAAGGATTGGTCAAAATTTTTGTTCTGTACTGTGTTTGGAATGTCCGTAAATATGATTTCTGCAATCAAGGGCTTGGAGTTGTCTACTCCAATAAACAGTTCGATAATTTCAACTATTTCCCCTATTATAGTCTTTATTATTTCTATTGTTATGATAAAAGAAAAAATAATTAAGACAAGGATAATTGGTGTAGCTATTGGGTTTGTAGGTGCAATTTCAATAATTCTTATTAATAGTAGAACGGATATTAATACTGACAATATAAGGTCTGGTAATTTATTATTATTACTAAATAGCATTTCATATGCTATATATTTAGTAACTGTAAGATCTTTGACTAAAAAATATTCTGTTATAACAATTATGAAATGGTTATTTCTTTTTGGGGTAATCTTAAATGCTCCATTTTCTATTCAAAAATTTTTAGAAATACCTTGGGATATTTATGATAGAATCTCATTCTTTAAGCTTGGGTTTGTCATAACAGGAGCAACATTTGGGGTTTATTTACTTAATGTTTACGCATTAAAAACTCTGAAGGCGTCTACCGTTGGAATGTTTATTTATCTTCAACCAATAATTGGGATTATTTATGCCATTGCTTCAGGAAACGATATTTTAAAGCTCACTGACATAATAGCAATCTCACTTATCTTCTCTGGAATTTATTTAGTTTCTTTAAAAAAAGAAGCTAATTGAGTTTTATATATCTTTGTAAAAACTTAAAATAATATGATTCAATCAATGACTGGCTACGGAAAGTCTACAGTTCAGTTGGAAAGCGGAAATTTAACAATTGAAATAAAATCTTTAAATAGCAAAAATATAGATCTAAACACTAGAATTACAAATTCCGTAAGACCCAAAGAACTTCTAATAAGAAAACATTTATCTGATAAACTAAAAAGAGGTAAAGTCGATTTTTTATTATACATGGATTCAACTATTAACAAAAAAAATTCATTATTAAACTCTACTTTAATTAATACATATATAGATCAATTAAGGGAGATTGTTGATGGATCTGCTGTTGAGTTGTTGAAAATAGCAGTAAAGATGCCTGATGCAATTATTTCAGAACAGATTCAAGAAAACGAATCGGATTGGCCAATAATTTTTAAGGAAATTGAAAATGCTATCGAAGCCATAATTAAATATCGGAAAGACGAAGGACTTGTTTTAGAGAAAGATTTTATTATGAGAATCCATAAAATAAAAGATTTGTTATCTCTAATTGATAAAATAGACCCAGAAAGAATTAATCATATTAGGTCTAAGATTAATGCAGAAATCGAAAAATTAAATATAGATTACGATAACAACCGATTAGAACAGGAGCTTATATATTATATAGAAAAAATTGATATTACTGAAGAGCAAGTCAGACTCAAAAATCATTTAGACTACTTTTTATCATCACTTGAAAATAAGAATTCAAACGGCAAAAAATTAGCCTTTATCGGGCAGGAAATTGGTAGAGAAATAAATACCATAGGGTCGAAAGCAAACAACTCAGAAATGCAAAAAATTGTAATTCAAATGAAAGATGAATTAGAAAAAATAAAAGAGCAACTGCTAAACGTATTATAATGAAAAAGGAAAAGTTAATTATAATTGCTGCTCCATCCGGGTCTGGAAAAACAACAATAGTAAAAGAATTATTATCATTAGAAGAGTTGAATTTAGGATTTTCAATATCCTTAACTACTAGAGTAAAAAGGGATAATGAAATAAACGGTAAAGATTATCACTTTGTATCCGTATCTGATTTTAAAGAAAAAATTCGAAATAATGATTTTATAGAGTGGGAAGAAGTTTATAAAAATGTTTATTATGGAACAACAAAATCTGAAATTAAAAGATTAAATATTGAAGAAAAAAATATTGTTTTTGATATGGATGTTGTAGGTGGATTAAATGTTAAAACACAATTTCCTAATACAAGTATTTCTATTTTCATTAAACCTCCGGGTTTAATAGAATTAAAGAGACGTTTGATAAATAGAAAAACTGAATCTCAAAAGAGCATAGAATTTAGGATTGATAAAGCAACTAAGGAACTGGAATATTCTGATAAATACGACTTTGTAATTATTAATGATAACTTAGAATTAGCAATTAAAGAAATTAAAGAAATAATTTATCAATTTATAAAAACTCAATAAATGAATATAGGGCTATATTTTGGTGCGTTTAATCCTGTGCATGATGGTCATCTGCATGTGGCCAAATATGTACTCAATAGTACTGATTTAGATGAGATTTGGCTAGTACTTACTCCTCAAAGCCCACACAAAACCGAAAGTATACTTATTGATTTTTACCACAGATATAAAATGCTTGAGTTAGTTTGTAAAAAACATAAATGTATTTTTCCAAGTGATATTGAAAAGATGCTAATAAAGCCTAACTACACAATAAGAACCTTAGATTATTTAAAAACAGAGAAAAACTTAAATGACTACAGCTTAATAATTGGCGAGGACAACATTGAGAAACTTAAAACTTGGAAAGAGTACACTAAAATTATCGAAAATCATAAAATCTATGTATATCCAAGAAAGAATCAGCAGGAAAAATCTAAATTAACACATAAAAACATTTGCTATTTAAATGCTCCTGTTATTAAAGTTTCAGCATCAAATATTAGAAAAAATATATTGAATAAAAAAACAGATAATTTAAAAATAGACTCAGAGGTTTTAGCTTATTTAATTAATAACAATATTGAAATAAATATTTAACTTATAAATTTAAAGAATGAAAAATAATTTAAATTATGCTGTTATTGGAAGTGGTAGCTGGGCTACTGCAATAGTCAAAATTCTTTCTGATAATTTAAAATCTGTTACTTGGTATATAAGAAATGCCGAAAACCTTGATTATATCGAAAAGAATAAACATAACCCAAATTATTTAAGCTCTGTAGAATTAAATCTATCAAAAATACAAGTCAACGGAAATATAAATGAAGTTGTTAGAACTGCAGATGTAATAATACTAGTTGTACCATCTGAATTTATTAATTCTGAATTGGAAAAAATTAAAATTGATATTTCTAAGAAAATTATAATCTCAGGTATTAAAGGAGTTGTACCAGAAACTGGCCTTTTAGTTGGTGAGCATATGATAAATAATTTTAATATACTAAATGAAAATTTCCTGGTTATTGCAGGACCTTGTCACGCAGAAGAAGTTGCGTTAGAGAGGCTTTCTTACTTAACTATCGCATGCTCTAAAAAGAGTTTAGCAAAGACTGTTTGTTTAGATTTTAGTAATAAGTATATAAAAACAAAAGTGAGTGATGACGTTATTGGAATTGAATATTCCAGCATGTTAAAAAACATATATGCTATCGCTGCAGGAATTGCACATGGCCTTGGTTATGGAGATAATTTTCAAAGTATTTTAATGAGTAATGCAATAAGGGAAATCAAGAGGTTTATTAAGAAAAAATATAAAATAAAAAGGAATATTAATCATTCAGCATATTTAGGTGATTTATTAGTAACTGGTTATTCTGTTTTTTCAAGAAACAGAATGTTTGGAAATATGATTGGCAAAGGATATACAGTAAAGTCAGCTCAGATGGAAATGAAAATGATTGCAGAGGGATACATCTCAACGAAAAAAGCGATGCAATTAAATGCTAAAAATATTAAAAAAGCAAAAACTCCTATTATAGAAGCAGTTCATGCTATTCTTTATGAAAAAAAGAATCCAAAAAACACATTTAAAAAATTAAACGAAAAGTTGAATTAAATTGTAGATTTAAATTGTTTAATAAATCTAGTATCATTCTCACTAAGCAATCTAATGTCTTTAATTTGATGAAGTAAAAGAGCTATTCTATCTATACCCATTCCAAATGCAAATCCTGAATATTTTTTAGAATCTATCCCACAATTATCTAAAACATTAGGGTCAACCATTCCGCAACCCATGATTTCTAACCAACCTGTCCCTTTTGTCATTTTATAGTCTGTTTCATTTTTTAAACCCCAATAAACGTCTACCTCAGCACTCGGTTCAGTAAAAGGGAAATAAGAAGGTCTTAATCTAATTTTTGATTTACCAAAAAGCTGTGTAGTAAAAAATTCTAACGTCTGTTTAAGGTCCGCAAAACTAACATTTTCATCAATATATAGACCTTCTACTTGATGAAAAAAACAATGAGATCTCGCTGAAATAGCTTCATTTCTATACACTCTGCCTGGTGAAATTGTTCTAATTGGTGGTTTATTATTTTCCATGTATCTAACCTGAACAGAACTAGTATGCGTTCTTAATAATAAATCAGGATTTGTCTGTATAAAAAAAGTATCCTGCATATCTCTTGCGGGATGATGTTCAGGTAGATTTAATGCAGTAAAATTATGCCAGTCATCTTCAATTTCTGGACCTTCACTAACATTATAACCGATACTAGAAAAAATATCAATAATTCTGTTTTTTACAATTGTAATTGGATGTTTTGAACCAATTTCAATAGAATTTCCAGGTCTAGTTATATCATTCAGCTGCGTTGAAATTAAATTACTAGAAAGAAAGGAGTTTAACTCATTGAATTTATTCTGAGCAGATATTTTTAGTTTATTAATGGTTAAACCATATTCTTTTTTTTTGCTATTATCTACATTTTTAAATTCTGAGAAGTAAAAATTAACAAGTCCTTTTTTACCTAAGTATTTTATTCTAAACTTTTCAATTTCATCTTTTGAAGTAGATGTAAAAGATTCAATATTTTTAATATTTTGTGTTATTTGTTCAATCATGTTGTTTAATCAGAGTTCAAATTTAATCATTCTTAATCAATATAATTAGATTTAACAAAATAGTTGACTATTGCATCTTTCATTAAAATAGACTGTTCGCCAGCTTTCAAGTTAGGGATTTGTTTTAGGGATTTATAGTGTGGCCAGCCTTGATCATCAACATAATCAAATTCATAATAACCATAATCACTTAATAATTTACATATTGCTATATGCATTAAGTCTAGCTTTTGATTCTTATTAAATTTTGAGTGAAGTTGCTGCAACTCTTGAACTCCAATTAAATAAATTATAGAATCTAAGTCAATATCATCACCGTCACGAAAATCAAAAGATAATTTTCGAGTTAATATTTGCCATCTTTCTTTTAACTTAGAATTAATCATTAGCGTATTTTACTTAAAACAAAGTTAGCATTATCATTTATGTTATTCAATAAATAAAATTTCTTTTATTTGTAAAAATATTATCAATGAATTACATAGATCTTTTTATTTCAAGCTTCCTTCTTTATGGTTTAATAAGAGGGCTTTTTAAGGGGTTTATAAGTGAAATAGCATCGGTAATTGGGCTTGTTTTAGGAATATATTTAGCTACTCGATACAATAGTGATTTATCGAACTATTTAATCTCTAAGCAGTTTTTGTCATGGGAAGAGGGTTATATTATAATATTATCAAATATTATATTATTTATATTAACTCTACTAATTGTTTCAGTCTTAGGAAAAGTCGCCACAAAGCTTGCGAAATTAGTTGCTTTAGGATTGTTTAATAAAATTCTAGGTGGCATTTTTGGACTTTTAAAAAATATTTTAATACTAATTATAGTGATTTTTATATTTAACCTAGCTAATAATTCTCTAAAAATAATAGAGCAAGATAAACTTGAGTTGTCAATCTTTTATAAGCCTCTTAGTGAATTAAGTAAATTTGTTTCAGCAACTGTTTTGAGATAAAACTATTGAGAAAATGGTAATGAAGAATGGTGTAGGTCAATATATAACTTTGAGTCAATTAATTTATACCCAAAAGAATATTCAACTTTAATTGTCTTTTCATTTAAGTCAGTGAAGAAATAATTTCCCATTGCAATGGCTCTATTTTTCTCAAATATAAATCCAGAGTTTTCAAATGAAACTTTAATCCATGGTTTCATTGCAAAGCCTTGGTCTTCTTTACAAAACGAATCCTCTCCTCCTATAAAATAGGACAATGCCATATCTAAATTTGGGCGAAATTGTTCTTCAATAGCTTTTGTTGGCTTAAATAAAATTTTACCTTCTTTTAAATTATATCTTTCATTTAAAAAATTTGAAGTAAATTGTTTACATAATTTATAGTTATTTTTTAAACTTCCAATTTTAATAATTCCCTCACCCCATTTTTTTTGAGCTCTTTCAACCTGATCTAATGTAATCATATGATTTTAATTTTATTTTTTATAACCCAACCTGTTTGGCCATTCGACAATTTTATTTTCAACCAATCTATATCAAAATTCTCGATTACTTGAATTTTTGTTCCTTCGTGAATTTCAAATAAAACTTCACTTTTGTCATTTGGTTCAAAATTAACTTCGATTGCTTTTTCAAATACAATACCAAATTCCAAATTTCTTTGAACATTATAAATTTCAAAATTTATAAATAACAAAAAAAAGGTTAGTCCGAAAGATAATATAAATATTGTGAAAGAGGTTCGTTTAACTTTAGGTGACCTAGAGAAAAAGTAAAATATAAATAAAATGCAAGAAAGCATAGCTATAATTAAAGTAATTATTGACCAGGTGTCTAATGAAAAGTGTTTTATAAAATCATTAAATTGTTTACTAACAATATCTTCAGGCACAGATTCAATATCATCGACAGTCAGATTATTTAAGTATTCTAAATTTTGAATTAAACTATAATCATTTGGGAAATATTTTAAACCTTTTTCATAATAATAAATACTATTAGCTAAACTATCAAGCTTATAATAAGCATTTCCTAAATTAAAATACAATTCTGGCGAGTGAAATCCTTTGATTAAAAGTTCATTATACTTTTCAATAGAACCTACAAAATCTGATGAATTATACTTTTCGTTTGCAACAATAAAAATATCATTTTGTTGTGAAAAGCTTAGATTAATAAATAAAATGAAAAATAAAACGTGTCTCATGATTAATTAATTAATTTGTCAATTTTAGAAATTATATCAAAAGCATTTGTATAATCAGATTCCATTTCTACATTAGTAATAGGTGTATATCTAGCCATTTCACAATTATTAAATAATTGATTTAATGTTTTGATAATATCAGCATCTATTTTTCTTTTCTTTAATTCATTTTCGATATTAATTTTTGTGTAATTACTATTGTCAAATAAAGTAATTGACTTTAAATAATTATGTAAGGCTCTGTCTAAAGATTCATAAAATTCTTTTTTATTACCCAGATTGGACTTTGCTTCGAGTAAATATTTTTTTGCTAATCTTTTAGAATGAATAGATGTATCTGTTTTTAAAAATTTATTTCGCCCAAATAAATAATTCGTCACTAAAATTATGACTATAGTAATAATAAAAGGGGTTATAAATAAGCCCCAAAAAATATTTGTGTTAAAAAAAGTTTTAGTCTTAATTTCTACAAATTCAGATTTTGTTTTAAAAGGCAAGAATTCAAGTGATATGTTTTTGGGTTTGATTTTTGAATTAATGTTTTTCGCTGAATCATTATTCCACTTATCGCCGTCAACATCAATATTTATTTCACTAGAGCTAATTGTTTTGTATTTCTTGGATTGTAAATCAAAGTAAGAAAACTCAATTTTGGGTATTTTATATTTTCCTGGGCTGGAAGGAACTATTGTATATAGATCTCGAACAGATCCTTTCATACCACTGATATTTGTGGAAATTTTTTCTATTCTTTCAGGCTCATAAATCTCTAAAGATGATGGGAGGCTGAGTTTTGGGAGTTGAAACAATTTTAAATTTCCATTACCTTTAATTTGAAGCTCTAACTCTAATGCTTCTGAAACCGAAAGTTGACTTTTTGAACTCTTAACTACAAAATTAAAAGATCCTACTGCTCCATTAAAATTTCTTGGTTTGTTGATAGTGGGTAATTCTTTTACAATAATTATTTTATTGCCTGAAGTAACAGTTTTTTGGGAAGATTTTGTAACTCTCTGTCCAAAGAAATCTCTTCTATTAGTCGGCAATTGCAATGTTATATCTAAGGATAAAGGTTCAATATTTAATTCTCCTTCTTTTTGAGGGTAAAGAACAGTTTTTTTAAGGGTGACATATCTAAATGACTTTCCTTTATAAGTGCCATCTTCAATTGTGTAATTGTCTATATCTATATTTTGACTCCAAAAATCTGCATACCTAGGAGAGGATAATTCTCTCCAATTTGTGATACCAATATTGGATGAAAAATATAGTTTATAAACAACTGAAAATCCTTCATTTAAAAATGGAGAACTTTTTGATATTTCCGAGACTAGATATATTTCACTATCGGAAACATAATTTGGGTCGTTTTCTCTGTTAGGATTTTTTACCGCACTAACAACTTTAATTTCAAGAGGTAGTGTTTTATAAACCTTACCTTTTACTTCAATTTTAGCTTGACCAATATTGTAAGTGCCCATTTTAATTGGTGACAAAAAATAGGTGTAAGATTTGCTATAAGATCTAGCTCCATTAACCCAAGAATTTTTAATAGATTGACTTGGACCACCAACTACTTTAAAATTCTTAAATTCAGGTGGAGAAAAATTATCGCCATCTTCATTTATTGAAAATTCTACACGTAATCTTTCGTTGACTCCTAAAGTACTTTTACTTAATTTTGCCTCAAAATTAATTTGAGATACAATATTTAAATTAATAAAAAGCAATGCAATATTTAGGAAGTATTTATAACTCATTACCAGTCTTTTTCATTTTTTAATTTAACTCCTTTTAGTTTTTTTGCATTCATTTTTTCTTGCACCTTACTTTCTTCTTGATTCATTGCTTCTAAGATGTTTTTAATTTGTTGTGGGGACAGTTTCTTTTCTCTAGGCTTGTTATCATTATTTTTGTCCTCACTTTGTTGATCTTTATCATCTTTATTATTTTCTTTTTGATCTTCATTTTCTTTTTCTTCATCTCCTTGTTGATCTTTATCATCTTTTTGATTCTCATTATTATCCTTTTCTTTGTCCTTTTCTTTATCCTCGTCTTCATCTTCACCTTCACTTTCATTTTCATTTTCATCCTCCTTAGCACAATCCTTAGCCAATGCTAAATTATATCTTGACTCATCATCTTTAGGGTTGTTTTTTAATGCGTTTTTATAAGCTTCAACAGCTTCTTTACACATTTCTTGCTTCATTAATATATTCCCAATATTATGAAATATTTGGTGCTTATCTACAGTTGTTTTTGCATATTTTGAAGCCTCTATTTGATTTAATAGAGCCTCATCATAATATTCATTTTCATATAAATTATTACTAAAGTTATATTGACCCTTCACAAATTCAGGGCTTACTGAAATTGCTTTCCTGTAATTTTGTTCAGAAAGAACTGTGTTTTCTTCAAATGAGTTATTACCTTTTTTTATAAAAGATTCATACTCATTTTGCTGAGACATTAAACTTCCCATTGACATAAAGATCAATAGAACATAATTAATTAATATTTTATTAATCTTAATTTGCTGCATTGTTATCATTAAATAAGTTTAATTTTTTTATCCAACTTGTCTTAGAGTCAAATAGAAATATATCTAAAAATAAGAAGATTAGAGCTATAAAAATAAATAGTTGAAACTGATCTTCAAAATCTGAAAACTGTGTGCTTTCAAATTCAGTCTTTTCAGTATCAAGTAAAATTTTATCTATTTCGTTTATCACAAATGAAGTGTTTTCTCCGATAATGAAAGTCCCTTGTGTAATTTCAGCAATTTCAGTTAAAACTTTTTTATTGAGTTTTGTGATTACAACTTCATTATTATTATCTCTTTTATAGTTTTGGGTAATTCCATTTTTTTTCATTGGAATTGGAGATCCTTTTTCTTTTCCAACTCCAATAGTATATATTTTTATTCCCCTTTGTGCAGCCATTTTTGCAATGTCTAGAGAACTATTATTGTGGTCTTCACCATCAGAAATGATAATTAATAATTTAGCTGTGTTAATGTCTTCATCAAAATAAGTAGTGGATAGTTGTATTGCCTCATCTATAGCTGTCCCTTGAGAAGAAATCATGTCTGTGTTCATATTACTTAAAAACATCTTTGCTGCAGAATAATCAGTAGTTATTGGTAGTTGCGGAAATGCTTTTCCAGCATATGCTACAATCCCTACTCTATCACTTGTAAGTTTATTAATTATTTGGTTAACAATTTGTTTAGACTTCTCCAGCCTATTTGGAGCAACATCTTCAGCAAGCATACTCCTAGAAACATCAATTGCAAAAACTATATCAACACCAAACCTTTTATAGGTTTCAATTTTACTTCCTACTTGTAAATTAACCATCGAAAAAATCAATAATACTAATGATAAAATACTGACAAACATTTTTAAATAAGGCTTAAATCTTGAATAATCGGGACTTAACTTTAAAAGAGAGGATTTAGTAATAAATCCATGTTGGGTGCGAGATTTCCATATTTCATTAATAAAAAATAAAATGGCTGCCAATATTGGGAGAATCATTAACCAAAACCATATTTTTTCTTCTAATTGATACATTATATAAAACTTCTAAAGATTGTATATTTTAAGATTAATTCAGTTGTCAAAAATATAATCGCCAATAAAATATAAAACCTATATTTTTCTTCATGATTATAGTATTTAATTTCTTCAATATCTGATTTTTCTAATTTGTTTATTTCGCTATAAATTTCTTGTAACTTCTTATTATTAGTAGCTCTAAAATACTTGCCTCCGGTAATATCCGCAATTTCAATAAGTAAATCTTCATCGATTTCAACTTGAATTTTTGCATAACTAAATTTACCATTATTATCAACTCCAACAGGAGAAAGAGCCATTCCGTTGGTTCCTATACCAATAGTATATATTTTTATTCCATACTCAATTGCTAATTCGGCAGCAGTATTGGGATCAATAAAACCAGAGTTATTTACCCCGTCAGTTAACAAAATAATTACTTTACTTTTAGCTTTACTATCCTTTATTCTGTTAACGGATGTCGCTAACCCCATTCCAATAGCTGTTCCACCTTCAATTATAGTGTTATAGTTAATTTCTTTGAGTGATTTTATTATAATATTTTTGTCACTCGTTATGGGAGTTTTTGTATAACTCTCTCCAGCATACTCTACCAGGCCTATTCTGTCATTAGTTCTATTTAGGATAAAATTAGAGGCAACGCTTTTTAAAGCCTCCAATCGATTTGGCTTTAAATCTTTTGCTAGCATACTGGCTGAAACATCAATTGCCATTACAATATCTATCCCTTGATTATTTTTAACCTTTGTTGATATATCAATTGTCTGAGGTCTTGCTAGTGCAATTATTATAAATATCAATGATAAAATTCTAAGGAAATTCAAAAAAGGTTTAAGTTTAGGTAAAATAGAAGGGTATAATAATAGAGCGCTTGTATTTGGAACTGATATAGAATTATTTAACTTGTTTTTTTTCAAAACAAACCAAGCGAAAATAATTGGGATAACTAAAAGTATCCAAAAAAACTCGGGATTTAAAAATTGTATTTTGAAAATCATAAGCTTGTTTTATTTTTTACTAGTTCAATAGAGTTTACAATTCTATCAACAATTTCAACAATATAGTTGTCGTTTTCTTCCCATGAAATAAAAATCTGTTTATAGTCTTGACTATTGATAAACCCAAACATTTTGTATTTATATTTTCTAAATTGGGTTAGGTTATCGGTTGGAAAATCTGCAGAACCATAAATCATTAATCCTTCAGCATCATTTGGAGTTTGAAATTTTTCGAATTTAGTAATGATGTTTTTAACACCCATTTTTTCAATAGTTTCGATGGAATTAATCATTACATCCTGTAATTTGATACTAGAGCTGTTTTCGGGAAGTTTGATATTTGTAAGTATAATATTTAAGCTAGCCTTTAAGTTATTATAGGTGAATTCCGATTTTGCAGAGGCTTCATCTAAACCAAATATAAAACTATCCGTATTTCTATTTAATACCTCGGGAGTAGTAATTGTAATTGGTGGAGCTCCATAACTAGAGTTGACCCATTCATTAGATTCAAGGAATATCAAATTTTGTTTTCGAAACAACTTATCATTTACGTAAGTAAAACCATACATTATTGATGCAGTTAAATAAACTAATAATAGGGACAAAAGCGAGTATATTATAATTTTATTATTTCTATTTTTTAGCCTTTTCCTTCTAAGATTTTCTTGGATTTTTAAGTTTTTTTCTAGCTCTTCATTAGATGGTTCAGGTAAAATTAGTTTAATGTTTTCTAATTCCTTGGATAGTGTTTCCAAGTCGATTGAAGCAGATTGAGCGTCTGGTTCATATTTTGCAAACTTGACAAGGTCAGCTCTGGAAAAAACATCTTCAATGTTTTTTAAAGTTGAATTAGAAAAATTCAACTTTTTAGACGTTTTTAATAAAGAAAGTTTCTGGATTAACTCTTTTGTTGTACTCTCCAATGCATTCTTTATTATTTTTTCTTCAATAAAATTTCTAAGAGCAAATGTTAAATCTGAATAGTACGTTTTGATATCTACATCTGAGAGATAATTGAGTTTTTTAATTTTAGTTAATTCTATTACAGCCTTTTCATAAGGAGTTAAATATTCTACTTTTAATTTTTGAATTGAAAAAAATGAAAATATCTGTTTTTTAAAATATAAAACAGCACAAATAACAGCGATAAATATTAATATATAGCCAAAAAAAATAAAATCAATTTGAGTGTTTGATTTCATAATAGGCTTAATATCATATAGTCCTTGCTTGGTAGTGTCTATTTTTACAGGGTTAATTGTTATTTTAAAAGAGTCTAGCTTAACTTCCTTATTTAACAGAGTTAATTTTTGAGAAGGAATGTAATAAGCTCCTGAGTCAAAATAAGTTAAAGCGAATTTCTTACTTATTATAAATTTTTTATTTAAATAATTAGTATCTACTTTAAATTCATTAATAAGTTCAAAGGGAGCAAAATCTTTAGCTTTAGGAAAATCAATATCTTCTAATGAATCTGCTTTAACATTAATTTTATAGGTGATCTGTTCTCCAATCCTAATACTTGTTGTGTCAACATAGCTTGATACCTCTTGAGCATTTAGTTGGGTAAACACAGCAAAAAAGGGTATTAATAAATATTTTGTTTTATAGAATTTATGTGTTAGAAACCTGGTTTTCATTTAACTCCTATTTTTAAAATATCCCAATAACTTTTTGACATAACTATCCTCGGTACCACAATTTATAACTCCTGCTCCAGAGCGTTTGAAGTTGTTTTCAAATATTTTAACATTAGACAAGTACTGCTTTTTATATGAAGATCTAACTTTTGATGAACCTGTATTAATTGTTGAAACATTCCCTGTTTCACTATCTATAACTTGAATTAAACCCAAATTTGGAATTGACTCTTCGCTTTTGTCAAAAATTCTAATTCCAGTGATATCATGTTTTGAAGAGCTGATTTTTAAGCTTTTAAAATAATCAGACGAAATAAAATCCGAAATTATAAATACAATCGATTTGTTTTTTTGAATATTAGATAAAAATTTAAATGCAAAATGGATATCAGTTTTTTTACTTACAGGCTTAAACTCTAATAATTCTCTAATTATTCTAAGAATATGTGTCTTTCCTTTTTTTGGAGGAATATATAACTCAATTATATCTGTAAATAATATTAAACCAATTTTATCATTATTTTTATTAGCAGAAAAAGATAAAGTAGCTGCAATTTCTGTTACATATTCGTTTTTAAAAATATTGTTGGTTCCAAAAAATTTAGACCCTGAAACGTCTACCATTAACATTAAAGTCTGCTCTCTTTCTTCCTCGAAAACTTTTATGTAAGGCTCGTTATATCTTGCCGTTACATTCCAATCAATTGCCCTTACATCATCTCCAATTTGGTACTGCCTAACTTCGCTGAAGGTCATGCCTTTTCCTTTAAAGGTAGAATGGTATTCACCACCAAAAATATGGTCAGACAACTTTCTAGTTTTTATTTCAATTTTTCTGACTTTCTTTAAAAGATCTTTCGTATCCATAAATCAAAATTAAGGTACCTCTATTTGATTAACAATTTTGTTTATGATGTCAACAGATGTTAAATTTTCTGCCTCAGCTTCATAAGTAATGCCTATTCTGTGTCTCAAAACATCATGAACAACTGCTCTAACATCTTCAGGAATAACGTATCCTCTTCTTTTAATAAAGGCATAGCACTTTGAAGCTAAAGCGAGGTTAATACTTCCTCTTGGAGATGCTCCAAAGGATATTAAAGGTTCAAGTTCTGACAATTTATATCTTGAAGGTTCTCTGGTTGCAAATATTATATCTAAAATATAAGATTCTATTTTTTCGTCCATATAGACCTCATTAATTGTACTCTGAGCTTTAATAATTTCTTTGATTGAAACAACTGGACTAATTTTTTCAAAGCTACCAGATAAATTTGCTCTGATAATTAATTTTTCATCATCCATAGATGGGTAATCAACTACAGTTTTTAGCATAAATCTATCAACTTGGGCTTCAGGTAAAGTGTAAGTACCTTCTTGCTCTACAGGGTTCTGGGTTGCCATAACTAAAAAGGGTTTATCTAATATAAAAGTTTCGTCTCCTATGGTTACCTGTTTTTCTTGCATAGCTTCAAGCAATGCAGATTGCACTTTAGCAGGAGCTCGATTAATTTCGTCTGCTAAAACAAAATTTGCAAAAATTGGGCCCTTTTTTACAGAAAAATTAGTCTCTTTAATATTATAAATTTGAGTACCAACAACATCAGCAGGGAGTAAATCAGGTGTAAATTGAATTCTACTAAAAGAACCTTTTATTGCCTTAGACAAAGAATTAATAACTAGTGTTTTTGCTAGCCCAGGCACACCCTCTAGTAAAATATGCCCTTTACCAAGAAGTCCAATTAATAGTCTTTCAATCATAGGTTTTTGCCCTACAATTACCTTGTTAAGTTCAAATAATAACAAATCGATAAAGGCACTCTCTTTCTCAATTTTTTCATTAATCTCCTTAATATTTATTTTATTTTCCATTTTTTAAATTTTAATATTGTAAGGTTAAGTTAATAACCTATTGCAATTTGTTAAAAATATTACTTCTAACCTGTTAATAATTGGTTAAAAAAACAAAGAATTAACAATAATTTTAACATATTTTTTAATAATCTTTAATAGATGTATATATTTATAGAATGAATAAAATAGCATTAATTACTGGCGCAACTAGTGGGATTGGTAAAGCCACTGCATATGAATTAGCTAAAATCGGATTTAAACTAATTATTTGTGGAAGAAGAAAAGATATTCTTCAATCTATAAAGGATGACTTAAGTAAAATAACTACAACCATCTCGTTATGCTTTGATGTTTCAATGAATTCTGAAGTTATTCATTCAATTTCCAGCTTACCGAAAAAATGGAAAAATATAAATGTGTTAGTAAATAATGCTGGAAATGCACACGGAATGGACCTTTTTCAAGATGGTAATGTAGATGATTGGAACAAAATGATTGATATCAATGTTAAAGGGCTAATGTATGTTACTAAAGCTATTGTTAACAGTATGATTGAAAATTCAACTGGTCACATTATAAATATTGGATCTCTAGCAGGAAAAGAGGTTTATCCCAAAGGAAATATTTACTGTGCAAGCAAGTATGCTGTAAAGGCAATAAGTCAGAGTCTTCGATTAGACCTAAATAAGCATAATATTAAAGTCTCTGAAATTAACCCTGGTCTTGTTGAAACATCCTTTTCTGATGTCCGGTTTAAAGGAGATAGTAAGACTGCTAAAAATGTTTACAAAGGATATGAAGCATTACAGGCAAATGATATAGCAGAAATTATTTCATTTGTTATATCAAGGCCAAAACATGTAAATATTGCAGATTTATTAGTTTTACCCTCAGCTCAAGCGTGTAGTACATTAATTAATAAAAAACTATAAATCAAACTTTATCCCTTGAGCTAGTGGAAGATCTGTAGTATAATTTATAGTATTAGTTTGTCTTCTCATGTATACTTTCCATGCGTCTGAACCAGATTCTCTACCACCACCAGTATCTTTTTCACCTCCAAAAGCACCTCCAATTTCAGCACCAGAAGTTCCAATATTTACATTAGCAATACCACAATCAGATCCATTCACAGATAAAAATAACTCAGCTTCTCGAAGATTATTAGTCATAATAGATGATGATAATCCTTGCTTTACTTCATTTTGAATTTTTATTGCATTTTCAACTGAGCCACTGTACTTTAGTAGGTATAAAACTGGGGCAAATGTCTCATGCTGCACAATATTAAAATTTGCTTTAGCCTCAGCAATTGCTGGTTTTACATAACATCCACTTTCGTATCCATTCCCAGAAAAAACTCCTCCCTCAACAATTATTTTTCCACCCTCTTCAACAACTTTATTTAATGCATTATTATAAGAATCAACAGCAATTGTATCAATTAATGGTCCAACGTGATTTGATTCATCTAGTGGGTTTCCAATTTTTAATTGCTTGTAAGCTTCTACTAATGCGTTTTTTACTTTATCATAAATAGTTTCATGTATAATTAATCTTCTTGTACTAGTACATCTTTGGCCTGCAGTACCAACCGCTCCAAAAACAGAGCCGATTACCGTCATTTTTAAATCTGAGTCAGGGGATACAATTATAGCATTGTTTCCTCCTAATTCTAATAATGATTTTCCTAATCTTCCAGCTACCTCACTAGCTACAATTTTACCCATTCTAGTTGAACCAGTAGCTGAAACTAAAGGAATTCTAGAATCTTTACTCATAAACTCCCCTACTTTATAATCCCCGTTAATTAGACACGAAACGCCTTCAGGAACATTATTTTCTTTAAAAACTTCAGTTATAATGTTTTGACAAGCAATCCCACATAATGGAGTTTTTTCACTAGGTTTCCAGACACAAACATCTCCACAAACCCAAGCTAATGCAGTATTCCATGCCCAAACCGCTACAGGGAAATTAAAAGCAGAAATAATACCCACAATTCCTAAAGAATGGTATTGTTCATACATTCTATGACCTGGCCTTTCACTATGCATTGTTAATCCGTGAAGTTGTCTTGACAAACCAACTGCAAAATCACATATATCGATCATTTCTTGAACTTCTCCTAATCCCTCTTGATAACTTTTCCCCATTTCATAAGAAACTAACTTCCCTAATGGCTCTTTAAAATCTCTTAATTTGTTTCCAAACTGTCTTACGACTTCACCTCTTTCAGGTGCAGTTTTATCCCTCCATTGTTTAAATGCGTTGGATGCAGTTTTAATAATTTTTTCATAATCCTCCTTAGTTGTAGCTTCAACAGTGCCAATTAATTCACCATCAACAGGCGAAAAACTTTGTATTTTTTCTCCAGAAGCAAAAAAATTAGATCCAGTCGATGAACCTAAGTTGTTTTTATTAACTCCTAGGGTCTTTAATGCCTCATTAATTCCAAATTCAGAAATATTCATATTTATTGTTTTTGTTTGTGTGGACGAAGATAATCATTTCGTTCAATATTTAAATTTACCAACTACTAAATGGGTTGGTTGATAAACTCAAATTATAATACTTATTAACTCCAGTTACTTCTTCTGCTATCCAGTCTGGCAAAACTATCTTTTGACTAGTTGTTTTTAATTCTACTTCTGCTAAAACTAAACCATTATTATTATTTAAAAATTCGTCAACTTCTAAAATGATATTATTGTATTTGACAAAATATCTTTTTTTTAAAATTTGTTGATCTCCACAAAGTTTCATTAATTCTTTAGCTTCACTTATTGGGATGTTTTTTTCCCATTCAAACCTAGATAATCCGCCGTCATAAGAGGGCCCTTTAATTGTTAAAAACCCTTCATTGTCAACTATCCTAATTCTTACAGATTTTTCTGGGCTATTGTTAAGATATGCTTGAGATAATAACTGTACTTTAAATGCCTCAGACTTATATTCGTCAGATTTTACTAAGAATTTTCTTTCTATTTCTATCAAAACAATTTAAGTTACCTGATTTACTCTTAAGGTATTTACCATCCCTTTTGATTTTATTGGCATAGCGGCTAAACTAATAGTGAAGTCTCCTTTTGAAATATAGCCCTCGGAAGATGCAATCGAAGAAATTTCTTCAATAGTTGTATCGGTACTATTAAATTTATCGTAATAAAAAGCCTTTACTCCCCATAATAAACTTAATCTATTTAAAATTCTTTTATTTGATGTAAAGACTAAAATATTTGAATGAGGTCTCCATGCAGATATTTGAAAAGCAGTATATCCACTATTGGTTAAAGTCATAATGGCTTTAGCGTCAATTTCATCAGCCATATGGGAAGCATGATAACATATAGCTTTTGTTATATATCTATTAGTTTTTATTTTTGGAGGATTTTCTGGAACTTTAATTAAACTTGAGTATTCTACAGAATCTATAATTTTAGAGATTTGTTTAATCACCTGAACTGGGAATTTTCCTACTGAAGTTTCGCCACTCAACATTACTGCGTCTGCACCATCAATAATTGAATTTGCAACATCATTTACTTCTGCTCTAGATGGAGTTAGACTATTCATCATACTTTCCATCATTTGAGTAGCAATAATTACGGGTATTCTGTTTTTTTTAGCTTTAAAAACTAGGTTTTTTTGTATTAATGGTACTTGCTCACAAGGAATTTCAACTCCTAGATCCCCTCTAGCAACCATTAATCCATCGCAATTTTGAATAATTTCATCGATAGCTAAAATAGCTTCTGGCTTTTCTATTTTAGCAATTACAGGTATTTTAACATCTGAATATTTGTTTATTAAGATATTTAAGTCCTTTAAATCATTTGAATTTCTAACAAATGATAACGCAATCCAGTCCACCTCTTGTGAAATAGCAAAAACAGCATCTTCTTTATCCTTTTTGGTTAATGCTGGTAATGAAACATCTGTGTTTGGTAAATTAACCCCTTTATTCGATCTAATAGTTCCATCTAGCACAGCTTTAGCATGAACTATGTTTTTTTGATTTGTTTGAGTTACTTTAAATATTAATTTACCATCGTCAATTAATATTTTTTCACCAACTTTTACATCCTTAGCAAAGTTTGAATAACTCATGTAAAATTCATTTTTATCAGCTGTAAATGGGGCTCCAGTTTTAAATGAAATTACATCTCCTTTTTTAATAAAGAAATCACTTTTTAGCTCACCAATTCTTATTTTAGGTCCTTGAAGATCTGCTAAAATAGCTACGTTATAGTTATAAGTAGAGTTTAGATCTTTTATTAAACTAATTGTTGTTTTAACATCGTCGTGGTGTGCATGTGAGAAATTTATTCTTAAAACATTAACCCCTTCATCCAAGATTTTCTTTAGCACAGATTTAGAATTTACTGCTGGCCCTAGTGTTGCGACGATTTTAGTTTTTTTGTTTTTATTCATTATGAAAATTTGAGGGTTTCTTTATCCTTAATATTATTTAAATTTAAGTTATATACTGACATTATATTTGGTATTTCGTTAATTGATTTTATAATTTTTTTTATATTTATTGAACTTGTGTGATATTCAATTTTGAGAAAAAAATCAACTTGATTTAGTTCATTCATTAATTTATGTTTTTTCAACTCAATTTCAGTGTTTTTAAATAACAAAGATTCTTTAATTTCATTTTTACTATTTGTGTGTGAACAATTAGATATTAGATTCCAATTTAATAAATTATCTTGATCTTCAAATTCAAAGATTGAATAAAAGCCATCTTGGCCAGAAATATCCAAATCTTTAGAAGCTCTTTTTAGCTCGATATTTAAGTTTTTATTTAAAAAGAATGCAAGTCTGTAATCAATTAATACCGAATGAATGGCGAATAAATAATACTGTATAGACTCTTGTTCTGGAAAAATAAATTTTCTAATTGCCATAATAAAATATAATAAATATTATTCTATTTAAATATTAATATGAACAATAATTCTTATATGTTGATTTGTTTTTGATTAATATAAAAGGCTCTTTGAGAAACTTTTTCTTCTGCCTTTTTTTTCGAAGTTGATCTCGCTTTGACTAACTGAAAAATTGATATTTGTAAACTAGATGTAAAATGTTTTATACTATCATTTCCTGAATCTTCAAATGTTTCGTAGCAATATTTTAATTTGTTTTTTTGACACCACTCAATAATTAATGTTTTATAGCTAATTATTTTTCCATCTAATTTTTTAAGATCAACATGTGGAATAATTACACTTTGAAATATAAATTTCTTCGCATATTTGTAACCTTTATCTAAAAAAATAGCTCCGACAAGCGACTCAAATAAATTTCCTTCAATATTTTCTCCATAATTCTCAATATTTAAATCGCATGTTAAATGTTGAGTTAAGTTTAATTCTTGACCTAATTCATTTAAATGTTTTCGGCTAACAATTTTAGATCTCATTTTTGTCAAATATCCTTCGGATCCCTCTGGGATTTGATTGAACAAATAGGTTGATATTATGGAGCTTAAAATAGAGTCCCCGAGAAATTCTAATCTTTCATAATTTACTGCAACTCCATTAATATCTTTTTCATTTAATGATCTATGAGTGAATGCTCTTTTATAATAATGTATAGAATTTGGAGCAAATTTTAAGAGCTTTTTAATTTCAAAATAGAAGTTGTCTTTTTTATTAAATAGGATAAAATTATTCAATATTGAATTACCCATTAATTAATATATTTTTTAAATATAACACAAGCATTATGACCACCAAACCCAAAAGTGTTACTCATTGCTATATTTATATCTCTCTTTTGAGCTTTATTTAATGTTAAATTTAAAGAAGGGTTTATGTTTTCGTCCGAGTTATTGTGGTTTATAGTTGGAGGTACAATACCGTTTTTAATCGATAAAATAACAGAAATCGCTTCAACAGCTCCAGCTGCCCCAAGTAAATGCCCAGTCATAGACTTTGTTGAGTTTATATTAATGTTTTTTGCATGATCACCAAAGACATCTGATATTGCTTTTAGCTCAGCAACATCCCCCAAAGGAGTTGAGGTGCCATGTGTATTTATTGCATCCACTTGTTCAATAGAGACTCCTGCATTATTTAAACAATTTTTTATAACAGCTTTTACCCCTAAACCTTCAGGGTGAGGTGAGGTTATATGATATGCGTCCGAAGACAGTCCTCCACCAATAAGTTCAGCATATATATTTGCTCCTCTAGCTTTTGCGTGCTCGTATTCTTCTAAAATAATGGCTCCTGCTCCTTCACCAAGAACAAAACCATCTCTTGTTGAATCAAATGGTCTAGACGCTGTTGCTGGATCTTCATTTCTTGTGGATAATGCATGCATGGCATTAAAACCACCCATTCCAGCTTTATTAACTCCTGCTTCACTACCGCCAGTTATGATTATATCACAATGACCAAGTCTAATATAGTTAAGGGCGTCTACCATGGCATTTGCTGAAGAAGCACATGCAGAAACTGTGGTATAACTAGGCCCCATAAAATGATATTTCATCGATATGTGCCCTGGGGCTATATCTCCGATCATTTTAGGAATAAAGAAAGGGTTAAATCTTGGGGTTCCGTCACCAGATGCGAAATTAATTACTTCATTTTGAAAGGTTTCAATACCACCAATTCCACTCCCCCATATGACTCCAGCTCTGTAATTATCTATTGATTCTAAATCAATTTTTGAATCTTGTATAGCTTCTTCTGAAGCGACCATAGCATATTGAGTAAACCTATCCATTTTTCGAGCCTCTTTTCTGTCAAGAAAATCTAAGACATTAAAGTCTTTTAACTCACATGCAAATTTTGTTTTAAATTTTTCAGTATCAAAATAAGTTATTGGCGCAGCTCCGCTCTTGCCACTAATTAGATTGTCCCAATACTCATTAACGTTGTTCCCAATAGGGGTTAGAGCTCCAAGACCTGTAACAACAACTCTTTTTAATTCCATAAAAAAAATTTATTTACACATTTTCAATGTAAGAAACTGCCTGACCAACAGTAGAAATGTTTTCTGCTTGATCATCTGGTATTTGAATATCAAATTCTTTTTCAAATTCCATAATTAATTCTACAGTATCTAGAGAGTCTGCCCCTAGGTCATTAGTGAAGCTTGCTTCTGTTACAACTTCATTTTCATCTACACCTAATTTATCTACAATAATAGCTTTAACTCTTGATTCAATGTCTGACATAATTTTAAGTTTTATTAATTTAATATTTAGTTATAGTTGACAAAAATAAAAAACTTTATTTTAATTTAACTATTTAGAAAAGAAATGTGCAATTTATTTAATTTAAATGGCTAATATTATTAAAAATTTAATAAGTTTTTGAATGTCAAAAATAAAAAAAATAATAATTTTTGCTTCTGGTAATGGTTCAAATGCAGAAAACTTGATTTTAAAACTATCTGCTGATAATATAAAAATCAATTGGCAAGTTTTTACTAACAACCCAAAAGCTGGTGTCATAAAAAGGTGTGAAGCTCTTAATGTAGTTTGTGAGATTTTTGAAAAACAATTATTTTTAAATTCATCTGAAATTGAACAAAAAATTTTAAAAATAAATCCAGATGTAATTATACTAGCTGGCTTCCTATTAAAAATTCCAACTAGTTTTATTAAAATGAATTTTCCAATAATAAATATTCACCCTTCGCTTTTACCAAAGTATGGTGGAAAAGGTATGTATGGAAATTATGTTCATGCTGCAGTTATAAAAAATAAAGAACCCTTCAGTGGTATTACAGTACATAAAGTAAATAGTAATTATGATGAAGGGGAGGTTCTTTTCCAAAAAGCAATTAAATTAGATAAAAACGAAAGTATTATTAGTTTAGCTAAAAGAATTAATGCCTTAGAAATGAAGTATTTCCCTGAGGTTATAGCAAGACTTGTTAACTAAAATGAAGAAAAAAATAAAATATTATGTAGTTTGGGAAGGTCATAAGTCGGGCGTGTACAATACATGGGAAAAATGTAAAGAGCAGATTAACAATTATAAAGGGGCTAAATATAAATCTTTTTTGAGTCTAAAAGAAGCCAATAACGCGCTTATCAATGATTACAAAAATTATATTTCTAAATCTAAGTTAATTTCTAGTGATGAGCTTCCTAATTTAAATTCTATTTCAGTAGATGCTGCATCAAGTGGGAATCCAGGAATTATGGAATATCAAGGGGTAGACACTAAAACTAAAAAACTATTATTCAGCCTCGGACCATTTAAGCAAGGAACTAACAATATTGGTGAGTTTTTGGCATTGGTACATGGGTTAGCTGAATTAAAAAAGTTGAAAAGTAATAGACCTATCTATACTGATTCTATCACTGCAATAAGCTGGGTTAAGAAAAAAAAATGCAATACCAAATTGGAAAGAACTAACGAAAATGAAAATTTATTTTTATTAGTAGATAGGGCTATAGTATGGCTTAATTCCAATTCTTATCAAACAAAAATATTAAAATGGAAAACTAAAATTTGGGGTGAAATTCCTGCAGATTTCGGTAGAAAATAACTTATATTTGGCGCCTAATTAATAAATAAAATGAATAAATTACTTATAGTTGGTACCGTTGCTTTTGATTCAATAAAGACCCCATTTGGAGAGGTAGACAAAATTCTTGGAGGTTCAGGTATGTATATTGGCATATCCTCATCTGTTTTTAATGTAAATAATGCTATAGTTTCAGTTGTTGGTGATGATTTTCCTGACGAATATTTATCTATTCTAAAAAACAATAAAATAGATATTTCTGGGATTGAAGTGGTTAAAGGTGGTAAAACTTTCTTTTGGGAAGGCCTTTATCATGTAAACATGAATCATAGAGATACTATAACTACAGAACTAAATGTACTGGCAGATTTTAATCCCATCGTTCCAAACAATTATAAAAATGCAGAAATAGTTCTACTTGGAAACTTGCATCCAGCAATTCAATTAAGTGTTCTAGAGCAAATGAATTCAAAACCAAAACTTGTAATCTTAGATACTATGAATTACTGGATGGATAACTCCCTTGATGAGTTAATTAATGTAATTTCCAAAGTTGATTTGTTATGTATTAACGACCAAGAGGCGGAACAATTAACTGGAGAGAATGATTTGAAAATTGCTGCACAGAAAATATCTGAACTTGGCCCGAAATTTTTAATCATTAAAAAAGGTGAGTTTGGCTCATTAATTTTTTCTAGAGACAATTACTATAATTGTCCGATTTACCCTACTGACAATGTTAAGGATCCTACTGGTGCTGGAGATACTTTTGCGGGTGGGTTAGCTGGGTATTTAGCAAGTTGTTCAGAGATATCATTCAATGAAGTTAAAAAAGGTGTTATGTACGGAACTGCAATTGCGTCTTATTGCATTGAAGATTTCGGACCAAATAACATAATGAATTTAGATATTGATCTAATAGAACAAAGAGTGTCCAAAATTAAAAAATAAAATAAATCAATTTTTTTAGATATTTGTAAAAATTGATTCTATTTTTGTTTTTTAACAAGATCATAATATATCTAAATGAGTGATGCCTTAAAACATGAGTGTGGAGTTGCCCATATTAGACTTCTTAAGCCTTTAGATTATTACAAAAAAAAATACGGGTCTACATTTTATGGAATAAATAAAATGTATCTATTGATGGAAAAACAACACAATAGAGGTCAAGATGGTGCTGGTTTTGCCAGTATTAAATTTGATGTTGAGCCTGGGGAAAGATACATAAGTAGGGTCAGATCTGTTGAACAGCAACCAATTCAAGATGTTTTTTCAAAAATTAATACTAGAATTAATGATGCTTTAGATGAAAATCCTTTGCTTAAAGATGATGTTTCTCTTCAAAAAAAACATATTCCATACATAGGAGAAGTAATGCTGGGGCATGTTAGATATGGAACTTTTGGAAAAAATAGCGTAGAAAGTGTTCACCCGTTTTTAAGACAGAACAATTGGAAACACAGAAATTTAATTCTTGCGGGGAATTTTAATATGACCAATGTCAAAGATTTATTTAACAATCTTGTAGAATTAGGGCAGCACCCAAAAGAGTACACTGACACAATTACCATAATGGAAAAAATTGGTCATTTTTTAGATGCTCAAGTCAGAAAAATATATAAAGATTTAAAAAAAGAAGGTTTTACCAAATCTGAATGTTCTCCTTTAATTACCAAGAGACTAAAAGTTAGTAAAATATTAAAAAAATCTTCAAAAGATTGGGACGGAGGATATGTTATTGGGGGTATGATAGGTCATGGTGATTCTTTCATTCTTAGAGACCCAGCGGGAATAAGACCAGCCTTTTATTATAAAGATGATGAAGTTATAGTAGTAGCATCTGAAAGACCTGCTATTCAAACTGCATTTAATCTAAAATTAGATCAAATTAAAGAAGTTCCACCTGGTAATGCATTACTTATAAATAAAGCAGGAGAGTTAAGTATAAAAGAGATACTCCCTCCAACAGAAAAAAAAGCATGTTCATTTGAAAGAATTTACTTTTCTAGAGGAAGTGATGCTGACATTTATAAAGAAAGAAAAGAATTAGGTAAACTAATAATGCCTACAATTTTAAAGGAAATTAATTACGATATAAGTAACTCTGTTTTTTCATACATACCCAATACTGCTGAAACTTCTTTTTATGGCATGGTTGAAAGTGTAGATAATTACTTAATTAATAAAAAAACAAATGAAATATTAAATAATAAAAACATTTCCAAAGAGCAAATAGTTGAAGTACTAAGTGAAAGAGCTAGAATTGAAAAGATTGCTATAAAAGATGTTAAACTAAGGACTTTTATTACAGAGGATAGCAGCAGAGATGACTTAGTGGAGCATGTTTATGATATTACATATGGTGTAATTAAAAAAACTGATACCTTGATTATTATTGATGATAGTATAGTAAGGGGAACAACTCTTAAAAAGAGTATCTTAAAAATGCTTGATCGCCTTGGTCCTAAAAAAATAATTGTTGTTTCATCTGCTCCTCAAATTAGATACCCAGATTGTTATGGCATTGATATGGCAAACTTGGAGAGTCTTATAGCTTTTAAAGCTCTGTTATCTTTATTAAAACAAACCAATCAGTATTCGTTAATTGATTCGACGTATAAAAAATGTAAAAAACAAGAACTTTTACCAGATTCTGAGATTACTAATTATGTAAAGGATTTATATTCTTTATTTTCTGCTGAAGAAATTTCTACTATGATTACTTCTCTTTTAAGTACTGATGTGACTAGTGCAGAAGTTAAGATTATCTTTCAGTCTATTGAAAATCTACATAAGGCCTGCCCTAATAATTTAGGAGATTGGTACTTTACTGGTAACTATCCAACAAATGGTGGAAACAGAGTCGTAAATAATGCATTTATAAATTTCTTCGAAGGAAATAAAAAAAGAGCCTACTAATTAATATCTCTCTCTTTAATATTTAAACATTTAACTACAAATAATTAAACAACTAAAGTGTAATATATAAATGATTATAAGTGTACATATATATATTTATACTTTCACTTTATAATTTCTTTATTAAGTGATTTGATTTGGGGGAAAAAGGCGGACACAGTCCGCCTTTTTTATTTAATTAGATAAATATTTTGTTTCAACTACTTTCCAATTTATTAAATCCATAAATGCAGAAATATAATCAACTCTTCTATTTTGATAGTTTAAATAATAAGCATGCTCCCAAACATCCACACCTAGAATAGGTGTTCCAGAGCATCCAATATTTGGCATTAAAGGATTATCCTGATTTGCAGTTCCACAAACTTCAAGTCTACCATCATCCATAACACAAAGCCATGCCCATCCAGAACCAAATTGAGTAGCAGCAGCTTTAGAGAATTGATCCTTAAATGAATCAAAAGAGCCAAAAGATTTATTAATAAGGTCCAACATGGTGTTAGAAATATCTTCATTATCAACAGGTGAAATTACTTCCCAGAATAATTTATGATTATAATAACCTCCAGCATTGTTTCTTAATCCTTTATTATCCATGTCAAGATCTACTAAGATAGACTCAATTGTGCTAGAGTCTAAACTCGTGCCCTGGATTGCATTATTTAAATTATTAGTGTATCCATTGTGATGTTTGGAGTGATGGATCTCCATTGTTCTAGCGTCTATTGATGGTTCTAATGCATCATATGAAAAATTAAGTTCTGGTAATTTAAATCCCATTGTATTTATTTTTTAAGATTAATATTATATAATAATACAAATTTACAAAAAGGATTATTAATAAGTAATCTAGATTACTTATTTTGGTTAAGTAATCTATATTACTTGAAACATTTCTATAACATATACAACGCATCAGCTGGAAGTGGAAAAACTTTTAACCTGGTTAAGGAATATTTAAAAATATTACTTACTGATAATCAGATTGATTCTTATAAAAATATTCTTTCAATAACATTTACAAATAAAGCCGTAAATGAAATGAAAAGTAGAATAATTGAAAGTTTAAATCAGCTTACCAAAATAGAGACAAATGAAAAAAACAATCCACTTTTAAATTCAATAAAAAAAGAAACTGATTTAAATAATGAAGAAATTCAATTAAAGTCGATATCAATATTAAAATCAATTCTAATAAATTATGCATCTTTTGATGTTTCAACCATTGATAAGTTTACACAAAAAATCATAAGAAATTTTGCATATGAAATAAAATTACCAGTAAACTATGAAGTAGAAATTAAAGCTAATGACTTACTAGAAGAATCCACAGCTAAATTAATATCGAGAGCCGGCGTCGATATGAAATTGACAAAAGCTCTTATTAATTTTTCATTTGAAAAGTCTTCTAACGATAAGAGTTGGGATATTGAATATGATCTAAATAATATTTCAAAATTATTGCTAAATGAAAATCACTTTGATCAAATCTCGGAAATAGGGGTTAAGAATTTGGAAGATTTTGAAATATTAAAAAAACAAATTGATCATAACAAAATAAAAATTCAATCAGAAATTGTTAATGAAGCAACAGACTGTTTAAACTTAATTTACTCAAAAGGATTAGATGATTCAGATTTTTTAAGCCAAGCTTTACCTAAACATTTAAAAAAAGTAAAATCAAAAAAATTTAACGCATTGTATTCAAGTCAACTTGAGTCAAAAATTAAAAATGGGATTTTATATAAAAAAGCGTTAGCTGATGATAAAAAAAGTATAATTGATTCAATAAGTGATGAACTATACTCAATTTTTACGGTCTTAAAGAAAAAGATATTCAAATTTAAATTTTATGAAAATATTCAATCAAATAATAGGCCTTTATCAATACTCAAACATATAAATTCAGAGTTAGAAATTATTAAAAAAGAGAAAAACATTATTCTTATCTCTGAATTTAATAAAATTGTAAATAATCAAATAAAAAACCAACCTGCACTTTTTATTTATGAGAAAATAGGAGTGAAGTATAAACACTTTTTTATTGATGAGTTTCAAGATACATCTAAATTACAATGGAATAATCTAATACCTCTTATTGAAAATTCTCTTTCGTCTGAAAATTCTTCTTTATCAATTTCAGGAGATATAAAACAGGCAATTTATAGATGGAGAGGTGGGGAGCCCGAACAATTACTCAAACTCTGTAATAACAATACAGATTTTTTTATTAAAAGTCGCGTAGTTGATCTAGAAACTAATTATAGAAGTAGAGATGAAATAATTAAATTTAATAATTCTCTATTCACTCATATTAGTCAATTTGTATTTACCTCAGATATTCATAAAAACATTTACAACAATTGCCAGCAAGAGTCCAATAATAATTTAGGTGGATATGTTGGAATTAACATATTAAAAAATATAGATTCTACAGATGAAAAAGAAGACACTTATAATTTAAGGCTTTACCAAATCATTCTTGATAGCTTAAAAAATAATTATGCACTTAGAGATATTTGCATTTTAGTAAGAACCAATGATCAAGGGATTAAAATTTCTGACTTTTTAAACAAAAAAGATATAGATATTATTTCATCTGAGACATTATTAATTAGTAAATCTGAAGAAGTTGAGTTTATTATTGCGATTTTGAAATTTTGCTCCCAACCTAAGCTTACAAATTCAAAATTAGATATTATAAATTATTTACACAGAAAAAATAATTTAAAAACTTATAAGCACACATTTATTAAAAGATTAATTACAAAAAATAAAAAAGATTTTTTCAAAGAATTGCATAAAATTAATTTATATTTTGATTATAATATTTTAACAAAGTCTTCACTTTATGAAGCAGTTGAATATGTTATATACGCTTTCAAATTATCTAATAAGTCTAATAATTATATTCAATCTTTTCTAGATTTTGCATTTGATTATTCAAATAAAAATTTTGCTAACATACTAGATTTTATTAGTCATTATGAATCAAAAAAAGACAACTTAAGTATTGTATCACCTGAAGAAAGTGATGCAGTTAAGGTAATGACTATTCATAAATCAAAGGGGCTTGAATTTCCTGTTGTTATTTATGCTTACGCAGATATAGATATTTATAAAGAAAAAGATGCAAAAGAGTGGTACCCTGTAATCGGAGATGAATTTAATGGTTTTAATAATTTACTGTTAAATTTTAATAAAGATTTTGAATTTTTTGGAGAGGTTGGTAATTCTATATACGAGACTCATTTAATGAATTTAGAATTAGATAATATCAATTTACTTTACGTTGCATTAACAAGAGCTCAAGATGAGCTTCATATAATATGCTCCAATTCGATTAATAATAAGGGGGAAGAGAACTTAAAAAAATATTCAGGCATGTTTATTAATTATTTAAAGAAAAATAATTTGTGGGAAGAGAATAAAGAAACTTTTGATTTTGGTGAAAAAATAAAAAAAAATATCTCAAATAAAATATCGAATGCATCACTAATTGATGATTTCATTATTAATCCAAAAGAAATTCACAAAATTAATATTGATGCAAAATCCGCAAAGTTATGGGGAACATCTTTAGAAAAAGCTACAAATAATGGAAACTTGCTACATGAAATAATGTCAAAAATATCTTCTAATAATGATTTAGAGAAAGTTTTGCAAAATTTATACGATGATGGTACGTTAGATAAAGAGTTGAAAGAAAAGTATTGTGCGCTTGTAACTGAAATTATAAATCACGAGAAGTTAAGCTGTTATTACAATCCAGATTTAATATCATTCAATGAAAAGGACATAATTTTAAAAAATAATGAACCTATTAGGCCGGACAGGATTGTTTTTAGTTCAGAAAAAGAAATCTCCATAATTGATTATAAAACTGGTAAAGTAAAAAAAGGGGACTATACTCAAATTAATTATTACGAAAAGGTTCTAGTAGAAATGGGGTATATAGTTCAAAATAAAATTATCGTAAATACATTAAATAATGTAGAGGTGATTATTTTTTAATCAAACTAAACTCGATGTTATGACAGACCTTATAATTGAAGTTAGTTTTTGGAATCTCAATAAATTTTTGTTAGTTCTAATTAAGAACAAATAGCCGTTTCCTTATTACAAATTGTGTCAATCTCTTTCATTTATATAATTTACTGATTAGTAGAGTTTTACATTATTTTTATTTTAAAAAAAAAACACAATGTTTATCTCTGTTAACAATGTTTATTATGCTTAAAATTCTATAAAAAATCTAAAAAAAAGTGGTTTTTTTTGATTGTATATGCTGATAGTTACAGGTAAAAAGCATATTTTTGTAGGAAATACAAACTAAATTAAAATTATTATGAAAAATTTTAGCAAACTATTGTTAGTACTTTTAATAACAATTAGCTACACAAACACGTACGCTCAGGACAATAATAATCCTTGGCAGTTCACATTTGGCATAAACGCTGTTGATTTAGATGCGGACGAAAGCACTAAGTTAGATGAGTTCTTTGCTGTAGATGAAAACTGGAATGTTTCAAGTGGTTTATCTATGTTCACTCTTTCTAAGTATTTGGGTGATAATATATCACTTGGTCTTAGCGGATCTGTAAACAAAATATCAAAATTTGCAGATGGTGCCGAGTTTATAAATGAAGTAAAATACTTTGCAAGTGATTTGATGCTTAAATACAGTTTAAGTGAAGCGCTTAATATGCAAAAAATGGAGCCTTTTGTTGGAGTTGGTTTAGGTAAAACATGGATGGACACTCAATTCTGGATGACTTCAAATGCAAGTATTGGAATGAATTACTGGTTATCAGATGTATGGGGCTTAACCGCTCAGGTGGATTATAAACTTAATCTCTCTAACAACGGAAGAGGGAACACACAGCTAATAAATGGTCCGGATGGTCTTTACCCAATAATTGATGAGGGTGGTACTATGAGATACTCAGTTGGATTATCTGTAAAATTCGGTGGAACAGATACGGATGGTGATGGTGTTTATGACAAGCACGACACATGTCCAGAGGTTCCTGGACTAGAAGAGTTTAATGGTTGTCCAGACTCTGATGGAGATGGAATCCAAGATAGTGAAGATACATGTCCGCTGCTAGCTGGAAGCCTGGAATACGACGGCTGCCCAGATTCTGATGGAGATGGTGTATCTGATAACAAAGATGCATGTCCTAACAATGCAGGATTAGCTTCTTTAGATGGTTGCCCAGATTCTGATGAGGATGGAATAGCTGATTCTAATGATAATTGTCCAAATGTAGCTGGACCAAGAGCCAACAGAGGTTGTCCTTGGCCTGATAGTGATGGAGATAGTGTCTTAGATAAAGATGATGATTGCCCGTCTGAGGCAGGTTCAGTAGCTAACAATGGTTGCCCTGAAATATATCCAAGTGATGAAGCTTTAGCTCAATTGGTAGAGTACTCCAGAACAATAAATTTCGCATTTGACTCTGCTAAATTTACTGATGGAACTCCTCCAGTACTTGATGCAATTGTTGAAATTTTAATGGCATATCCAAAAGCTAACTTCTCTGTAGAAGGACATTGCGATAGTAAAGGATCTAAAAAAGTTAATCAAAAAATCTCTGACAAAAGAGCAAATGCTGTTGTAGATTATTTAACTAACAGTGGAATTGCTGAATCTAGATTAGATTCTAAAGGTTTTGGTGAATCATCTCCGATTGATACTAATGATACTAGAGCAGGTAGAGCTAATAATAGAAGAGTAGAGATTATTCTTGTTAAATAAATATTAGTTAAAATATTCTTTTAGAATTATATATTTAAAAAACGCTTCTTATTTAAGAAGCGTTTTTTATTTTTATAAAATGGATAGTTTTATAAAAAAAGTTCTTTTAGATCTGAAAAATAAAAATATTGATTTTTCTAAATCT
>Ga0209199_1000907_pt1 | contig 38509 bp, 34 predicted proteins | sample COGITO_mtgs_1105_7_FD_184805 | JGI IMG/M metagenome (GOLD analysis project Ga0209199, IMG submission 184805) | Pelagic marine microbial communities from North Sea - COGITO_mtgs_110523 (SPAdes) (version 2) | ecosystem: Environmental > Aquatic > Marine > Epipelagic ... | reverse complement strand
CAAATTCGATGTCTTCTTCTTCTTCTTCCAGTTGATGCATTTTCTCTAGAATGTCGGGTTGCACCGATCCTTGTTTGGCGCATTTTAAGTAACTTCGATAACCTGCGGTTAATTGGGCCATGACTTCTACGTAGCTTTTGAGTGTGCCAAGATTACTTGTGATGAAACTAATGGGGTTGTTGATTTCGTGAGCGACGCCGGCTGCAAGCTGACCGACAGAAGCCAATTTTTCAGACCGAACTAACTGTGCCTGCGCATCTTGCAGTGCTCGATGGGCCCTCTCTATTTCCGATTTTTGTCGTTTGACTAGCCGATGTTCATTTTGCAGCGCTTCGTTTGAAAGATACAGTTCACGCGACTTTGACTCAAGTAGAAACTCCGCTTGTTCGCGCGCTGCTCTTTCCCGCTTCATAGCTCGTTCGAATATTGCCGGCAGACTGTTGTTTGCGAGGACAGGTTGACTAGCCAAAACGCAACTCCAAGCGACATTTTTCCGCTCCGTCGTGCATACATTCTGTTTGTTGAATGTCTATCGACTCATCGAATACTTCACCAACTCCTTCGATAAGACCTTCGGCAAGGTAGCAAAGCTTTCGCTTCGAAGAGTAAATCATTGTTAATGTGTCGGAGCTATTGTCCTCAAATTCGAACGTTGGCAGCAGCGTATCCGGATGCAGTTTCTTCACCTCGACGTGAATCACATTATGAACACTGGCCAGAAACGTTTTGGCAGTGTGGTTATTCAGGAATTTTGGGTGCATCACCTTAAATTTGTGCATCATATATTTGCCGAATACTCTGAAAAGGTCCGCAGCATCTGTATCGGTGATTTTTGAGAGCTCAGTCAGGTATGAAACGAGCTCTTCATCCGGGTAAACTTGTGCGCTGGTATAGATGGCTCCTGATTCGGGTTTAGACTTCTCAATTAGCTGATCCCAAATTTCCAAACCGAATGACTCGGTTACCATGTCGCTTAAAACGTTAAAAACAATACCTTTCATTATGCTGTCTTTTTGGTCATTTTTGTTGGGTTATATAGCGATTAATGTATGTATGTGGCCGCCGATTTCTGTACGTTAGATTTGCCTTTCGGATTGTTGGTTTTCGCGATGAGTTCAGTAGTGTTTGTTGTAACTCAATTAACTCAGCAAACTTCACGCTTTCTTCTTCGAGAACTGTCGCCCGATTTTCCAGAGATGCGCGATCACTGCGCTCTTTAGCTTTGCTCATGGCGACAGTCAAACACTCATTTACGGCACCTATTATCTCCGTGTCGTCCCATGGTTTATAAATAAATCGGTACACATTGCCATCATTGATCGCGGCAATAACGGAGTCCATTTCGGCGTACCCAGACAGGATACATCTTACTGTGTCTGGGTAACTCGCTCTGACATTTTTTAGAAAATCTGTTCCGCACATTTCCGTCATACGTTGATCGGTCACAACGACACTGATCGAATGCTGGTCAAGCAGTTTTAATCCTTCTGCAGCGCTGGGCGCAGTCATGATAGTGACGTTTTCTTTTCGGAATAACCTGTTCAACGCGCGAAGAACGCTGGTTTCATCATCAACAAATAGTACAATTGGTTTGTTCATCTCATCTATCCGCTAAAACCTTTGTGCTGGTGATTTTTTGCGACAGCGAGCGGTTTAGCTTTAGAGTCGCATATATTAGTGCAATCGATGCTGCCGCCATCTATATTAACTTCACAACTATTATAATCTTGAGAAAAGGTCGTATTGAATAACTGATGCAAGAATTCCAATTTATTGCATGCAAGACAAATTACCCTAACTAATGGTAAAGGGGATGTCATTGCTAATATTTCTTTTGCTGCCACTAAATACTCCCTATCTCAGCAACATTTTGATAATGAACTTATCTCAGTTTTGCAGAAACTTTCTAACCAAAACTTCCCATTTATTATTCACTTTTTCTTAATTTATTTATTGATCTAAGTCAGGTTTGTTAGATTTTCATTGTTAATAAGCAATCGCTCACAAACTTTGCCTTGCTGCTGAGTAACAATTCTGAATTACTTTTATACGCATGTTAAAACGTTATGGGATATCTGTTTAATGACAACAAAAATAATATTCTTGATGAAGATATTAAAACTGAAACGTTATCACTAAGTTCATATTGGGCCAGGATATACAAACTAATTCGGCATTCAATCACAGACACTGATGCTCAGGCTTCAGGATACCAAAAGGTGTTTTAGCCGTGGCACGAATTTATAACGTTTATAATTTAAGAGGGCTGCAGTTAATTTAAATAATAGCTTTCTCACTAATCTGGGGGATTCTCATAGAGGTTGAAAATTGATATGGCTTTTATCAGCTATCAGGCAATTTTTGTCGTTAACCAATACTATTTTGTTTTTGTATAAAACTCTGAGATATAACGTCCACCTTTAATGTTCACGATAAGTCGAAGTTTGTAACGTTGTCCTGAATGCCCGGTTAATTCTCTCAAATTAGTTTCTGTATGCCAATAATAAGGGCTTTGTATCATGCCTAATGGATAGGCAGTGGGGTGATTATTTTCATCAACCAAAAATAGTGTTGCGCTGCCTAAGGGAAACGTTGAGTTGACTGTTGTCAGGTTGTTTTTGTCAAAGACGTTCACCTCGAAATCGCCAGCCTTTAAAATACACTGTCGATTAATCACATCACAATCTCCAAAAGGCACTAACTGGATCACTTTCTCTTTTTCAGCTTGGTCTTCTTCATAATAATCTGCAGCAATATATCCAATTACAGCTAAAATTGGTGCCACCATAAATGCAGTTCTTGTATGTTTATTCATTAATTTATCTTTTTTAAGGCTTTACAGTTTTTGATGATTGAATATCAAATAAAAGCGTTTTGCACTTCATTTTCTTGATCCATGCGAACTGATTTTCACTTAAGGTTTTTAATTAAAGCATTTAGAAAAATAAAGGCTAAAGAGCAACTCTTTAGCCTTTGATGTGCAATGGGTCATCCTTATCAAATCATGTCAACAAAACGTTCTCTCCAATAGACAATTAATGCCTAGTGATAGTTGACTGAAGCGTTGCCACTAGGGCGACGCATATTTTCAACTAAATCTTGAATGTTTTTTGGCGCAGGCCCTGTGAACTGCAGCACGATAAAAGCGACGCCAAAGTTCACAAGGGCACCTACTACACCAAATGCATTGGGTGAGATACCAAAGAACCAATTTGGACCCATATCGCCTAAGAATGATGTCCCTGGTACAAACATAATGCCTTTGTGTTGGAACACATAAAGCATGGTGACTCCGATACCCAAACACATCCCTGCAATGGCTGCGGTGCCACTCATTCTCTTAGAGAATATCCCCATCATCAATGCTGGGAATATTGATGATGCCGCCAAACCAAAGGCTAACGCCACCGTCCCTGCGGCAAATCCAGGCGGATTTAAACCAAGGTAACCCGAGACTAGTATGGCAAGTGTCATAACAATTCGTCCCGTCAGTAACTCATTTTTCTCAGATAAGTTAGGTGTGAATACCCCTTTCATTAAGTCATGGGAAATGGATGATGATATAGCCAGTAGTAAACCTGCCGCAGTTGACAGCGCCGCCGCTAAACCTCCGGCAGCCACTAATGCAATTACCCAGTTAGGTAAGTTAGCGATAGCAGGGTTGGCTAGTACCATAATGTCATTATCAACTTTTACCATCTCATTGCTTGCTTTGTATGCAGAATATTGAATTTTACCGTCACCATTTTTATCTTCAAATTCTAATAAGCCTGTGTTTTCCCAGTCTTTAAACCACTGAGGACGCTTTGAATATTCTAAATGTTGACCGGCAGTGGGTTCGATTGTACTCATCAAATTCAGACGTGCCATTGCGCCAACGGCTGGAGCAACTGTGTATAATAACGAGATGAAAACTAATGCATACCCTGCTGAAGAACGGGCTGCTTTTACAGAAGGAACCGTAAAGAAGCGCATAATAACGTGGGGTAAACCAGCAGTACCAATCATTAACGACATGGTATAGGCGAACATATCTAATGAGCCATTCATGTTGTCTGTGGTGTATTCTTTAAAGCCTAATTCGGTTACAACCAAGTCCAATTTATCAAGTAAGTAAACACCACTACCATCAGCCAGTGTCGAGCCTAAACCAAGTTGTGGGATCGGATTACCGGTTAATTGGAAAGAGATGAAAACGGCGGGAATGGTATAAGCAAAGATCATGACAACGTATTGCGCTATTTGCGTATACGTAATGCCCTTCATACCCCCTAGTACAGCGTAGAACCAAACAACAGCCATACCAATGGCCAATCCTAAACCGTAGTCAACTTCTAAAAAGCGAGAAAATGCTACTCCCACACCTTTCATTTGACCGATGATATAGGTTAATGATGCAATGATTAAACAAACAACTGCTACAATTCGAGCCGTTTTTGAGTAATAACGATCAGCAATAAATTCAGGAACGGTGAACTTACCGTGTTTACGCATATAGGGTGCTAGCAACATGGCTAATAAGACATAACCACCTGTCCAACCCATTAAAAATACAGAGCCGCCATATCCTAAAAAGGCAATTAAACCAGCCATTGAAATGAATGAAGCTGCACTCATCCAATCCGCACCAATTGCCATGCCATTTTGTATGGGGGTGATGCCACCGCCTGCTACATAAAAGTCACTGGTTGAGGCGGCACGAGCCCACCATGCGATAACAAAATATAGGGTGAAAGTGCCAAAGACTGCAATGTAGGTATAAAGTTTTAACTCATCCACTATGACTCATCCTCAGATGCGTATTTTTTATCAAGTGTGTTCATTTTATGGCTATACCAAAAAATCAAACCAACAAAAGTATAAATTGAACCTTGCTGAGCAAACCAGAATCCAAGCTTATAGCCACCGAGACGGAACTCGTTAAGTGGTTCGACTAATAACAAGCCAAACCCAAAAGACACAATAAACCAAATGACTAGACATATTGCTATTAAGCGAAGATTTTCCTGCCAATATGTTGTCTTTTTTTCCATATTATTCCCCTAGCACTGCATGCTATTTATATATTAGATACGTCGTTTATTATTGTTATCACTCTATATTTAAGAAAAAGCTTGAATATAAACATGCCGCCACGTGCTTTCGCAAAAACTTGAAAACAATTTACAGTAATTTATGTGCAACGTTAAGTGTCTGCAACATTAGCAAGCTTTGTTTTTATCATAAATACCACCTTGGTCTTATATCCGCATTTACCAATTGACTTAATGATATCTTATTGGGGTGTACGATAATATCAAAGGCCAAGTGCCAAGTGCCAAGCGCTATTAGGGTTAACCTTCTTTTAAAAGATGCTGTGGAAATAAATGCAACAGGCCTGCAAGCTGAATGGGTCGTTATGGTACAAAAAGAATTGTGTGCGGTTGCCTGTATGAAGCAAACATTCATCGTTGAACGTTTACCCAAACCCCAAACCCCAAACCCCGAACAGGAAAAACATTGCGACAATTGTTGTGTCAAATCGCAAACAATCAAGAGTTTGCTACCGCCTCAACTATTGATGACCCTGCAAGTATCAATAAAATTAACATTTTTATGCCAAACAATGGGGGGGAATCAATCGCATAAATATGAGGTTAGTACATCAAGCTTTATTGAGTAGATGGGTCACATTGTTTAAGGCAAGTATGGCGTTTTCGAATGCTAAAAAATGGCTAGCCGATCAAGGTTGATGTGAACTAATAATAAGCGTAAAAGTCAGCAATGTAAGCAGTGGGTAGGCTGCATACATTGCTTTGCTGATCCAAGTTGTTTTCGAAAATTACGACGAACAACTATAATGCGACGTACCACCCAGCTCAAAAAATTCAAAGGGTTTTAGCCTGTAGTACTTTTCCTCAATTTCTTTCGATTGCTCGGCATATGGCTGCGTCATGACTGCTTGCAACTCTCTTACTAGCGTGTAGTTTCCACCAGTCGCTTGTTGATAAGCCGGCACCACAAACCATTCTCTCAAAATATATTTTGGATTAACGCGTTTCATCTGCCTAGATATTTCATCGGTGGAGCGGGGCGCAGCAACATTATCACTAGCAATGTGCGAGTGCCATTTTGTGAGCCACCCTGACCATTGTTGGTCCATGCCTTCTAAATCCTTGTAGAAGCTTTTTTTAAGGGGGGCAATGGTCTCAGGCAACATTGAGAGCTCGCGGAAAAAGATAGTATAGTCAACGGGCGTTTGTGTCATCAGAGTTCTAAGCTCAGTAAACAAGCCCTTGTGAAAAGTGTTAAGGCCAAGTTTGGCTGCCCACATTTTTTCCATTTGGACTTGCATCACGTCTGAAAATCCATCTTGGATCTCATCAAGCTGCTGTAGATAGTCTTGTTGCAGCGAGTCTGGTTGTAGAGAGCTATGTTGCAATGGCTCCTGATACGATGCCAGCAATGGCATCAGTGCAGTACAGAAGCTTTTAAAATTTTGTTGTGCTGCAACTGGCTGGTTCATAAACGAGAAGTGATGTCCACCACCGGTCCATGACTGGAAATGCGGGTCAAATACATCACAGAAACCAAATGGACCATAATCAAGTGTGAATCCACCTAATGCGCAGTTGTCACTATTGAAATTGCCCTGACAAAAGCCAACGCGTATCCAGTTTGCCATCAGCGAGGTTAGGCGGCTGCGAAACTCACGTGCCAGCATCACCACTTTTTCGGCGCTGGTGAGTTGATTGTCAATCACATCTGCATATTCACGGTCGATTGCGTGCAACACTATTTTCTCTAGCTCTTGTATCGCTTTAGGGTGTGTATTTTTGCGGGCACGGCGACCAAATAGCTCAAGTTGACCAACTCGAATGAACGAGGGGGCAACGCGAGTCGAGATAGCCACCGCCTCAAATATAAGCATGTCAGGATCCTTCGAGCGTGAGCCTTCGGAGTACCATGGCCGCTGGACTTCTTCCGTCTTCGAAACATACAAGCTCAAAGCCCGTGATGTTTGCACCCCAAGTGCATGCATATGATCCTGCGCTAGGAACTCGCGGATACTCGAACGCAGCACAGCGCGACCATCAGCACCGCGGCAATAGGGTGTCCGTCCACCACCTTTGAGTTGCATTTCCCAGCGTTGGTTTTTGATGACGGCTTCAAGTACTGAAACAGCGCGACCGTCTCCATATCCGTTACCCGTTTGGAAGGGGCACTGCTGCACATATTCGGTGCCGTAGATGGAAAGGGCATAGCCACTCGCCCAACCGACTTTGCGCATCGGCTTTGGCAGGCGCGATACATCGCCAGAGAACATCCGCACGAAGTCGGGAGCGTTCGCCATGCTGTCAGCGAAGCCAAGTTCATGAAAAAAACTTTTACTGTGGGCTATATATTCTGGGTTTTCGATTGGGGTGGGATTGACGGGGACATAATGGCCAGAGAAAACTTGTCGAGGCAAGAAATCATTACCGTTTGCTTTCGCATCAGGATCGCAGCTAAGCGTGTCCATAAGCGAGTAATTTGCCAACTCTGCGAGCTGCTCCAATGTCACGACTGTTGGGGATGTTTCTTTGGGTAGATGTTTAGACATATATTACACCACACCAAAAGCATTGTCTGTGCAACATCCCATGGGAAAATCCACACAGCCACAATTGTGGCTTAATGGTATGTGGCAGGCGATAGTGTGCACAGTGATATGATTTTGAATTTTTTTATATAAGTTCATTTTTCATTTCCATAATTATTTGATGGACGGTGTTGTCTAGACTTAGGGTGCTATTTTAGCGCCTAATTTTTAATCAATGTCATTGAGATTAATGGTGCTCAAAACAACGTTTAATATCCGCAATAGAATGTGTTTAATCATCATCATCATCATCATCATCATCATTGCTTTTATTCTATGTGTATTTTGTTGCTTAAAATGTCGATTGGAGCAACGTTAATAAAAGATGTGTTTGTGCATAAAGAATGATGTTAACTGCATTTCGACTTTAAGGTGTCCACATTAAATTAATGGTTTTATTTTTTAGGATGTGGGCTCAGCACTCAGTTTTTTGATATTTAAACGATTTTCATCTCAAAGCAGTAACCCAATATATCATTGATGTCTTCAAATTTGTTTAAGTCTAAGACAGATAGGGTCATTGAAATGACGAATTAAAGGGGTAATGCGGGTTAAGTCCATCTTAATATTGCATGATGCACGGTTAGTTTAACGATTAACTCTCATCACATTGCAAGGTAAAAACCGTTTTGAACGCATAATTTTACCCTAGTAAATGTCAGTTAACTCACATTACAAGAAGTAACAGCGGGCGCGGTTTAAGGTATATTTCAATTAGCCCTAAACTGTTTTTTAGTGCTTATTTTCGAACATCCACTTTAATGAAATAGCTATGGTTTATTGGACAATATTAACGTTACTTTGGGTGCATGTCTCATCGCATTGCTAATATCATAATCAATCCATAACTCAGCGCTATTGAGATCCCGTTCGGCGTCGCAAACTTATAAAAAGTACTAGCATAGAAGAGCCCTTGCTTGATTACAGTCCAAATAGTGACCGTCACTGATTCGTTAATCTGATAATAATGTTTATTCTTATTTTTCTATTATTCTAAATTGATTCAAATCAATTTTATCAAAAGAGATACACATATACTGCACTCTACTAATAGTGAATTAAGGCTTACGTCTTCTAAATTGAATCACAGGAGTTGAAGTGTCGCTTCATCATCGTACTTATACCCGAATCCCCTTAGCTTTAGATGTCCAGCTTCAATTTAAGGGGGCAAGCTTGGGGCATGCTATTACACGAAATATTAATCTTTTTGGCGCTTTTATAGAATTACCCGAGCCTGAACTGGTAACGAATGACTTCATTAAAATCTATTTTACCCACAAAGAACAAGGCCAGACTTGTTTAGAACAAAAAGGCATGGTGATACATAGCAACAAAGAAGGTGTAGGTATCATATTTGCTTCTGACACTGCAGAATTTCGTGCCATGTTAGATCAGGAAATGAAGCATGCAGGTATCACCGCAATGAGTATTCGACTTAGTGAATTAGCCCCCTGAACTATAAAGTTCGGGTACTTATCTCGCCTAAATATGTATTTTTATGAGCATGTAGTAGTATCAATGAATACACTAATTTCACTAAAAGTACCTTATTTCAAAACCAATCAAGGTTGAGACTACCAAGCGGTCTCATTCAAAGTTACCAGGAGATGAACGTTTTTTGCTCAAACCGTAAGTGATGTATTTTTGTAATGTACTGTTTATCTCAATTTATTAAAAAAATGTTAAAGTGATTTGCCTTTTAATATTGTTTAAATTAGCGTTGTTTCAATATGAGGCAATATTTTAAGATTTTTTAAATATATGGCAATTTTCTAATTTGATTAGCACATTCGGCTAAGACAATCGCACCAGCTGTTGAAACATTCAAAGAGTTACCCATACCAAACATCGGAATATGTATGTGTTGATGGCTTAACTTTAATGCGGCTTCACTCACTCCTTTACGTTCATTGCCAAACACCAATACACAGCGTGCCGGATAGGCAACATCACTATAATCAAGCGACTCGTGACATAACTCAACACTGTAAACGGTATATCCATCGTCCAATAATGTTTGCAAGCTTGAAGTGCTACTATCACTGTATTCAACGCAAACCCATTTCGCTTCATTTCTAGAGGCTTTATTTAACTTCTTATCTGAAATGGTTAGCTCACCGCAAACAATCACTTTTTCGATTGCAAACGCGTCAGCCAAGCGGATAAATGCCCCAATATTATGGCTGTTAGTGACATTATCTAACACCACTATTAAGGGGGTTTTGCGTTTAGTTAAGTAGTCATCTCGTGCTGGTTTGTTTTTTCTGAGATCTTCTTTGGTGAGTTGTATTTTTGAATGCATTGATTTTCTCTTCATCACTAAATTAACATGTTGGTTATGCTCATATTGGTTTATGCACTGATGAGCACTGTCATCTCGATAACCGCAGTTGCGTTATTCTACCTTTCACATTCATGTTGGTCCCAAGCTTTTTAAAATTTAACCCTCTTTACCTGATCAACTTTTTGCCTGCTGCAGCAAAATTAAGCATATCGTGTCTAGGAAATATTTTATTCGCTATACAGGTTAGCTGAAACTATTAAGGCCAGTAAGGGCAGACACAATTAAAAGTTGCGCAATCATTGATTTCTGCCCCTCACATATCTTGACTCTGTCGCTGTCTTAAAGCTGGCTATTTTTTTGTGCTTTGTAGAGCAAAAATATTACAGAAACCGTAGAAAAGATAAAACTAACTATAATGGCGCTGATGAACATAGTTAAATATGTCTGTGAGTCAATAAAATTTAGGTTGAAATATTGGGCAATACCACTGGCGGTGTTAATCACAGTATGGACCAAAATAGGCGCTCAGATTGTTTTGGTGTATACCAATAATCCAGCAAAACCAAGACCAAAAAATGTTGCATAGACCATTTGTGCTCAAACAAATAGGGGGTCCAGTATCATTATGTTGACGCTGTGGGCAAAACCAAAGATTATGGCCTGTGCGAATGCAGCTAAACACCAACAACATCGAGAACGTAAACGGACGATTAGTCAGTTTACTTTTTAAATCATTCATAATGGATCTTTAGGTAAACATATAATGTTGGGCTAACATGATTTTATTGTGAATTTCGGCCAGTGAAATTTTCTGAAACTCATATTTTTCAATTAATTAGAGCTTAATATTTTAGTGACAAATACTATTTTTGATGCCGGATAAAGTCATTTCGAGGCACAAGCTTATTGAATCTCAGGCGGCATCCTTCGTTGATAGCTCGTCAGACATAACATGTTGCCGTCACTGTACTAGCCCACAAATTAAGAAGTGGGGTAAATCAGCAGGTCTGCAACGTTATAAATGCAAAAATATCGAGTGTGGTAAAACGTTTAATGCGCTTACAGGTATTGCTTTATATGGCCTTCGCCAAAAAGACAAGTGGTTCAATTATCTCAAATGTATATACGACAGCTTACCTCAGAGAAAAGCAGCACAGCGAGTGAATATTTATCTGACCACCGCATTCAGATGGCGACATCGTTTTCTAAAAGCGCCAACCGTGATACAAACTAAGAACGTTTCGGGGATCGTTGAGGCAGATGAAACCTTCTTTCTGGAGTCATTTAAGGGTAAACGTACCATTGAGCACAGAAAGCCTCGAAAGTGCGGAGGAGATGGAAAAAAATCAAAGAAGGAAGATAAAATATCGGTGTTAAACGTTGCTTTAATCAGGCCAACTTAGACGCTGTTACTTCATTGCTATTGGCTTTTTTATCATCATATTGTGTATCCACCTGGCTCAGATATTGTTGAAGACTTTTTGCAACATGCTCAATGTGGGACTTCACTTATTTCGGTGTGTAGTTTTCAAACTTGTTGTTTACCGCCTTGAATTTACTGCCATCAATGGCGAACACCCCATCACTAAACATGATCATTTGACCACACAACGCTAGACACCGACGACAGGCGTTCCTAATACCTTTGCCGTTGTCCTTTGTGAAGTCAGCAATGGTTTAAAATCGGGTGATAATCGCTCTACCAGACACATCAGTTCAATATTACGATGGGTTTCTTTGTTCAGATTGCGTGACGATTGAATACGGTTTAGGTAACCGTAAATATATAATTTGAGTAGTGTTGCAGGGTTATAAAAAGGGCGCCCCGTCTGTTTCGCCTGTACCCGATGAAAACCTAATGAATCAAGATTGATTTCATTCACAAAACAACAGTCACCCCAAATCTACAACACCTAAGCTAAGTGCTCAATCACGTTTCTGATCCTCCCTACGTTGACTGTTGATGAATAGTCTCTGCTGTAAAGCTCATGGGCCTTACGTGCAACTGATTCAACTAGCCCCTCGGTGCCAAGGTACCGCATTATTGCATTGGCGAGCGCTTTAGGCTGCCCAGGTTCTACTAACAAACCATAGCGCTCTTCACTGATAGCGTCGGGGATACCGCCCACGCTAGTACTTAATACAGCCAAACCAGCAGAAAGAGCCTCCAAAATTGCGATGGGTAGTCCCTCATTGTGAGATGGCAATAGTAAAATATCAGACGTTTCCAGTAGTTGATGTTTCTGCTCGCCGGTGACCCAACCAATGATGTTGAAGTATTCGTCGAGGTGTCTATTCGCTACTAATTCCCTTAGTTTGTCCACTTCACCGTTGCCGCCAACATTAATACGAAAATTTCCGACGCTCTGCGATCTAAGTAAATCGATTGCGTCAACAAGGTCGTAGATGCCTTTGCGTTGGCCGATGTGACCTAGAAAAAGCATTTCTGTGATTGGTTTCTTTGAGAAATTTCTCTCTTCATAGATAAGTTCGAACACGGGTGATGGGAAGTTGTTTATCACCCGAATGTTGGGATTTTTCGATATCGATTCAACGTACGACTTCCAATAGTCAGAAAGTACAAAGACACAGTCAGAGTGATTAAGAACGAAGTGAACCATGTTTGTGTAGGTGGCGCCCGCATTTTTATATGTCATCGCAAATTCTGAGCCATGAAGATGAAAGATAACTCTACATTTCAGTAAGCGGCAAACAAACACAAAAGCCGCCTTACGGTAGATGCTGCCTTTCATAGACCCATGAAGATGACACAATGACACTTTGCCTCGAATGATCAAGCTTAGGAGCGTCAACAACGAAGTAAATGCCAGAAGAAATCTTTTTGCCATACTGACTTCGTCATGAGATGCAATAAAATAGTGCCTATAGCCGTCGTACACGCCAGCTTGTATATGGTTTTCAATAACCGCTCGAATGCCGCCTCGTTCGCGTGTGCCAACTATGGCTATTCCAGATAGTTCATTTTTTTGTTTCATAGTTAAACTCCTAATTTGTTAACCAGCACCAGTACACTTCTGTGCATTGATAAATGTGGGATTCTTTATGCGGTGAGTGCTTTCCAGCAGCATAATGAACCAGCCGAAGATCGACAGGTGATAAAGCGCCTGTGCGTTCGACGACAATGCACTTGTCATTATCAAAATGAACATCAACATACTTGCTCCAGGCCGCTCAAGACCCAGAATCATGAAGAACATTGAGAACAGCAGAAAGAAGAACCCTGGGAGACCTGTCTCACCAATTACATGGGGCCAATAGGTGTCATAAAAATATTGCCCCAACTTAACCCACCAGAAATCTTTCATCTCATTGTATTCATAGACATTTGCCACGTCCGCTGCTGCATGACTACCAATCGTTCCCCATCCCGCTCCCCAATAGTTGCTCTCGACTAAGGAGAAAAGTCCCTCAACCAAAAAGATAATTCTCGGTGAGTCAAATTTTTCGAGAAGCCACCAGAAATGCGCTTTGTCAGATATGACATAAAGAATACCGCAGCCGAAGAGAAGCAATATAATCAAAGCAAGATATCGCCGATAATCAATATTGATATAGCGGCAGATCCAAAATATCGTCAAAACCATCAGCAGGATAAATAACTCAAACCGCTGAATGGCTATCACCACAAAAAGCACACTGATGAGTACCATTGGAAAAATTAATTTTACTTTTTGTCTTTTGTGTTCAGATATTAAAAATACCGTTGTGATTGTGAAGAATAAGGCGATTTGCCCGGGATGCCAGAACCAGCCAACTAATCTGGGAACTAGCATTCCTGCGACGTGTCCTTTTTCGAAGTGGCCACCATTTTTGAAAATAGAGTCGTATAACCCAGGAACCGCCAGTTGAAATAATATAAGCAGTACAGTCACGATAATTATCGGTTTAATAATATTGAACGTTAGTTTGATCCATCGCTCATCACAACGCACTAATGAAAATAACATCATCATAGGGAAAAACTTAAGCTCATGATAAAGCTGAACTAGAATGATTTTGAAGCCCTTCTGTTGCGCCAATGAAATTAGAATGCCATATAGTAAATATAGGGTATAGAAACCGAGGGCCAGCCACCAATGAATGTTAAGCTTCGGCTTCATGAATGCTGTCAATAGCATGATGGCTATGATTGGGTAAAGTTTTTCGAATGCATCAAAGACACCATAGAGAGTGCCATCGATTTTTTTTACGAACACGAAAAGCAACTCCAAAAAGAACATCCCAAAGAGTACAGAAGGAACCAATGTAGCTTTCTTTTTTTCAATCATGACCTGTAAAGCATGTTCAACAATGCACTGTCTGGTGTGTTCGGATTTATTTTGCAGAGTTCATCGGCAATACAGGATTCAAAGTAGAGACGATCGTCTACGTTTAGTACCGGCTTGGCTCCTGTATTGCGCTCAACCAAGTAGCGCTTGATTGCTGTTACATATTTATCTGGTAAAATTTTGATAAATAGAGTCTTTACCACCGATTGTCTCATCAACACTTTCTGAAACAATTTTGAACGAGGTACGCCTGAGCGATTGGCGTTATCACTCTGCCAATCAATGGGTTTTAAACCAATGAAACGAACAATGTCATCCATAGTTTGGTGATTGTTCCTAGCATAATCTCGATACGATACGACTTTTAGACGACGCCCCAATAATTCACGTGCCTGCTGCACTGGTTCTACATAACGACTTGACTTAATGTTATGCCATATCGGCATGTAGGCAGCGCGAGCGCCCTTTAATTCATGCTCAATTGCTTCGCGGAAGCTAAGCGTTTCCCTTGCATCTCGTATAAGGTGAGAGTAAGCAGAAAAAGCTCTCTCTAACGGATCCCGAAGCATGATTATGTACTTTGCATCAGGGAACTGAGAATTCATTTCCTCTAGTACCCTTGGGTCCTCTATGGACATAGCAGAACCATCGATGCTTAGTTTTCCTTGTTCATAAAGTACTTTATATTGCTCTGGGTCAGTCACAAACATTTGTTTTACTGTGTCATTATCTGCAGGCCCTTCGAAACGATTACCCATGATCTTCGAGAAATGAAAATGCGGTTCCTTACGCTTGGTATTGGAAACTGCATCATGTTTCATTAACTGGTTGTACATGCTGGTCGTAGCGCACTTTGTAAATCCGAGAATAAATACGTCTGGCATTAAATGTCTCCCTGATTTTCTATCTGTTCGATTAACTAATTGGACGTTGAGCGACTCTCAAAACTGAAAACGCTGATCCGCAACATGGGGATTGCAGATAGTGTGCCAAGGTACAATAAAATACTTTAATGGTCCTAGGGGCTCTCTGCACGAGTTGCCGTGACTATGGAATGACTTACGCACACGTATGTATAAAGGTTATTGGGACGCGTTTTTTTGCATATTGCAGAGCACATTAAGAATAGATTGAAGACTTTTGTTTTTTTTGCATATTGCAATGCACGATAAAAGCAAACAAATGCTTGCTGTTTTTTTTTGCATATTGCAACGCACATTAAGAATAGATTAAAGTTTGTCTGTTTGTCTGTTTGTCTGTCTGTTTGTTTGTTTGATTGTTTTGTTGTTGTCAGTCACTGAGCGCTCTAAAGCACTGGTAATTAAAGTCCCAAGGTCCCCCTATTCCACATACCAGTGCCCCTCGCGGCTTTCTTCCGTATAATAAATCGACTAATTATTCCTAAAAAAACTGCGTGGCCCGCTTATTGCTGAACATGTATATGCACATAATTATTTGATTAAAAAGCTAAATCGTATAACGGACCGAGATACTGTATGAAAGTAGGGGAACGCGCCAGTAGCGAGACATTTGCTGACTATACATTGAGTCGCGTGCCTCGGGTGATAAGAGAATCACTGACTGATGAACAATATCAAGCAATACGCACATCTTTAATTGCACGGGATACAGATTCTCGCCACAGCATTGACATCAGGCTAACCATACCTTTGTTCTTCCGTAGCTATTATTTCATTTTTTTTGCAGGACGTGATCGGAGGGCATCAAGGTATATTCTGGAAAACGAGCGCTGGGCACTTATACCTTCGCCAATAAGAATGGGGCTCCGCTACATGGTTTCTTTTGCTGTCTCGTTAGTTATGCTCGGATTAGCATTTACTGCTGCCTACAAATTAAAGCAACTGATGGGTATCGATTTATTTCCCAACTTTCATCTATCGGACTTGTTGCCATTCGAGTTGTCGCATGCAGGTAATAGTATGCATATAGCAGACGGAGCAACGCATGTTAACAAATAACGATTTTTTACCGCGCCTCAAAAGCGGTTTTTTTCTACTGTTTCTATTGTTACTGACAGGGTGTGGATCATTTGAAAATCTTATCACTGTCCCCGTAGAAAATGGACTAACCAATATTAAAGCTTACAACACTGCGCTGCATAAAGAGTCTCTCTATTACTTTGACCCAATCCGTCTGGATAGTCGCGTGACGAAACTCCGTCTTGAACCGCGGACTGACCATTTGTTTTTTGTCATTGATCAAAGCTCCTCACTATCTAAGGATTTAAACGGTGTTGACATGCGTTTATATGCCCGCGAGATAGTCCGTCGTTTTGTCCGTACGTTGCCCAAGCAAACGTATAGCGGTGCAATCCTGACAAATACACAGAAACCGAGTTCATACGGTCAAAGGCTCAGTCTGATAAACTTCACCTCCGATGATATAGAACAGACTCTAGTGAGAGCAGCGTCTCAGAGAAATACAACAGAGACTCCGTTAGAAGAAGTCATTATTCAACTCTCTCACCTAATCAACCAGGTCAGTGGACACTCTGCCGTGATTTTGGTGACTTCTTGGTCCGAAATTGATAAATCCTTGGAACGTGCTGTTATGCAAATGCGCCAAAGTAATAGCTTTGTAGAAAGTACCGCTGTAATTAACTCGCCTCCAATATTGGCGACTTCGCAGGAACACCGAACAGGCGTGTGTTTATACACTGTAGGAGTGGGTAATAGGCTTTCGAGGACTCGACTTGATACTGTCGATAGTTGTGGGCATTCGGTAGCCGCTGACAAGGTTGCGCAGCCGAGAGACATGGCTCACTTCGTACAGAACATTCTGTACAAAGGTCCGGCTGATACCGATGGTGATGGGATATATGATTATCGAGACCGTTGTTTAAATACACACGCGGGAAGAATAGTCGATTATTCCGGTTGTCCGCGCTTTGCCAACAATAATTTGGGAGCGCCTAATGATTAAATATAAAATAGCAATTAATGGCTTGTTACTTTGCCTTGTTGCTGGACACCTCATGGCAGCCGATGAACGTTTAGGTGTTCCGACATTAGAGGATAAGCAACGCCGAGAAGCCATTGCGGCAGCCGATCAAGACGATGAGTCATTGCTACCCGAACAGATGATGGTTGTCAAAGCTGCAACCAACCTGATTGATAACAATCCATCACAGATTGAAAAAAATGTATCTAACTCTCTCGATCCTGTGAGCTTAGAAGAGAAAATTCAACAACAAACCGTGCAGAGTAGTTTGGAGCTGTTTGGTTATGAGATGTTTTCTGGAGGGGCGAACACATTTCCTGCCATTAGCGGTGCACCGGTGCCCCTCGATTATGTTGTTGGTCCGGGCGACACTTTTACTGTGCAGGCTTTTAGTGCGGCCGACGTCCAATACACGCTTACGGTAACTCGTGAAGGCATGATTCTAGTCCCTGAGTCTGGTGCAATTTCAGTCAGCGGATTGACTTTCAAGGAAGCAAAGCAACATATTTCCGAATCCATAGAAAAACAGCGGATAGGCATTAAGACTGTGGTAACGCTTTCAGAACTGCGTTCAATTCAGGTGATGTTGGTTGGCGAAGTGACTCATCCCGGTTCTTACAATGTGAGCGGGTTTTCGACACTTGTTAACATGTTGGCGTCCAGTGGAGGGATCAAACGCACGGGTTCGCTTCGTAAAATTAAGGTTAAGCGTGGTGGACAGACGGTGGCGACGATGGATCTCTACAAGTTGCTACTGAAAGGGAATGACAGTGCCAATATCTATTTGCGCCAGGGAGACCTGATTTTTGTACCGCCGATCGGCCCAACGATTGGGATTGCAGGTGAGGTGTTACGGCCTGCGATTTACGAACTCGAGAGCGAAAAGTCAGTGGGCCAGGTTTTAAGCCTAGCAGGCGGACTGCTTCCAACAGCCAACAAGGCCCAAACACAAATAGAGCGAGTATCTGACTCTGGCCTGTACACCTTACTTCAGGCCGATTTAGGAAAAAGCGGTAAAGGTATCGAGGTACAAAATGGTGATTTCATCCGGGTTTTACCTGTTCTCGACAAGATGGATGGTGTTGTGCTTTTATCCGGTCATGTATTGACGCCAGGCGGCTACCAGTGGAAACATGGAATGCGCATCGCAGACCTGTTTGTTTCTACCATGATCCTACGCCAGGGTGCTGAGTTTGATGTTGCGATGGTTCAACGGGAGAACAGGCGTGATAAACGTACCGAGGTCATTTATTTCAACCTCGGAGAAGCACTCGCCAATCGAGAAACTGGCAGCAATATCCTTTTGCAGCCTCGTGATCAAGTGATCATCTTCAATACACACTCCCCTCGCGCGGAGCAATTGTCTCGCACTGTTCTGAAGTTGAAACGAGAGGCAACTGCAGACTCTCCGGGTAAAACGATAGAGTTCAAAGGGTTCCTGCGCCATCCCGGCACCTATCCAATGCAGCCGGCTACGCGCTTGCTGGATATGATCAACAATACCGGAGGACTGCAGGCGGGTCTCGATCTTGATTATGCCCTGCTAGCAAGAACAGATCTCGCGAATGACCGCCTCTACTTTGTACAGGTCAATCTGCGTATAGCACTTCGCGACAAGACTGGAGACCATAATCCGCTATTGCAACCCAAGGATAAAGTGTATTTGTTCGACAAAGACATCGATCGTGCGGCACTAATCAAGGCACCCATTGAACGCCTCAAACGTGAAACTAACTATGGTGATGTTGCACCCATTGTGCAGATATCCGGATCTGCCTTTCATCCTGGAGCTTATCCGATGGTTCCCGGCATGCGGGTTGAGGACTTGATAATAGCGGCCGGAGGAATGAAAGAAGAGGCGTTTGGAACATATGCAAGTTTAACACGCCAAGTGCTTATAGATAACGAGTTTAGTCGAAGCGAAACACTTTCGATCAGTTTGGCCAAGAAAAATTCTTTATTAGCGACAGCAGATTCGATACTACATCCCAATGACCAACTTTTTTTACGACCAAAGCCGGAATGGGCCTACAAACCAAAACAAGTATCAATAGAAGGCGAAGTCACCTATCCCGGTCGCTACAGAGTGGATAAACGAGAAACACTTTGCGCATTGATTCAAAAAGTGGGAGGTTTCACAGAGGACGCTTACCTGTTCGGTACAGTATTTTTGCGCGATAGCATACGAAAGAAGGAACAAAACGCCCTAGACCGTATGTCCGATCAACTCGACCGCCTGCTGGCTGACGTACACATATCGCCAGGTGTTTCAAAGAATGAAAAGATGACACAAGACCCAAGTGCTAAAGATGTTTTCAGTGTTATCAAGCAACTTTCGCCAGAAAAAGCGTTGGGGCGCATGGTAATTGACATGGAGAGAGCCGTTACACGATGCGATGAACTCGCCGACATAGTTCTGGAAGATGGCGATCGTATTATTGTTCCAAAGTATCAAGATGAAGTGAGTGTGGTCGGTCAGGTCTACTTCTCTACATCACATAAATTCCGCTCCGATCGTGCTGCACTCGACTATATTGCCTTAAGTGGTGGCACCAAGGAACTTGCTCAAAATGAACATACATACATCGTGCAGGCAAATGGCGAGGTCATGTCGATACGTTCGAGAGGCAGCAGTTGGGGGCGCTTGTTCACACCCTCCAACGTCAAGGTAACACCAGGATCAACTATTTATGTGCCATTAAGTGTTGACCGTATTAACGGTAGAGAATCTTATACAAACCTAGTAGACATATTCTACAAAAACACACTTGCAGTTCTCGGTGTGGTCAACCTGGTTGATCGATATGGCAACTGAAGAAAATAGTCAGAGCGAAGGCGAAACTACAGAATTTGCAGAGTACCAACTCCTGCTTAAGTATATGCATATGTTACTGCGCTATAAATACCGCATTGTTATCATAGCAATATTGGGTGCAGGTATAGTTTTTGGACTGTCATGGTTAATCGATGACCGTTTTTCTGCCGAGGCGACCGTTGCTATTAACATAAGTGAGACGCCTGGAGGTGTAAAGCCAACTGATTACCGTGGTGCAAATACTATGGGGGTCATTGAATATGACTTCATAATCGATGCTACACAAAGCAATGAGCGTGAACGACATTTGGCTCGAATGGAATCGTTTGGGTTTATCAGTTCTTTTATTCTCGATCAGAGCCTACTGCAATGGCTATATCCGAAGGATTGGAATAAGGCAACGAAGAAATGGAAAAAAGGTTTTACACCTGACATGCGCGAGGCTGTAAAAGCGTTTAAGTCGAAAGCCTTGTATATCAAAGTCGACAAGAAAACGGACCTTCTTGATATCCGGATAACTGCAGAATCACCCACTCGCGCTGCACATCTTGCGAACGAGATTGTGAAAGCATTTAACCTCTATGTCCGCGAACTTGATTCCGTAGAGTTGAAAAACCGCCGCATCTATTTGGAACTTAGATTAAGTGAACTACAAAATACCGAGGTACATCGTTCAATTTATCGGCTTCTTGAAGCGCAGCTGGCTGTTGAGTCGTTGATCTTTGCCCGAGATAACTACCCATTAGAAATGATTCAACCTGCTACTGACCCATTATTTGAATCCTATCCACCCAGAAAAAAATGGACTGCGTTTACGCTTATTGGGCTGGTTATTCTTGGTTTTATCGTAGTGATTGCAATAGCCATAATATCGGCACTACGTCGTGATCTTAAAGCTTATGCTGACAAGTACGACCCAAAAACCGTTATAACACCCTCTAATCTTAAACGTGAAGAATGGATCGATAAATGACTACTCAAACACCCCTAACTGGAGTAAGCAATGCCTAGGTTCAACAGTTTTTTACACTTACTTGGATATGTATTACTAATAGCACCACCGCGTTCTATCGACCTTACTGTTTCCGAACGCACACGACAAGGTGAACTATCAAAGCAACCGTTAAGTATTGTAATGCAGGTTGAACTCTTGATCCGTGTCGCGTTTATATTGTTTTTGGCAGTAGGTCTTGAATCTATAATGGGAGAGATTTTCTATGAGAGATATAAGTTGGATGTTGTATTTAGCATAGTTGCAGGTTTTGGTGCCTGTCACAGCTTTGTCTATTTTTTGTTTCTTGGTTATCTGCGGAACGCTATAGGGACCAAGATTAGCCTGAGAATCTATCGACTTTTACGAAATCTCTGTTATGCGTCACTGCCGGGTATGCTAGTTGTTCTCCCCCTATTGGTGTGGAAGTGGAAGCAGGACCAATTACCCTTCGAAGATGATCTCGTACTCAAAGTTTATTTTATCACAACCTGTTTGATGGTTGCGGCCGGTGCAATCGAAGCCCTGATAATGAAACGTAAACCATTGGGCCTTGATCAATATCTAAATGTCGAGCGTTGATATGGTAGTGCTAGAAAGCGTCTAGCAAACCCTAGGATTTTTACTTTGCGTAATGATGTGGACGATTTAATTTAATAATTAGTACCCATCCAGAAACTTGTCTTTGAGAGCGGAGCGTGGCAATCCTATGATGTAAAGTGTACATCACTACCTGCGTTGGCGTGTCCTACAAGAGATGGCCGCATGGAGTGCGTCGAACCGTACCGCTTGCAACGACTCGTTGAAAAATATCTATTTCTGAACGGGTGCTAATTACACAAAGACTGGATTATACAACTGCCATAAAAATTGAAAGCAAACGTTACGATGTTTTTTTAATCATGAAGCTTCGCTTGTCACTTTTACCGTTTAGAACATACAACATGGAGATTGACTAATGCATTCGAATTCTCAATCCAAAAGTCAAATAGAAAGCTTTGATAGGTCGAAGTCATTCTCGACAGGAGACTATGAATCGAATTCAACGAGTGTATTCGATTATATTTTGCGTGCACTGTACAAAATCGCTTACAAAGGACACTTGGTAGTAAACTATTTTTTTCGTTCAAAAACTCAAGGAGCGTATGTAGCAATATGGCACGAAGGCCGAATACTTTTGATTCGTAACAGCTATAAATCTACCTACACAATACCTTGTGGTGGAATTGATCGAGGGGAAGCTCCAGTTGAGGCCGCGTCTAGAGAGTTATTTGAAGAAGTTGGTTTAGATTTTTCGATCGAAGTTTTCAATCAGGTCTACGAAACTATCAATCACACTGAGTTCAAGAAAGATCACATATTTATATTCGAGGTTAATCTAAAAGCGCTTCCCAGTCCCCAACCAGACGGCCGAGAAGTTATATGGGCTGGATTTAGAACTTTAGAAGACGCACTTGAAATGCCATTGTTCCCTCCTGTACGCAACTACTTATCGAAAATAGCGACGATTGGCATCCAAATTTGAAATCATTCGAAATCTTCTTATTGATGATTCACCTAATCGAGGTTTGCACAATGCAAAAAATGAAAAATGAAGTCTCGCGCATGCAAATAAGGAAACGCAGGCATAGGAGATACTGATTCGCGACACTATCAACTTTTCACTCAGCGATTGCCGACTGCACATAAATAGATGGGGTCGCGTTATATCGTCAGCATATAGCAACTGAATTGGAACTTTATATTGTGCTGTCCTTGGCTAAAGCTGAAGTAACACTGCCCCTATAACGCTAACCAAAATCGATAATCATCTAGCCACACTAAGGCTACAAACTTCGACTTCCAGAGCGATGTTAACAAAGCCCACTTCAAGAGACAGCAGTGAGTACGAAGGATAGGTGATTAGAACTACTGCCTGAAAATTTCATTATGCAAAGCCCGTCTGCTGGATATCAACTTTGCAAAGCAAAATGCAAAAAATAGTTGTTGATGCATCACAAGTTACTGAAAGATAACATAAATTGTTTTTGGCAAGCTAATTGCTGTGTTAATTATACATAGAATGTATATTCGATTAAGGCGTTATGGTGACTTTTGCTAATCAGCGAATCAGTCGAAAGTTAATCGATTGAGTTTCATGAGTTTTGCTTTACTAACTAACGAGTATTACCCATAAAGCATTCACGTGGGTAAAATAATGACGGAGATAAAACGAGTATGAAAAGATTACTTGCAGTCGCATCCCAAGGAGGTCACTCAGTTCAACTAATGCGTTTGAAACCCATTTTTGATCGATATGAAACAACCTATGTGTCCACCCAACGTCGCACGGGAATGAATCGATTTACCAAGATTATTGATGCCAATAGGAACGATAAGATCCGTCTCATTTTTCTGTTTGTTCACATCCTTTGGATCATCATTCGCGAGAGGCCTGACGTCGTTATATCGAGTGGTGCGGCACCAGGATTCTTTGCGATTATGTGCGGAAAGCTACTAGGGGCTAAAACCATTTGGGTTGATAGTATCGCTAATGCACAAGAACTATCGCTATCTGGCAAACGTGCAGGTAAATTTGCCGATCTCTGGTTGACACAGTGGCAAGAGCTTTCAAATAAAAATGGCCCTCAGTATGGAGGGAGTGTTTTATGATATTTTTAACCGTAGGCACACAATTACCTTTTGACCGATTTGTTAAAATCGTTGATGCATGGGCTTACATTCACCCTGAAGAGGAAGTCTTTGCACAAATAGCCGAAGGAAGTTACGTTCCAAAACACATGCAATACATTGACTATCTGAGCGAACAGCAATACTCGGAAGTATTCAATAAGTCAGAAGTTATCCTAGCCCATGCCGCCATGGGTTCAGTAATCAGTTCATTGATGGCATCTAAACCTATCATTATATACCCTCGCAAAGCCTCACTGGGTGAGCACCGTAATGAACACCAGTTAGCTACTTGCAGCAAGCTAAGTCATCTCGATGGTTGTTACATTGCTTCTGAGCCCGAACAACTTTATTCACATCTAAGCGATTTACGTTCACTGCATGGGGGTGCAATTTCTCCTTATGCCAATCAGGATCTACTCGAAACCATCGAAAATTTTATTGTAAGAAACGCCTAGGACTGCCAGAAAAGTGAAACAAGTTTTAAAATTATCTTCACTTTCAGATGATCCTCATCTTCGCGAAATGATTGTCGGAAGCGCTATAGGTATGAGTGTTAAGGTGCTGTCGGCAGTCAGCATTCTCTTTATGAATATTGTAGTTGCACGATTTCTTGGTGCAAACGAAACCGGGCTTTTTTTTCTTGCCTTTACTCTGGTTACCATCATCGCAGCAGTGGGGCGACTCGGTCTTGATCAAAGTATTATTCGTTTCGTAGCAGCAGCACGGGAAAGCAATGAAATTGATAGGCTCCACGGAGTCTATCGAAAATCGGTTAGCTGGGTAGCCATCGCAAGTATCTGTCTCACTGTTCTTGCGTCGTCTAACGTCACGTGGCTAGTCGAAAACTATTTTCCACAACCAGGGTTTGAGCCTGTGCTGCGTTCATTTCTGATGGCGATTCCGTTAATCGCCTTATATACAATGCTTGCTCAGGCAATGCAGGGCCTCAAAAAGATAGCTAAATCTTTGTTGACTCTTAACGTACTAATGCCAATAGCATTACTCTTATTAATGTTACTCGACCCAGTCTACACCGCTGAGGCAGCCGCTGAACATTTTATATTAGCAGGCCTCTTTACTTTATGTTCAGGCCTATATTTTTGGCATCAGTCTGCCCCGAAAACAGAAAAAATAGAAAGCTTTTCATCCTCTCAACTATGGAAAACCAGCACACCCCTTTGGGCAGCTGTTATATTATCACAAGTGGTGCAATGGTCCTCACAGTTGATGCTAGGCGCCTGGAGCACCGCTGAAAATGTTGCATTCTTTGCTACGGCTCAACGTACCGCGATGTTGACCAGTTTTGTATTATTTGCCGTAAATGCAATCGCTGCTCCCAAATTTGCTGCTCTACATGAAAAGGGTGATATCGACGGTTTGAAACGCATTGCTATCTGGTCTGTACGACTGATGATGTTAGTTGCAGCCCCTATACTAATGGTGATGTTGCTTTTTCCAGACTGGTTGATGAGTTTTTTTGGTGATGATTTCCGGGCTGCATCAACAGCATTGATGATTCTTGCTATAGGTCAATTCATCAATATAGCGACCGGTTCAGTAGGATATTTACTGAGCATGACCGGTCGTGAGCGTGAAGTACTCAATAACACACTTATTAGCGCCATCGTGGCAATTGCTCTTGGTGTGATACTCATACCAAGCTACGGTTTGTTGGGTGCTGCCGTTGCAACCGCAACCGCGGTAGCCTCTCAAAATCTAATGGGCGTTTATCAGGTGCGTAAACACCTTGGGTTTAACACTCTGGTATTTTGGAAATGAAATTCTAATTTGTTCCAAGGGAACAAGGCTAGCAGCCACAATGTACTGCAGGCTAAGATGTTTAAAGCAAAGTTTTCGGGGGTCGACGCTTGAACGGCTACTAAGCCGACCGAGCTGATAATTAAGCAGAATATTCGAACATAGAGTTCTTTTTGATACTGGGCTTTAGCGCGCAATACATTGCACTGAGTGTTAATCAATACAGCCGGCAATGCCGCTACACATAACACTGTCACCACCATAGTATTTTGTTGCCAAATTTGTTCGAATAATAAGGGCACATAAATGGGGCCAGAAACGCTTTTTTTAAAAATAAAGTGCCTACTGAGCAAGTAATCAGGTACACCTTAGGGATATACTTTTTGAATTGAGCGCTTCTGTGTTTGTCACACCGATAAGGGTAAAGCGCGGTATTAAAGGCATGATTAATTGACTGACTGAGGCCAACACCAGCACTGTTGGCAAAGCTGTAAAAACCAAATAATTCGGGACTCAAGAGTCGTACACCAATCCTCATGTTCGATTGCATACGCAAAGATCTGACTAACTCGGTAGAGAATAATTGTCCCGAGGTTTTGGTCAGTTTTAGAAAAACGTTGCGCTGAAAACCAACACCAAAATTTTGTACTGGGGCGGAGTAAAATAAACCATACCAAAGCAGGGTGAATACCCAGTTACCATAGACAATCGACATAATGCCACTGTCCAATAAGGCAAATATTACAATGTTAAAATTTTCAGCAACGCTGCACATTGCATTGCGAATGCTGTAATACTTCATATTACCTTGACGCTGGATCAGGAATACTTTGATGTTTACCAATAGAAAACAAATACACAACTGCCATTAAACTGATGGGTGGAGTGAGCGATGGATTGTCATAGAAAGTAGCTAGAGGCGAAGCCAGGGCCGCTTGTGTGCTAGCCAATAATATACAGACCAACCATTGCAGCAATGCCCCGTTTCTAGCGTATTGGGGTGATTTTTTTCTGAGCACTGAATAATTTGAGCGCCCGCGCCAGAGCACAGTATGAGCTTAAAAATTTCGTGATAAGCTAGTGCGAACATAACAGTGCCATATTCCACATCAGCTTAACTTGTCGTAAATACAAGTATCACTAATATCCTTAAAACTCTAGCGGTTATCTCAGTGTCTAGAAGTCAACTGGTATGATTGAGCAGTCGTTTACTTTCATCTTGTAGAGTCGTTAATATGATTTTTATGGCCTAATCAAAAAACTCTATAAAAATACTATGTTGAGTGACTCAAGATGCAGGCCATAAATTTATAAATTTTAACGTATTGAAATATATAGTTATATTTTTTGAAGGGTGCGAGATAACGAGTCAGATTTACATATTGCGAAGGGGTTATTTCGCAACATGCAAAAAGCCAAACTTAGCCAAACTTAGCCAAACTTAGCCAAACTTAGCTGAACTCGAGTTAAATTATTAATCTTGCCATTGCTGAACTTTGCGGTACAAGGTAGACGGACTGACTTCTAGTAAACCGGCGGCTTTGACCACGTTGTCGTTACAGACGGCAATGGCGTGTTCAATCGCAACCCTTTCTACTTCTGCTAAGCTGCGCACTGAGCTGGTGTCGTTTACTGCAATGTGTTGAATATGATTGCGGGTATCACTAGACGTGTTTGGTATTGACTCCAGTGGAGCGGGGGGGCTTTTCTTATGTAACAACTCAGTCATTTGTGTTTGGGTTAATTGTAACTGCCGAGCTAAAACTTGTTCAGTTAACAATGGACCTTCCGACATCACTACTGCACTGTGAATAGTGTTTTCTAGTTGCCTGACATTACCCGGCCATGGATAGTTATTGATCAAGATCCCCGCATCAGACGACAAACCCACAAATACTTTATTTTCAATGTCGCTAAAACGATTCAGAAAATACTGCGCTATATGGCAGGCATCGTTATCTCGGTCTTTTAAAGGTGGTAAACTGATAGAGATGACGTTGAGTCGATAATAAAGATCTTCTCTTAGACGGCCCTCTTCTATCGCTTTAGAAGGCTCTCGATTAGTGGCACTGATAAAACGAATATTGACCTTCTCTTGTTTATTGCTACCGACTCTTTTAAACGTCCCAGTTTGTATAAAACGTAATATTTTGGCTTGCAGGCCTATGTCCATCTCGCCTAGTTCATCTAAAAATAATGTGCCACCGTGAGCTAATGTTGCTGCGCCATCTCGATTAGCTACCGCGCCAGAATAAGCACCTTTTACATGGCCAAAAATTTCTGACTCCATCAAATCACTGGGAATAGCGGCGCAATTTAAACAAACAAGAGGGTGGTCCTTGCGAGGGCTGAGTTTATGCAATGCATCGGCAGCCAGTTCTTTACCCGTTCCGCTTGGGCCTGTAATAAACACAGAGGCATGGCTAGATGCACAATTTTCAATAGCATCATAAACAAATTGCATGGCCGTTGATTGGCCGATGAATTTCATAAAGTTGCGTTTACGTTTGCTTTTTACCTGTTCTAGAGTATGTCGTAATAAGCTTCTTTCGGCTAAAACTTCACTATAACTGAGCGCTTGCTGGATATTCAGTTTGAATTCATCGTTATCCCATGGCTTTTTAATATAACTCCATATTCTTCCAGAGTTAATGGAAGCTATAACATCATTTAATTCGGTATAGGCGGTGAGCATAATACGTACTGTTTCTGGCCACTGCTCCGCCACTTTCTGTAAAAACTCATTGCCATTCATGCCTGGCATATTTTTGTCTGATACAACAATATCAATGTTTTGTTGTTCAAGTATTTGTAAACCCTTTTCACCAGAGATGGCTGTATGTACTGTGATATCTGTACTGCGAAGTAAACGGGTTAAGGCAGTTAAAATTTCTGGTCCGTCATCAACAAACAAAATGCTGGCTTGAGTTTCATTCGGCATCGTTAATTTTTCCTAATCAATCCATCCATTGGATACTCTTAAGCATGACAGGTTTTTACAGCATTTTCACTCATTAATAAGCATTAATCGTGCGTGGGGTGTTTATCTATAGATTGGGCACAGGTTGCTTTGATTTAATATTTTGCGTGGTGTAAGGGTAAGTCTATCAATACCAGTAAGGCAGCTTGACCTCCCCATTCTTTTGGTGCTTGGTGAAAACCCATCACGGCTGGGTGTTGTATTAACCAATTTGGAATAGATTTTTTCAGTGCGTAAGTGCCTTTGCCGTGCATGATGGAGACACAATAAATATGTTTTTTTTGTGCAACGTGAATAAGCGCTGCAATTTCGTGTTTGGCTTCTTCTTTTTTAAACCCGTGTAAGTCGAGAATAAGATCGGGCGGATAATCACCTCGGCGCAGGCGTTGCACTTCATGACTGTCTGTTTCTGGTTTGACATATTTGAGTGGTTGGTCAATATCAAAATGGCCTTCAAAACCATCTGAAAACTCAAAAGCAGCCGCTGCTTGTTTCATTATTGTTAAATCTGTCTTATTTTTTTGCGTAAGTCCCGAATTCTGCTTGCTGCAAAAGCGCTGAGGCGGTATTTTATCCTGCTTAATAGGCGCTATATCTTTGAACTCATTTTTAAAGAGATCAGGTTCATCAATTTGTTTTTGAGTTCTGTGGTCAGATGGCGTGTTTTTCATTCATTACAAGTACATATTTGCTTTGGTATCAGCATAACAAAATTTGCGAGCAGAGCACATGTATTCAAGGTCTGCGGGCCTAGATTTATTAAGCGATAACATGACCACAGATACTTTTTCCGAAATAGACGCCGAACAGATTGCAGAAGACTTACACACTATCTTGGATATGGTGAGATGGTCTGTGAGTTGTTTTAACCAAGCAGAGTTATTTTATGGTCATGGTACAGATAACCCCTGGGATGAAGCGGTGAGTTTGGTTTTACAGTTATTGCATTTACATCAAGATTTGGTGTTACAAACTGGCGATCAATTATTTCATAGCCGCTTAACTAAATTCGAAAAATTAAACATTATCAAAATAGTGAAGCGCCGTGCGGATGAGCACATTCCGGTACCTTATTTGACTAATCAAGCGTGGTTCTGCGAGCTACCTTTCTTTGTGGATGAACGAGTGCTTATCCCTCGTTCACCTATTGCAGAACTGATTCAAAACCACTTTGAAGAGTGGCTTGGCGATAGCGAGCCTCAGCATATATTGGATTTATGCACAGGGGGAGGCTGTATTGCTATCGCATTAGCTTATGCATTTGAAGAGGCACAAGTAGATGCAGTGGATATTAGTCAAGATGCCCTTGATGTAGCAGAACTGAATATTACTGAACATGAATTGAATCAAAGAGTGTATCCCATTCAGTCTGATTTGATGTCCGCTTTGCAGGGGCAGCAATACGATTTGATTGTGAGTAATCCACCTTACGTAGACGCCGAGGACATGGACGACTTACCAAAAGAGTTTCATCATGAGCCAACGTTAGCTTTGGAAGCGGGCCAAGACGGTTTGGACTTAGTTGACAATATTTTACGTCAGGCTCCCAGTCATTTAACAGACAATGGTTGGCTATTTGTTGAAGTAGGTAATAGTGAAGTGCATATGTTCACCCGTTATCCAGAATTACCTATTCAATGGGTAGAATTTGAAAATGGTGGCCATGGTGTGTTTGCGATAGGCAAAAATGATTTAGTGGAGTATTGGCGTTCGGTTGATCATTAAACTCACCCCATTAAATATGTACAGATTAAATTAAATTAAATTAAATATACATTTCCATTATAAAATAAGTAGTTAAGACAATAGGGCTTTAAGATTATGGCAGGTAACACCTTTGGTAAACTATTCACCGTCACCACCTTTGGCGAAAGCCATGGCATCGCTATCGGTGGTATTATTGATGGCTGTCCTCCGGGATTAGAGTTGTCTGAAGAAGACTTACAAGGTGACTTAGACAGGCGCAAACCTGGCACCTCACGTTTCACTACCGCTAGACGCGAAGAAGATGAAGTGAAAATTTTGTCTGGGGTGTTTGAAGGTAAAACTACCGGTACTAGCATTGGACTGCTTATCAACAACAACGACCAGCGCAGTAACGATTATTCAAAGATAAAAGATACCTTTAGACCTGGGCATGCAGATTATACCTACCAGCAAAAGTATGGGCTGCGGGATTATCGTGGGGGTGGCCGTTCTTCTGCGCGCGAGACGGCTATTCGTGTTGCAGCTGGTGGTGTAGCCAAAAAGTATCTCAAACAGCAACATGGCGTTGAAATTCATGGGTATCTGTCGCAGTTAGGGCCGATTAAAGTTGACACTGTTGATTATCAATTCATTAACACCAATCCATTCTTTTGCCCTGATGAGAGCAAGATAGAAGCCCTTGATGCTTATATGCGTGATCTTAAAAAACAAGGCGATTCCATTGGCGCGAAAGTGTCGGTGGTGGCTACTAATATGCCTGTTGGTTTGGGTGAGCCTATTTTTGACAGATTAGATGCAGATTTAGCCCATGCGATGATGGGCATTAACGCGGTTAAAGGTGTCGAAGTGGGTGATGGTTTTGCTACTGTCGAGCAAAAAGGTAGCGAACATCGCGATGCACTGACCCCAGAAGGATTTGCATCTAACCGCTCTGGTGGTGTGTTAGGTGGCATATCAACGGGTCAAGATTTAGTGGTGCATATGGCACTCAAACCGACTTCAAGTATCAGTGTTCCTGGGGAAACTATAGACGTACATGGCAAAACTGCTGAAGTGATCACTAAAGGTAGACACGACCCTTGTGTGGGTATCAGAGCCGTGCCGATCGCTGAAGCAATGATGGCTTTGGTTGTGATGGATCATTTGCTTAGGCATCGCGGTCAAAATGCTGATGTTAAAAGCGCGACTCCTATTATTGCTGCGCAGGTCGGGCCTCGCTAGGTCGGGCCTCGCTAGGTCGGGCCTCGCTAGGTCGGGCCTCGCTAGGTCGGGCCTCGCTAGGTCGGGCCTCGCTAAGTCGCACATCGCAAAGTCGCACATCGCAAAGTCGCACATCGCAAAGTCGCACATCGCTAAGTCGCACCATGCTTGGTGCGCTTATTGCCTAGAGGCTTAACGGTCTTTCTGGGTTTGTTATGAAGCTTTTCATTCACTCAAATTGAGTTTTCTCATTGGCTAAATCTGCATTTTCTACCTCTAACTTCATTTTACTCTCCATGACCTATCTGTTTTATTTCGGACAGTTTGGGGTGTTGATGCCATATCTGGGTGTTTTTTTAGATGGAAGAGGGTTTTCATCAAGTGAAATTGGTGAGCTTTTTGCGCTGATCACGGTTGCCCGGATCGCTGGGCCAAATATGTGGGCGGTGCTTGCTGATAAATCGGGTAGGGCGCTCAAAGTATTACAATTAGGCGCTTTATTAACTTTTGGTACGCTTTGTTTAGTGTTGTTTGTTGATGGCTTCTGGGCGTTGACTCTCAGCCTTGCATTAATGATGATGTTTTGGACCGCTATATTACCGCAAATTGAAGGATTAACTCTAAATTGTGTGCAAGGTAACGCCAGTCATTATGGGCGAATAAGATTATGGGGAAGCATTGGCTATATTTTGCTGACTATCTTTACTGGCAAAATGATCGATGAATTTTCTAGCGATGCCCCGATTTACGTGGGCGTGATAGTGTTGTTGAGCTTGTTTACTGTGACGCTATTTCTTAAAGAGCCAACACCCAAAAAAAGCACAGACACTTGTCAAACATCGATTTGGCATAAAATTAATACACCCGTGTTTTATACTTTTTTACTCTCAGCGGCTTTATTACAGCTAAGCTTTGGTGCCTATTATGGTTTTTTTGCATTATACGCTCTGGATTTAGGCTACAGCGGACAGACCACCGGATGGCTTGTTGCATTAGGGGTATTAGCAGAAGTTGTCATTTTTTTGCAAGCAGGAAAGTTAATTACATTGTTTGGTGTAAAGTGGATTTTAGTGAGCAGTATTTTACTCACCGCACTGCGCTGGTATTTGTTAGCGGTATCTGCAAACAATCCTGCAATATTGGTGTTAAGCCAAATACTACATGCATTTAGTTTTGGTATGACACATGCTGCGTCTATGCATTTTATTCATCATTATTTTGGTCATAGATTCCAAAGTCAGGGGCAGGCCATTTATATCAGTATCGGTTTTGGTGTAGGCGGTGCGATTGGTGGTTATGGAGCTGGTTATTTTTGGGACCAAGGTCAGGGCGCCGAGTTAACCTTTACTTTAGCTGCCGTGGCTGCAGTTCTTTCTGCCTTGAGTCTCGTGTTTGTGTCGTCGAAGCGTTTTAATTAACAACGTTTAGTGCGTGCAACTCGTTTATGTTGATGTTTGATTAAATATCAATCAACATTCTTGTGCAAGATTTAGGCAGGTTGATTATTATATAAACAGTTGTTTGAGCTTAATGACACTCAGCAATGAAAGCATATTTATAATGAATTTGTGACTAACTAGTTGAAACAATTAGCCTTGTTCTAGCAATTTTATCGATAAAAGTTGTTGACCTGCGATATGTTAGAGATATACTGACTTAGCTTGAATGTAAGTTTGATATTTATGTACATTGTTTCGACGTTCCACAGCAGTACCCGGTCTCGTAGCTCATAAGTAATTGCAACACACTTCAGCACAACTAACGTCTCTTAGGAGACACAATTACTCTTGAAAATTTAGGAAATATAGGAAATATTATGTCTGCAACTACTGGTACAGTAAAATGGTTTAACGAGTCTAAAGGTTTCGGTTTCATTCAACAAGAAAACGGCCCTGATGTTTTTGCTCATTTCCGTGCTATCACAGGTACTGGCTTTAAAACGTTGGCCGAAGGTCAAAAAGTTGAGTTCACTGTAACGCAAGGCCAAAAAGGTCCACAAGCTGAGAACATCGTAGTACTTTAATTATCAAATAATTAGAATTCTACAAAAAAAGCAAACCAATAGGTTTGCTTTTTTTATGTCTGGAGTTTGAAGAACAGTAGATAATTAGGAGCTTAGTACTTGCTTAGTACTTGCTTAGTACTAGCTTGGAATGGCGGTGAAAAGTGAAAAGTGAAAAGTGAAAAGTGAACAGTGAAAAGTGAAAAGTGAAAAGTGAACAGTGAAAAGTGAACCTATGCCCAATGATACCCCCCCTTTATTAATATAAACCTAAGCTAGAATAGTCAGCACTGTGACAACCATTAATAATAGACATTTACCAAATCTGACAAAGAGCTATATGCCACTTATGGCCACTAATGGCCACTAATGCTAATAATGGCCATTAGTGGATTAATATAAATTGAAACGATTTTGCCCCCGCAGGTTTTAAAATGTGCTTCGAATACCGACATCCATGCCTTTCTTCGAGCAACATCTGGACGCCACGCGCAACTCTGTGAAAAGACCTCAGGGAAGATGGTGCAACACAGCTTGCATCTAATCGGCTCAAAGTGCCAAAATCGGTTTAAACTACCATTTTCTAGTAATTTACTATGTTGTTGGTAAATCAATGACTCTGAGCTAATTTGGATATCTCGTAAACCCTTCACATTCCTCACCAATCCTATGAAAAAAAAGGCTTCCCTAATATTTTTTCAAACCGTGCCATATAAAATTCATTCTGAGTAATGCATTTAACGGTTAAGTCATTCACAATTATAAACACCTAAGATAACCCCTAGGATGCATCAAACTTAGTTCCGATAATTTTAATGATCAAATGATTTACCCGCTTTTTTTATATATTTGGTTGCATTAATTTAAAACGCCACCAGGATTTTGGACCGCAGGTTATGCAATCACTTTCGTCAATAGGGTCAGTGCCCATGTCTATTTCATCAGTATCGCTGATACCATCGTTGTCATCATCGGTATCCGTCACATTGGAGATAAAATCCCCGTCGGTATCCAGCGGTACACTTGTGCTGTTTAAGGGGTCAGTGCCGGCGGCTATTTCATCGGCATCTAAATACTGGTCACCATCATCATCGGTATCCGTCACATTGGAGATAAAATCCCCGTCGGTATCCAGCGGTACACTTGTGCTGTTTAACGGGTCAGTGCCTGCGGCAAGTTCATCGGCATCTAAATACTGGTCACCGTCATCGTCGGTATCAGTCACGTTGGAGATAAAATCCCCGTCGGTATCCAGCGGTACACTTGAGCTGTTTAAGGGGTCAGTGCCGGCGGCAAGTTCATCGGCATCTAAATAATTGTCACCATCATCATCGGTATCGGCGTTGTTGCCAGTACCGTCACCATCTGTATCTAACCATTCACTAACATCTAGCGGATAGGCATCCGCACCATCTAGCACGCCGTCGTTATCGGTATCGGGTACAGTGAGGTCCGTTCCTGCAACCATTTCCTGATAATTAGTTAAACCGTCACCATCGATATCGCCGGTGGTTTCAACAATATATGTTTTAGTTAACGTAACATCGGAAAAGGAGTTATAGGCATTAAGCAAAATATAATATGTTCCATTATCTCTTGTATCAGAGCAGGACTCATAGTTAGCATTAAGATAAGGCCTACAATCAAACAAGCTAGTTGTTGGTGCGCTCCCAAAGGTAACATACAAATCTGCGTCACCCGTGCCACCAGATATTGATATTTCAATATCTGTAGCATTGTCTGGAACTGTAAATGTTTCGATATACTGAGTGCTACTGGATATACCAGGTGTAGTTTCAACTATTTTTATTCTGTTTGTTTCAGTTATATTAAACCTATACTCGCCTCCATTGCCATATTCATCAAAACCCGTGCTCCAGTTTGCGTCTGGTGTAACTGCATCGATAGTTAGGTAATAGGTGTCAGCTGACAAAAAACGAGTGTCAAGATTAAAGACATTTGTCGCTGGACTTAAAGGTGACGTATCACTTGATGAAATACTTGATATTATATTCCCATTACTATTTTTTAACTGCACATTAAATGCTAGGTTTGATGCGGTGTTTTCACCTTCTGCTGCAAGAAGTGATTTCACATCAATGGAAATCAGTTTGGCTGAGTCTAGTGTAAAAGAATAGACATCAACATCACTACCTATTCCATCTTGATTAATATGACCTACATAATTGTTAACTGGAAAAGTTAATGGTTTTGCAGCGGCTATAGTATCACCGGCATCATCTACAGTTACCCCCAATACGCTCTGAAGAATAGTTAAATCATTTTGAGTTTGATTTGCGCCCGCATACTCACCTTTGCTCCATTGTACATATTTCTTCCCAAATGGAGCCCCCATTATAGGCCCCCAATCGCCATGACCAGAATAATAACCAGCCGATGATGTTCCATCATGAGCTAAACCCATTTGATGTCCCACTTCATGGGAATGAGTCATCCCCATTGAGCTCGCGCTACGGTTCCAAGTAAAGCCCGTTTTATAGACATCCGAGGGGTGTCCAAAAATTCCAACGTAGGCAACACCTCCTGCTGTCGGAAAAAAATCATTGGTTGTTGTAGCGATAATTTGTGAACGTTTTGATACCAGTGCCGCATCGTATACTGTTTGACTTGTGGTCACATTAATATCAAAAGCGGCATAATCTTCAGCGGCCTCTCTCCATGCTAGCCACATTAAGTAACGCTCATTATCGGTGAAATTTAATGTGTCAGCATCTTCACTATAAGGGGTGTAGACAATATCGTTTCCACTATTATAAGTATAATTCCAAGCTGTACCAATCAGTGTGCCTCCCCAGTTATTAATGTATATAGTGTTAGATGCGCCAGGTTTACTTTCTAATGACTGAAGAGTGGATAAATCAGGAATAATAGCTGCGATTTCCTGAGCCATAATTCTAGACTCTAATAATGCATCTTTAGCAAGTGGGGCATTTCTAATGCCCTGATCAACAACCGGAAACTCAACACATTGATATAGATTAATATCTTCTTTCGTTAATATTCCTTGACCGCTGCTATCAAACTCAGCTCTATAGATATCGTTATTCACTGCGTCATGAAGTACTATACCAACAATTGAATTACCACTGACTAAGGCTTCTAAACTGCCCGCTTTATTTGCCAGTGATATAATTATTCTTGAAGACTCATTTGGCAGAGCTCGACGGAGTTTATTGGTGTTAAGTAGGGCTCTTTTGACTGAGCCTAGAGCAACTTTCCCATTTGGTAATATTACACTTACTGATTTTCCAAGTGACAGCTGGTTAGCCGACATCATAGTGAGTTGCACTCTCACCTCACCCTTGACTCTTTGCTCACCCTCGACTATTTGCTCACCATTTAATTCTTGTTTTAAAGAATAAATTTCATTAGCTGCAATCCCTTGAGTAAATATTACAAACGGTATGATAAGATAAATATACAACATTGATTTTAACACTTTTTACCTTTTATTTTTTTCACTTAAAAAGGTCTTAGGATCGCAAAATTACGCCCCTGTAACTACCAAGAATGAACCTCCGTTAAATCATTGTAACACAAAATAACGCCGTCAAAGGTGCACAAAATATTATTGAGTGTTGGCATCTAATATTTTACCTACGTTGTGCTTTGGCCTATTATCGTATACGAGCAAACTGTCATTAGCATTCAATAAAGGGCCAACATTGCGCTGCGGCCTATCATCGTAAACTAACGACATATCATTGGCATCCATCATAGGGCCAACGTTGCGCTGCGGACTATCATCGTAAACTAACGACATATCATTGGCATCCATTATAGGGCCAACGTTGCGCTGCGGACTATCATCGTAAACTAACGACATATCATTAGCATTCAATAAAGGGCCAACATTGCGCACTTCGTTGTCATCTACAATAAACGCCATATCGTCTAAGTCCATCGCTACATCATGTTGGCCCTCATATACTAAAACCTCAACTTGCGAGGGCAATTGAATCCGCCTTATCCCGTCTTGCTGAGCCAAAGGTAGCATGGGAAGAGGGCTTTTCGCTTTGTCTGATATATCGACTAGGCTGTTTACCCGCTTATCACCCTCTACGGAGGATGTGGTATAAATCAAATATCCCACCCCTATCGTAGCGAGTAAAAGAGAACACCTAATAACGTGGTTCACTAATTGGTAACGTCAATTCGAACCGCTACACAATAGCTGTTATGTTTCTTAGAGTCATCTATCTGCAAGTTTACTTTTTTATTCAACGCAAAAGCCATTTGCGCTGAATCTAGCATATTTTGTGCATTTACCTTTGAAGAAAAGGTGCCATCACAACTGAATGAAACAAATCTGCTAGGACAACTTAATCCCGCATCGGCAATCGTTTTATTTATCAAAATCATGCAACCACCAAATGCGTCTTCCTGTATCAGCGTTCTTTTAACGGTGGCGGCCTTCACCCACGCTATATCTGCAAGTGCTGGCGTGACACAACCCACTAATAACATTGCTGCTGCTAATCTTTTCATTTTATATTTCCTTGTTTTTATATATTTGGTTACATTAATTTAAAACGCCACCAGGATTTTGGACCGCAGGTAATGCAATCACTTTCGTCAGTAGGATCAGTGCCCATATCTATTTCATCAGTATCGCTGATACCGTCGTTGTCATCATCTAAATCAAGCGTTAAGCCAGAAGCTGCAATACAGCTTGCATCGCAGTTTTCATTAAAGCTATCCGGTAGCCCATCTAAGTCGGTATCGACACTGGCAGCGACATTGGTTGCAAAAGCATCAGTGGTATCTAAGACGCCATCGTTGTCATCATCGGTATCGGCGTTATTACCCACACCATCGCCATCGGTATCTATGTCCACGTTCAGCGTAAAAGTACTGCTTGTTTCATTGTCGGCTGTATCAGTCGCCGTTATCGTTACTGTAGCCGTGCCGTTGACATTTTCTTTAGGCGTGATGAGCAGAAAATCTATTACATTATAGATTCGCACATGACCGCTGCTTGCTCCGTTTCCACCATTGAAAGTCGCCCCGATAGCCACCGTTGCACCGTCTGCGCTGAGGGAGACTGAATGCCCGCTTCTATCACCTGCTGCTTCCCCGTCGATGTCCTGACCTAGCTGTGTCCATGAAGCAATGCCATCGTAGGCATATATGCGCACATGACCGCTGTATTCGCCGTTTCCACCATTGTTAGTTGCCCCGATAGCCACGGTTGCACCGTCTGCGCT
>Ga0209199_1000877_pt1 | contig 39111 bp, 34 predicted proteins | sample COGITO_mtgs_1105_7_FD_184805 | JGI IMG/M metagenome (GOLD analysis project Ga0209199, IMG submission 184805) | Pelagic marine microbial communities from North Sea - COGITO_mtgs_110523 (SPAdes) (version 2) | ecosystem: Environmental > Aquatic > Marine > Epipelagic ... | reverse complement strand
GCATGAGGTGTAGATACGGCAGCTTGTACATTCATACCCCAATCTATATGCGAGACGATCGCTTCTGCCACATACCCGATTATTCGAGACCCACCCGGCGAACCAATAACTAAAGTTGGCAGACCATCTTTAAGTACAATTGTTGGAGACATCGAAGATCGGGGGCGCTTTCCTGGCTCAACTCGATTAGCAATGGGCACCCCGTCGATGTGGGAACTAAAGGAGAAGTCAGTTAACTCATTGTTCAGCAAAAATCCATTGGTCATCAAACGGGACCCAAACCCATTTTCAATTGTAGTAGTCATCGACAACACATTTCCATAGCTGTCTACAATTGAAATGTGCGAAGTTGAAGGCAATTCCAAACTCACATCATCCGCCCACAGCGATGCATGCGAATATTCAGGATTACCAGCTGAGACTTCAATCAGAGCAGTTGAGCCAGTGAGTAGCGTCGCACGTTCAGATAAATAATCATCTGAAACAAGTCCTTTGGTCGGCATAGGCACAAAATCGCTGTCAGCCATATAGCGCCCACGATCAGCAAAAGCCAGACGTGAAGCATCACCCAAAAGCCTCATAGTTTGCGGATTGTCTCTAGATCCTGCTGGAAACCGGTCTAATAAACCTAAAATTTGACCAACAGTTAGAGCTCCAGACGATGGTGGTCCCATACCGCAGACTTGATGTCCCCGAAATGAAGCGCAAACTGCAGGACGTTCCTTCACCGTGTATGTGCTCAGATCCATGAGGCTAATCACACCCGGATTTTTCTCTGCACCTCGAACGGTATTTACAATCGCTTTGGCGATTTCACCTGAATAAATGACACGAGCGCCCTCATTGGCCATCCGGTGCATAACATCAGCATATTCCGCATTAGTGAGCCAAGTTCCCTCCACCAGAGGTTCGCCGTCCTGAAAAAAATAAGCTTCTGTATCAGAAAACTGCCTCAATCGATCAGCGTCGCCGGCAATCAAAGCAGCAAGCCGAGGAGAAACCGCGAAGCCACTTTCCGCCAAATCAATAGCTTCTAAAAATAAATTGTTCCACGCCTTTTGCCCCCATCTTTTATGTGCAGCCTCCATCAAGGCGGGCGTGCCTGGCACTCCAACTGAGCGACCACCAACGACCGCATCCCAAAATTTTATTCGCTCGCCATTTGCATTTTGAAACAATCGTGGTGTGGCAGCCATAGGTGCGGTTTCACGTCCATCTAATGTTGTTAGTTTCCCGGTGGTAGCGTCAAACCATACGAGGAAAGCCCCACCACCAATACCAGAGCTCTGTGGCTCAACCAAACCGAGGACTGCCTGCACCGCCACCATTGCATCAGCTGCTGTACCCCCCTCTTTTAGAACGCGAGCACCTGCAACTGCAGCATGAGGATTAGCTACAGCAACCATCCAATCTTTTGCCAAAATCGGTTCACCCCGGGCCTTCGCTGCAAGCGAAGCTGCCACCTCTGGCGAGAGAAATTCAAACTTTGTTGCTAAGGCTGTTTTTGCTTCAGGCAATACTTCATCTGAGACCTGCTGCGCTTGCACAGGGACCGAAAAAAGCGTTATGGCTGCAATTATTGCTGAATAAAAGATTTTCATTAATCGCTATCCACTCCAAGATTTGCAATTCAGGTCTTAAATAGGCACAACTCAAACATCAAAAAAACAGGGGGTAAAAAAATATTCCATGCTTACGGCAATTGCCACCAAGGCGCTGCATAGAGCAGCAGAGTTGCTGAAATGAGTGCTAGGAAAATGGCTTCAGTAATAGTGAATATCGCACCAATTTTAGCCTCATTAACCGCTGGTGCGACCACTTGGTTTATCGTCGTCAAAAACATATTCATGCGTGTATAACACATAGGGCGCTGCGTGATAACGCTAACCGTTATAATGCACCAGTTGATTGCGTGGTGCCGTTGTCTTGTCGGTTTCTAAAAATAGTCATTAACTCATGGTGATAGGCGTATTGCTCTTCGCTCTCAGCGTCAAAAAGCCGCCGTTCAGCAGTAAGATGCTTATACATATCCTCACCCCGCACCAATAGCGCCGTGGCTGGCGTTTGGCCAATATTGCGAACCGTCGTGGGAATATAACTGATGCCCAACCCTATGCGCCTTGTATCACGATCATTGGCGAATGAGGCATGTATTAGATTTGTATGGTGTAATGACAGCTCACCCGGCTGTAGCGGCATACTCTTAGCATTGTCAGTGTTCAGGGTTTCGATGATTCCCTGCCCCCGCGGTATCATGTTCATCTCATTATGATCATCATCATGCGGCATGATTTCATTCAGATGCGAACCGGGCAGGACTTTCATACAGCCGGCCATTTCATCAGCCATCGTCAACGCAACCCAAGCGGTCACATGCAGTGGCGGATCTAAAAAAAAGTAAGTGCCATCCTGATGCCATCGAACATAAGCGGAAGAATGTGCTGGCTTGGACCACAAGGTAGCATGGTAACACAGGATATCAGGCCCGATAATATCTTCAACCGCATCTAGCACAGATGGATGGTGCACAAGGTGATCAGCCCATTCAAACAATTGGTGCGGCTTTGATTTATGAGGAAAATCTATAGGCTGTCCAGTTTTGCCTTCAAACCTCTCGATCTCGCTATTATACCAAGCCAGCTCTTCCCTGCTCAGCACAGGAACGCCAAATGTAAAACCGTTAGTAGCATAATGATCGACTTGCGTTTGTTGCAACAGCTTCGGCATTTACCATTTCCCCCTTTTAAATAACCTTCTTTATTGATGTTACTATGATGATATCCCTGCAGCTGCTCGTCCGGCGATATGACCAAGGCTTAACGCCGTTAACAGGCCGTTGCCAGACAAATAGCCAGATACATCGGGGCCAGACACCCCACAAGCCGCGCCACCACAAGCAAATAGCGACCCAAACACCTCACCATCTTCACGGCAAATTTGTGCATTGTCATTTATCACCAACCCACCTTGGGTATGGAACAGAGCGCCGGTAACACGGACCGCGCTAAAGGGCGGGGCCAAGAGTTTATCTTTGTCGAAACGCCGCCCAAACGTGTCTTCTTTAGCGCCCTGTGCCACCTTTTCACAAACCTCGAGAGTTTCTGTCAAAGCCGTAGTATCAATCCTAAGCTTTTCAGCCAATTCGGCAATTGTATCTGCCTCAACAAATACATTAGCCGCTTCTGCTTGCCGGAAGTCTTCAAAATCACGGCCAAGTTCACGTAGCCTATTATCAATAATATTAAAGGCAATTCGGTCCGGTTGGGCCAGCACCGATACAGCCTGTTCTGAATAGCCCTGATGTTCATTTGAAAAACGTTTACCGTCCTTATTGACCTGTATCCCGCCCTCCATCATCAACGCCCATGTGATCAAAATACCATGCGGATGCGCCACAGAACCATGCCCTTGATAGCCGGAAAGATCGGCAATCGATGCGCCAAGCTGTTGCCCCCATAAAACCGCCTCGCCCTGATTACCGGGGTGGCCAAAATAAAGGGCGTCATGCATTTCAGGGATATGTTTTGCGACCAAATCAAGATTGCCACCGTAGCCGTTACAAGCGAGCACAATCGACGGCGCGGCGATGGTTTCAGCCACGCCATCGGGCCGACAGCACCGCGCGCCAAGCGCTTGGCCAGACGGCGTAACAATAAGATCGGTAATTTGCAGATTCGTCACAATAGTTATGTCTTGGGCCAGAACAGCGATTTCAAGGCGATCAATCAAAGCCAAACCTGTGACCTCGGGCACCGCATGCATGCGGTGATTGCTATGCCCCGGATAGAGAAAATTATCGAGCACAATAAATGGGATTTTATGCTGTTCAGATAGCCAATCAATGGTTTTTGGAATCTGGCTGACAACCCGCCTGACATGAGCAGGGTCAGCCTTGTTCTTGTTCTTGCCCATGATATCGCCATAGAACACATCAACATCATCAGTTATCGATTGACTAACCTGCACCTTTGTTCCAGCCGCCGGTATTAACCCAGATGATAGCGCGGTGGAGCCAGAGAGCCGTGACTCGCGCTCGGCAATGAGCACCGTCTTGCCAGCTTCATTCGCCGCTAATGCCGCCGTAAGTCCAGCCGCACCGCCGCCAACAATCAACACATCAACCTCAATTTCTGCATCGATCTTGGTGTCATTAATTACCGCAACCACTGGCTTACCCCTCCTCAAACCGCCTGATTGCCTCGGCAATGGTGATAACCTCGCCAACTGTTGCAAGGGATTGGATGGCAACATTATGTGTGGCAGGTGAAAAGGCCGCACATCCGTCGCTCAAGGTGATTGTCTGGAAATCGCGCACATGCGCATCGCGAACGGTCGAGGCAACACCGCCATTGGTTACGATGCCGCAAACCATCAATGTCTTTATCCCGGCACGACTAAGAGCAAATTCCATCCGACTCTGGTAAAACGCTGAATAGGCAACCTTTTCTACTGTAATGTCAGCCGGCTGCAAACTATCAACAAGCGAATGACCCCAACCCGACGGAGTAAAATCACCCTTTGCCAAAAACGGCCGCAGCTTTTTAAGATGAGCAGAAATGAAGGGATCACCATCACGCCCTGGTACAAGTGTAAATTGGGTTGAGATCACCCATCCACCCGTGGCCCGAACGATATTTAAAAGCGGCAGTATTTTTTCAGGCAGTGCCGCAATATCTGGATTGGTTGTTCCAGATCGGCCATATGCCCCGTCCGGATGTAGAAAATCATTCTGTAAATCGACAATCAGGACAGCCGTACTTTTTGGGTCAAAAACTGCGTCGTTCATATCTATCCTTCATTTACTTTGATGATGACATTACCCAAATTATCGACAGTGGCAATCAATCCTGGATCCACATAAATAGTCGCATCAGCTTGTACCAACAAAGCCGGTCCAGCAACCGCGGACCCCTCAGGCAAGCGTAACCGGTCATAAATCATCGTATCGTGCCACGCAGCATTGGCAAAGATTGGTTGCGCGGCAACGGCGCATTCTGCGACCGTGTCGGCACGCTCCCCCCCCGCCAGAATACCCAAATCAATCGCTGGACGGGCGCCAATAACGGAGAGACGCAAATTAAGAATCCGCACCGGGATATCGGCGAGCAACCGGCTGTAGGTTTTAAGATAGGTTGCCTCAAACGCCGTGCGGATCACATCAATGGTAAGCGCTGTTGGATTACCGGGTAACGGGACCGATACTGAATGTGTTTGGCCAAGATACAGCATATCCAGTTCAATAATACGATCAATCGATACCAGTTTTGCGTTGGACTGCCGGACTGTCTTTGTTGACGCGGCAGTGATCATCTCAATCATTTCGACGAGTGCGGTTTCATCGAGCGTATCGAGCATTACATTCATTGTGCGAACCTCGTCATGGCGCAAGTCTGACATCACACATCCAAGGGCTGAATTAACGCCCGGATAACGCGGTACAATTCCCGCCGCGAGACCAATATCCTGCATTAAAGCGCCTGCATGAAGAGCACCGCCGCCGCCAAATGACATTAGCGCAAACTGTTTTGGATCATGCCCCCGCTCAATCGAAACAAGTCGGATAGCACCCGCCATTTTGGCGTTAGCAACTTTGATGATAGCCTCGGCTGCGTCATAGACACCGAGTTTCAAGGGGACAGCAATCTGAGTCTTGATCGCCTCGACCGCCGCGTCGATATCAAGCGCCTTCTTTTTATCGCCAATCGGGTTGCGGGCATCAATCCGGCCCAACACCAAATTCGCATCAGTTACCGTTGGTTGGGCATTACCAAGCCCATAGCAGACTGGTCCTGGATCAGATCCAGCACTCTGCGGGCCAATCTCCAGCAAGCCTGTGTCATCAATATGGGCAATAGAACCTCCACCCGCGCCAATAGTACTCATTTCGATCATGGGCGTGCGCACAACCATGCCAAAATCAATGCTAGCCTGTGCGGTTAGCATGTTCTGCCCATCGGCAATCAACGAAACGTCAAACGAAGTGCCGCCCATATCACCGGTGATCACATTATTAAATCCTGCCGCACCAGCAATCTGCCGCGCCGCAACGACACCGGCTGCCGGACCAGATAAAGCCGTTCTAACAGGCAGAGATTTGGCCGTTTGCAACGACATTACACCACCGTTGGATTGCACAATCAGGATTTCAGCGTCTGATTTCTCATCAGCAATCCTGTTTTCCAATCGGGCCAAATAATTTGCCACCACAGGCTGTAGATACGCGTTCAAGGTTGCCGTTGAACACCGCTCGAACTCCCTAATTTCGGGCAGGATCTCCGTGGCAACACTCACATATTCATTTGGCCATACCGCCCGCAAAGCCTTTGCGGCATTGGTTTCGTTTGTAGTGTTGGCATATCCATTGATGAGGAATAGGCAGACCGATTCACATCCCTGATCGAGCAATTGCTGGGCGGCTTTGACAATGTCTTCGCCGTCCACCGCCTTCACGATAGTGCCGTCAGCTAGCGTACGCTCGGCTACTTCAAGACGGCTTTGACGCTCTACTACAGGGGTAAATTGTCCCCATAGGCCCCATGTTGTCGGGCGGTCACGGCGGCGCATTTCTAGCACATCACGAAAACCGGCCGTGGTAATGATACCGGCCTTTGCCCCTTTGCGCTCGAGCAATGCATTGGTCGCAACTGTGGTGCCGTGAATGATTGTTGACACCGCTTGCAAATCATCAGTAGCTGCGGTGATACCCTCAAGGAAGCCGGCTGACTGGTCGCCTTTAGTTGACGGAACTTTTGCCACAGTCACCTTTCCCGTGGCTTCATCAAGGGCAAAAACATCGGTGAAAGTGCCGCCAACATCGACCCCAATTACAACAGATTTATTCATTTTATTGTTCTCGTCACATATCCTTGGGCAACATCATATTCATGGCGTAATGCATTGCGTTCTCTAGCATCGCCATAGCCACCACCACCCGGTGTTTCCAGACGAACCCGTTGGCCCTTTTTTAGAGAAACACCAGTGATCTTTGACACAAGTTCAGGCGATTTCTTGCCGTCTTTGGCGTCGGGATCATCACAGTCATAAAAGAACTTATTGGTGGCACCTGACCCGCCACCAACAACGCCCTTTGGCGGGTATTTTCCACGCTCACCAAACAGAAATGCGGTAGCATTTTCTTCTAGCAATTCGATTTCATAAATGGCACCAAGACCACCTCTATGCTTACCCTCACCACCGGAGTCTGGACGCAACGCCCATTGAGTGAAGGCCACCGGATACGCAGCTTCGAGGATCTCCAAAGGCGGAATTGTCGCGGTCGAGATTGGTGCGTTGCCGTGATTAAGACCGTCGCCCTCTGGATGACCGCCATGGCCACCACCAAAGAACGAAAACATCACCCAACGCGCACCATTCTTGCGGTATCCAGCAATCGATAAAGCATTAATCGTCCCGTAGGCGCAACCATTTACCCGCTCAGGCGCGATATGCTCAAACGCCTGAAACATCGCGTCAATCAACCGCAAAATCGTCTCAGTATAACCGCCAACTGGCTTGGGTGCGCGCACGTTCAAAAAGCTCCCTTGAGGGATGATGAAATCAACCGGCTGGAGGACACCTGCATTTGCTGGCACATCGGTGAATAGATGTTTAAGCGCTACATACGCAGCGGCAATCGTTGTTGCGCGCGAAATGTTAACCGGACCGGCGCAGGCAGGGCTTGACCTGCTAAAATCCAAAGTCAATTTATCATTCTTGATCGTCATATCGATGGCAAGTTTAAGCGGCACACCGCTAACCCCATCATTATCGAGATAATCCTCAACCGAAATGGTGCCGTCAGGCAGTGCAATCAGGTGGTCGCGCATCATTCGATCCGCCCGAGCCCGCAACCGACCTAGTGCGACGGTCACCTTTTGCTCACTATATTCTTCCAGCAGTTCATGCAAACGCTCTTCACCTAGATCGAGGGCGTTAATTTGGCCGTTCAAATCACCATAAAGCGAGTTAGGAAGTCGCGAATTGGCCGATAAAATGTTGACGATATCAGACTTTAGAACACCTGCATCAAATAATTTAACCGGCGGGATTAGCATGCCTTCTTGGAAGGATTCGGTGGCTTCGGGGTTGTAATTGCCGGGTACATTGCCACCCACATCGTGCCAATGTCCAACAGATGCCAGATAACAGAACACCTCACCATTACGATAAATCGGCTTTACCAACCGAAAATCAGACAGGTGCGTACCACCTTCATAAGGATCATTAAAGATAAATACATCGCCCGGTTGTAACCCGCCTTCGCGTTCTACCTTGTCGATAACCGCCTTTACCGCAAAGGCCATAACACCCACAAAAATAGGCAAGCCAGATTTACCCTGAACCAATGTCTCACCGGTTATAGCGTCGTATATTCCGTGGCTAGCATCATGCGCTTCGGCAATAATGGGATTGAAAGCCGATCGGAAGAGGGTCGCATCCATTTCGTCGGCAATCTGTTCAAGGCGCCCCTTTAGAATGGCAAGGGTAACGGGATCTATATTTACTTCGGTCATAAATTAACGATCCATCTCATAAAAATTCAAAAATTTGGGCGCTAGCTAGGTTTGGTTAGTCTTTATCTTCGTATTTGATCCCTAAATCAAGCAAGGCATTAGTCTCAATGATATCATTCAAACCATTAAAATCATACATTTTTTTAGCAAATTTGGTGTTGTTTCCATTGGCTATCAATTGCCCAAAATAATCGGTTAGATGGTGGGCAATGGCTCGTACCGCACCCCCTGGGAAAATGGCAATTTTATAGCCAATCTCGGCCAGTTCGTCGGTTGATTGGATCGGCGTTTTACCACCCTCAACCATGTTCGCCAAAAGCGGGATACGCCCAGAAAACTGAGCCGTTAGCTGTTTCATTTCATCCAGAGATTGTGGAGCTTCGATAAACAGAATATCGGCCCCCGCCTCGCAATAAGCCTCTGCCCGGTCCATCGCCGCCGAAAGTCCCTCAACCGCGCGGGCATCGGTGCGCGCTATGATATGCATGTCTTGATTGTTGCGGGCATCGAGCGCCGCCTTAATCTTACCAACCATCTCTGCCTTTGAAATGAGTGTCTTGCCGTCGAGGTGGCCACAGCGCTTTGGAAAGGCTTGATCTTCTAATTGGATGGCCGCCGCACCCGACCGTTCAAAACTCCGCACCGTGCGTTGAACGTTGAGTGCGTTGCCAAAGCCATTATCCCCATCAACAATCACCGGCGTTTCTATGCGATCGGTAATGGCGGCAAGAGTATCATTTACTTCAGAAACCGAGACCAATCCTAAGTCCGATATACCAAAGCGCGTATAAGCGAGACTAGCACCAGAAAGATAGACCGCCTTGGCCCCTGCGTTGGTTGCAATTAATCCAGATAAGCTATCGTAAATTCCGGGGGCGAGAAGCAAATTGGGTTCCGCCAGTAAGGCAGGTAAATTCATTATTTTTCCCTTTCGTCTGCATCCGCCAAAAAGCGTTTTTCAAGATGCGGAACCAATCCGCCATCAAGTATCATTTCTCGCAAAAATTGTGGAAGTGGCTCAAGCTCGATGGTCACGCCATGATCAGCTAAAACCAGTTCGGCAGTGTCAAAAGTAAACCGCACTGAAGCCCCGTCTTCAAGTTTGGGATGGGCGAACGCCGCGGGCGATATGGTAAAGGCTGGCAGCCCCAAATTTATTGCATTTCGGTAAAAGATGCCCGCAAAGCTCGGCGCAACAACAGCCTTGATTCCGAGGAATTTTAAAACTTCTGCAGCCTGTTCCCGCGAAGATCCAACACCCATATTTGGCCCAGAAAGCATTACATCACCTGGCCGAACGGCGTCGGCAAATTCTGGTCTGATAGCACCAAGACAATGAGTCGCAAGCTCTGCTAGCGGTGATTTCATATAAAACCCAGGCGCCAGCACATCAGTGTCGATTAGCTCAGTAAATTTCCACAAACGCGGCATATCAAAAACTCTCCACTACCTGACGTGGATCAGTCATAACACCGGTTAACGCTGACGCAGCAACAGTATAAGGTGAAGCTAGATAAACGGCGGAACTAGCGGCGCCCATACGGCCCTTGAAATTACGTGCGGTTGAGGAAATACACACTTGATCCTCGGTCAATCTATCATCGCCATATCCAGCACAAATACCGCATGAATTGCCTAAAAATTCAGCTCCTGCATCCTCGAGGATTTTCATGATCCCGTCTTCGCGCGCGCGCTCCTGATCCTGGAGGCTAGCCGGCGCCACTTTCAATGTGACCCCCTTAGCAATATGCTGGCCATCCAAAATTTTTGCCGCCGCCAATAGATCAACATATTTGGCCCCGGTACATGCGCCTATATAAGCAATGTCAAACGGGGTATTGCGGAACGCTTCGGCATCATCCGCATTTGCCGGTGAATGCGGTGCCGCGATTTGCGGAGACAGGCTGGCTGCATCAAAGCTAAGCAAGTTTTCTGATTTGTCCGACACCTCAATTTGATAATCGCGCCAATCATCCGCCACCATTCCACCCGCATTTTCAATATAGGCAATTGTGGTCTCGTCTGGCGCAATTAACCCAGCCTGCGCGCCTAATTCTGCCGCCATATTCGACAATGTCATGCGATCCTGCATACCCAACGCGCGGATCGCCTCACCTGCATATTGAACAGCCTGATAACGCCCGCCGCCCATGCCAATCTTGCGGCAGATTGCCAACATCATATCTTTGGCGGTTACAAATGGAGAAAGCTGGTTATCCCACTTGATCAAAATCGTCTCTGGAACCTTGAGCCAGATCGAGCCAGTGGCGAGCACGCCGGCCATTTCGGTTGCACCGATGCCAAACATATAAGCTCCAAACGCCCCCCCAGTTGGCGAATGACTATCGCCACCAACACAGAACTTTCCAGGCGTTAAATGTCCACGCTCTGGCAACACCACGTGACAGATACCTTGTTCATCATAGAAATTCTCGATGTCCTGATCGCGCACCCACTCTCTGGTCAAAGCCTGAATTGCGCGCGTTTCATCATTATTTGCTGGCACATAATGATCGGTAACAACTACGACCTTTTCTTTATCCCAAACCCGGAGATTCAGTCTATCAAGGATCGGCTTGACTCGGCGCGGCCCGCCAGAATCATGAATCATCGCCAAATCAACGTTGCAAACTACAACATCGCCAATGGCAAGATTTTCGAGACCTGACGCCTTCGCAATCAATTTTTGTGAAAGTGTTTCCATCCAAAAATACTATCACAAAACCACAGAAACCTATAAGGTTTTGAACATTGAACATCCACAAAATTAGATTTTTGATAGCTATCAAACCCAGAAAATATACCGGTAAAAATACCAGAAAGTTTATGGTAGCTGACACAGCATTGGGAGCCCGCGAAATGCCGCTGATTGAATGCACGCTGATCAAAGGATATGACAGCAATACGCGCCGAATAATTGCCGAGCGCATAACCGATGCCGCCTGCTCTGCGATTGGTGCTGCGCCTGAATTTGTGACGGTAACTATCAACGAGGTTGCAGCTGATAATTACATGCGTGGCCGCACCGGCCGCACCCCAGCAACCGCACCAATGCAAGCCAGTGATGTCGTTCGCGCCTATCTAACCGCGATGGAAAACCGCCAATTGGGCGAGGCAAAGACGTATCTTGCTGATGGTTTTGTTATGACATTCCCGGGCGGCGTCACCTTTACCCAGCTAGAGGAATTGGTAGAATGGGCAAAACCGCGCTATCAAAGCATTGCCAAAACTTTCGGAGGATTCGACGTCGCCTATCACGGGCTCGATGCCGTGGTTCATTGCCATGGAACATTGAACGGCATTTGGCCCGACGGGAGCACCTTTGAAAACATCCGCTTCACCGACAGATTTAGTTTGTCGGGAACCAAAATCACCACGCAACAAGTGTGGAATGACCTAGCCGAAGCAAACCGATGATTGAAATGAGTTGACGGTCCTAACCGAAGAAAAAATGATGAGCAATAGCCAATTACAAGATTTAATTCGAACATACTTTCGCGGTGTCGATGATGAAGATATCGCACTGGCACTCAGCACCTTGTCGCATGATTGCCGGTTTTCCATTGAAACCCATGGCGTTGTGCTAAACGGGCATGAGGAAATATCCGGCATGTTTAAACGCCTGTGGTCGTCCCATAAATCAGTGCGCCATGACAAATTTCACTTTGTCGAAGATCCGGTGAATAGCGTTATCGCCGCTCGCTTTCGGGTAACCAATCAACTGCCCGACGGAAAGCTAGTCTACAAATCAAATTGCAACTTTTTCACCTGCGCTGACGGCGTCTTTACTGAGGTTCGGGTCTATATGGCTGGCGAGAATACCCTCGACCATAAAGGTAAGTCATGATCCCAAGTGCTAATTTACTCAATGCTTAGACTTGCTCAATGCTCAAACTTATTGGCCGCCGCCAACATCGATTTAATCATCTCATTTCGGGATACTAATGATTTTGGATAGCTAGCGAGACTATGGCTCAGCCCAAGGCTAAGGAGTGATTCTACCGTCTTATAAGTGAGCGGTCCAGGATTTATAACAGGCACATCGAGGGCGGCGACAAGATGCGCATGAGCTTGATGCATCGTTGTTGATCCCAAAATGATGACCTCGGCGCGGTCCTCTTCAATTGCCTGTCGCGCGGCGGCCTCAAGAAGCGGAAAAGTATCATCTTCCCTGCCGCCCAAAAGTGCCTGATTATCTGGCGCAACATCGATTGAGCGAACCGAAGCCAAGGCATGCGAAATACCGAGATCGCTGATTGTTTTCTCATAAAGATGACGCCATTTTTGCCACATGGTGACAATCGAAAACCGACTACCGAGCATCATCGCCTCTAGCATCGCCACACGCCCCGGACCAACAACCGGAATACGCAATATAGAGCGCAAAGCGGCCACTCCTGAATCACTCATTGTATCGACACAAACCGCATCAAACCCTTCCTCCTCCGCGCTAAGTCCTGCCTCGAGAATACCAATATCAGCCATCACCATATCGGCTTGGCTGATATAGTTGCGCGGTGCCGCTTTCACTGGGCGAAACGTGAAATTCAAATTGGGGCTAAGCTCAACAGCGGCGAGCTGGGCTTTGCGAGATTGCAGATTTTCATCCGACATAGGAAACGGCACAATGACCAAAATTTGCTTCATCAATTTACCCGTCTGTGTCAGTGTTAAGCTCTATCTTAATAAGGAAGTCATCTATGATCTCGCTTGTCAATAGAACTGTCTTCATCACCGGCGTTGGTTCAGGAATTGGCCTTTCCACCGCTATTCTAGCAAAGTCGCTTGGCGCACGTATCGCTGGAACTGTTATCGATCAAAAGCAACTTTCACAGGTTGATGGCATCATCGAGCCATCGCTTTGCTTCGTGCGCGATGTTACCGATTATGCGAGGCTCACCGATGCGGTGAACCAAACCGCTGATATTTGTGGCGGGCTTGACGGCGTCGTTGCAAGTGCAGGCGTAATCAAACTACTCACTAGCGAAAACACCAATACGGATGATTGGTTGCGCATTATCGATATCAATTTGAATGCCAATTTTCATCTAGCGAAAGCTGCCGCTCCGCACCTTCGTCAACATTCTCTGGCTGGCGCTGGTGGCTCGATGGTCTTTGTTTCAAGCCAGATTGGCCTTGTTGGACACCACAGAGCAGCGGCATATGCAGCATCAAAATCTGCAATAAACGGATTAACACGATCCTTGGCATTGGAATTAGCAAGCGACAATGTTAGATCTAATGCCGTGGCGCCCGGCCCGATAGCCACGGACATGACAGCTGAAACCAGAGCCGATGCACAGCGCTCCCATGCATTATTGTCAAGCATTCCCCTTGGCCGTTATGGTGAGCCTGACGAAATAGCCAATGTGATTGCCTTCTTGTTATCACAGGCATCATCATTTGTAACCGGACAAGTAATTGTCGCCGATGGTGGATTTACCGCGCAATAAGACGGCGCTTACAAGCACTATAGGCCCAGATAGGATTTCTTTAAATCAGTATTCTCGCGCAATTCTGCCGCTGGGCCCGAAATAGCCACGCTGCCTTGTTCGATCACATAAGCACGATCAGCAATTGCTAAAGACTGGATTACATTCTGTTCAACCAGAATTACCGCTAGTCCAGTATCATTGATCTTTTTGATAAGAGTAAACATTTGCTCAACGAGAAGCGGCGACAATCCTAATGACGGCTCATCAAGCAACAACACTCTTGGTTCACTCATCAGGCCACGACTAATCGCCACCATTTGCTGTTCACCGCCAGACAATGTCCCGGCGCTCTGCGTCAACCGGCCTCTCAACCGCGGAAAAATATCAAGGGCCATCTCCAAATTTGCCGCCCGATTTGCCTTGCCGCGTCGGTAGCTGCCCAGTTCCAGATTGTCTTTAACGGTAAGGTTGGGAAATAGCTTGCGCCCTTCAGGCACATGAATAAGCCCCATATCAACAATATCAGCGGGAGGGCGCCCAGAAATCACTTTATCTTCAAAAATTATTTCACCGTCGGTTGGAACAATCAGGCCTGACATGGTGTTGTTCAAAGTGGTTTTACCAACACCATTACTGCCCAGAACCGCAACAATTTCACCGGCACCAACCTCTAGCGAGATATCCCGCAACACATTCACAAAACCATAGCCGGCAGACAGTCCCTTTATCGAGATCATTTTTTATCCCCACTCATCATGGTCTTTGCGGCTCCATGACCCAGATAAGCTTCGATAACACCTGGGTCAGAGGCAACCGAGCGCGGCGTGCCTTTGGCAATCAGTTTGCCATCATTTAGAACATAGGTGCGATCGGATAGGTTAATTACCGCCTTCATGACATGTTCAATCAGGAAGATAGTAACGCCACTACTGCAAATTTCCTTGATAACATGCACCACTTCATCAATTTCAGTAGGGTTAAGCCCCGCCATAACCTCATCAAGTAACAACAGCTCTGGATTTGTCGCAAGTGCGCGGGCTAACTCTAGCCGTTTGCGCGCGGCAACGGTCAAACCATCAGCGGGTTTATACAACTGTGAGGTCATGCCAACCATCTCGGCAACCCGCTCCGCAGTCTCGCGGGCAATATATTGGTCATTAGTGTTGGCATAGGCCCCCACCATGATGTTTTCCAGAGTGTTCAGACCAGCAAAGGGTTGGGTGATCTGGAAGGTGCGAACCATCCCCATCTTGCAGATTTTGTGCGGCTTTAACCCACGTATCGAATTATTATTCAGCGTTATCTCACCCTCATCCGGCTTGAGGAACCCGGCAATAATAGCGAACAGCGTAGTTTTTCCAGCACCGTTTGGACCGATGAGCGAGACAATCTCGCCTCGCGAAACAGAGAGGTCAACCGATGATACAGCAACCAAACCACCAAAGCGTTTTGTTACCCCACGTACATCAAGCATCTTTACTCTCCAGCTCGTTCTTGGTCGTTTCAAGAGAGCCACCCAATACATCTTGACGTTTCCTGAAAAGCCCCATCAAACCGTTTGGCAAATAGCTGATGATAAAAATCAGGATAACCCCATAAACAATCATGCTCAGGCCCGGCGTGTCGATAAAGTTACGGGTGATTTCATTGACCATGTGCAGAACAAATGCGCCTACAAGCGGTCCAAATACAGTGCCCATACCGCCAACGATTGTGACCAGCAACATTTCAACTGACAACGCTATGGAATAGGCAATCGGTGGATCGAGATAGAGGTATTTTTGCGCATAGAATGTACCAGCTGCGCCACCCATCGCGCCCATAATCATTATCGCGTAGATCTTACAGCGCAATGTATCGATACCCAACGCCTCGGCTGCATCCTCATTCTCCCGGATCGCCGCTAGTTGAGCACCAAAGCGAGAGCGTTCAAGCCAAATCGCAACCGCAATTGAGATAGCCAACAATATCAATGAGAAATAATAAAAGCCCGTTGGCGTATCAAATTGCAGGTTTTTCAGACTTGGCGCGTAGGTCAGAAACAAGCCAACACCACCGCCAGTAAATTCCACTGAATTCGCCAACACTCTCAATAGCTCGGCAAATGCGAGCGTGATCAGCGCAAAATAAGATCCGCGCAACCCCGCGCGAAAACTCATATAACCAACAATCAGGCCAAGAATAGCACCGGCCGCTACCGCTGCAAAAATGCCGATGATCGGCGGGATGCCAAAGGTGGTTAGTAATATTGTTGACGTATAGGCACCTGTACCAAAGAACATCACCCCGCCAAAGGAGAATTGTCCGGCGTAGCCGCCCAGAATATTCCAAGACTGGCCGATATAGGCCGTGAAAAATATTAATGTCAGCACATCGAGATAGAACTTGTTAGTGATAAATGTTGGTGCAACAAGCGTAACGACAGCCGCTATCAGCAAAAAGATCATGCTTTTTCTGCCAGCACTTTTTCCATTTGCAGCTTTTGGGAGCTTCAATTTTCCAATAACGGTCATCACACTTTACTTCCAAAAAGGCCCGTAGGCTTAAAAATCAGGATGATGATAAAGATGAGGGAAATGCCAATCTGGCCCAGACTTTCTCCAAGAAACAAGCCGCCAACAGACTCCGTTATGCCAATCACAAAGCCACCCAACAGGGCACCGATTATACTACCCATGCCACCAAGAACAACGATGGTGAACGCAATCACAACGAAAATATTGCCAGTGTACGGATCAACATAAAAGATCGGCAGTAGCATACAACCAGCGGCGCCAAGACACGCAATACCAATTCCAAAGGTAACCGCAAAAATATGCTCAACATCAATGCCGACAAGGCGGGCGCCCTGTCTTTCTTTGGCAACTGCACGAATAGCCTTGCCAAGATCAGTTAGGCTCATCAAAGCCCAGAGCAATGCACAGATTAGGAGAGACGCAAAGAATGAAATGATTTTTGGGTAGGACAGGAATACAAACCCGAGATCAAGCGCGTCGTAGCCATAGGACAAGTTTACCGTCTGTTGGTCGCCGGTAAAAAAGAACAATGCCGCGTTTTCCAGAATTATTGACAAGCCTAGGGTGATCAGCAGGATGTTCTGATCACGCCCCTTGGATAGTTTGCCGATACCCCATCGGTACATCACATAGCCCAGAATAAAGCTGGCTGGCGTAACAATCAAAATAGCTGCATAGGGGTCGATATTAAATAATTTAAAGAGGAAAAAAGCACTGTAGAGCGCCAGCATTAACATCGCACCATGGGCAAAATTAATGATGTGCAAGACGCCATAAATGAGGGTGAGCCCAAGCGCGACGAGGGCATAAATGGCCCCGTACATCAACCCGTTCAAAACTGCTGCTGTAAGCATTAAACACCCCCTTGCACACTAATTTCGTAATGACGTTAGCGAAGCAAAAACAAACTATGCAGGCAGCGCGTAGCCGCCTGTATAGATATCAGAAGTCTTACCCGCGCGGGAAGACAGCCTTTGATGAAGCATATTTGGACGGTGCAATGATCTGCACATCACCCTTTTGCGCCTGAATAGCGACTGCGCGTGAGCCCGTGTTTTGACCATTAACCATCTTGGTCTTGTCATAGGGCATGAAATCAACATCAATTTCAGACGTTGCCAATGCCGCATTCACCGCATCACTATCAGTGGTGCCTGCGCGCTCAAAACCGTCAGCCAGAAGCATGATCGACATGTAGGCACAATAGACTTCAAAGGTGAAATATTTGCCATCGGCCTCAGTTCTCTTCCGCATTGCCTGACCTGATGCTGAAGCTGGGTTATACCAGTGGTTCACATCGATCATGTTTTCAGCGATTTGCGGCAAATCATCAACAAATTTAAAGTTGAAACCACCGCCAAGAACTGAATAGCTAGCCATAAAATCAACACGCTGTTGGCGCAATGTCTTTGCCAACAACACATATTCACCAGGATAGTTGATAGGCATAACAATATCCGGCTTTGCTGACTTGATCCGCAAGGCAATATTATCAAAGTTACGGGTTGGGTTGGAGTGCTTGATAGTGTCGATCACTTCAAGATTATGCGGCTTCAACGCTTCAGTCATCAGCTTAGCTGTACCCGTACCAAATTCTGACTCCTCATGGACGATAATCACAGACTTCGCTGGTGAACCAGCCATTTTGTTGATCTCGCCTAAGTTTGTCGCTGCATCCCTTGCAATTCGGCCATAACCGTCAGCCATGCGGAATACATTAGAAAGGCCGCGCTGGACCAATTTGTCTGATACGCCCACATCGATAGAGAACGGAATGTTGTATTTGGCGGCTGCAGCAGAAGCGGCAAGACCAACGGCTGACTGGTAACAACCCTGAAGGGCGTGAACACCTGCTTCGTTCATCTTTTCAACTTCGGCTGCGCCAATTTCTGGCTTAGTCTGCGAGTCACCAAGAAGTGCCTCAAGAGGAGCGCCGCCCATCGATTTGATGCCACCAGCTTTATTGATGTCGGCGATTGCCATTAATGCTCCATAACGTAACTGAGCGGCTGGATAAGCGGCCCAGCCAGTGGCTGGATGGATCAAGCCAATCTTGACCGGTTTTGCCGCCTTGGCAATGGTTGGAATTGCCAATCCGGATGATGCAAGCGCGACCGTAGCTGAGGCCCCACCAATAAATCTACGACGCGAGCTAGTGAATAGATCAGAGATTTTAGTCATATTTAGTCTCCCTATAGATTTTATTTATATAGCCTTACATTGTGTAAGCATGAATTTGAGTTTCAATTAGTAAAAGCTAATAAACTTATCTTTGTCCAAAGAATAATTTCTAATATCCTCAACCCCTGTCAACGTGGTGGATTTAAATGGTGTCAAACTATCTTGATAAGTTAACGGCGTTCATTGAACGGACTGAATATAGTGTAATCCCTGTAGGAGCTCGAAAACGGGCGCAGTTAATTATCGCGGATTGTGTCGCCGCAATTGTAGGGGGAATGGCCGAACCCGAGATGGAACTTCTTTTTACCTCAATGTCCGGATCGGTCCCCGCACCAGAAGCCGCGCCAACATCCGCACAGATATTAGGAACACAGCATCGAATCGACGCTATCAATGCAGCCTTGATCAACGGCACCGCTGGAACCGCACTTGAAATGGATGAAGGCCATCAATTCGCCCGAGGGCATCCCGGAATGCATGTATTTCCCGCTTTGCTCAGCGCCGCGCAGGTTAAGCCGGTTTCCGATGAGGCCTTTTTAACAGCCTTTATAGTGGGCTATGACATTGCTGCGCGCATAGGGATTGCGACTGCGTTAAATGGCAACATGCACCCGCACGGCACATGGGGCGGCCTTGGCGGCGCGGCGGCGCTGGCGAGCCTTTACCGGCTAGATGCGGCGCAAATTAAAACCTACCTCAATATTGTCTCTAGCCTCAGCCTTGCTAGCAGTCGCCAAACAATGCTCGAGGGTGGCACTGTGCGCAATGTCTATACCGGTGTTTCCAACCAAATGGCCCATATTGGCTATCAGCTATTGCAGGCTGGGTTTAGCGGTGAGGCTGATGGCATAAAATCAGTGTTTGGTGGAGTCGTGTCTTCGTCTTTTGATGAAGAAAAAGCCTGTGAACTAATCGGCACGCGCTTCGAGGTCATCCGTAATTATTTTAAACTACATGCTTGTTGCCGTTATAATCACGCGGCGCTTGATGCGTTGTGGCAATTGATGGATGCGCATAGCGCGTTGGCCGATATTACCATGATCAACGCGATTGACGTAACTAGTTATTCGCTGGCCGCCGAACTAGTTGATCCAGCGCCACAAAATGTATTGGCTAGCAAGTTCTCGGTCCCCTTTGCGATAGCAACAACATTGGTGAACAGGTCTTCAAAGGTACATAGCTTCACGAGTGATGCAGTTGCCAACCCAACAATTTTGGCATTGGCCCACAAAGTTACCGTGCGCGAAGATCCCGCCATGTCAGCCAAATTACCCGATTTGAGGCCCGCGACGGTGACCATCACGCTGGCCGATGGCGATGTTCTGGAAGCTAGTGTAGAGACTAATCGAGGCGATTGGCAGGATCCCTACACGCCAGCGCAGATCAAGGAAAAATATCTTAGCCTGACTACCCGTATCTGGTCTGATGAAAAGGCTGAGGATGTATTTGCTGCAATCATGAATATGGATAACGCAACGGCGCCATCCACCTTCATAGAGCGGTTATAACTTCGCATTACGCCGGGTGTGAAACGGTTTCTCAGCGTTTTGATATCAACAGATTGATCGAGAACAGGGCATCAACTAAATGCAGCACCTAACTTCATTGCTTCATTTCCACAAAACCGCAATGCAGTTAGCGATGAAATGATGTTGATTTTTGACAATAGGGTTCATCGAGGCGAGGATGCCACAAACGAATTAAAAACTCGGGAAAATGTTTGGATAGACACCATATCTTTAACCTTTTTTGACAAAAAGCTCATAATCCCGGCAAGCTTAAACCTTGTTAAATTTGAAATATTTTTGGCCTTTGAATAAAACCCTGAAATTAGGAATTAAAGTTGCCTGAAGGTCACACAATCCACAGAGCCGCGAGGGATCATCACCGAATACTCGCTCACCAGAGACTGATTGTTTCTTCACCACAGGGACGATTTTCTGAGGGCGCTTTACTTCTTAACGAGCAAATTTGTTCCGCTGTTGAGGCATTTGGCAAACATCTTCTTTATAAGTTTAATAACGAATATACACTGCACATACATTTGGGACTATTCGGCCGAATTCGAAAACAAAAATTACCATTAGCGGAGCCAAAGAGCTCCGTGCGTATCCGCTTGATAGGTAAAAAACATCTTGTGGACATAATTGGCCCAACTATTTGCGAGGTCTTAGATCAAAAAGGGGTGATGGCCCTTACTGGTCGAATAGGACCAGATGTTCTACGCCCCGATGCAAATCCTGACTTTGCTTTTGAAAAGATATCACGAAGCAAAGCACCGATTGGTCGCCTGATTATGGATCAATCTGTTATGGCAGGAATTGGTAACATATATCGCTCAGAAATCTTATGGCGCCAGGCAATCCACCCTGAAACGCCCGGCAGAGCAATTGACCGGCAGACTTTTAATCGAATTTGGGACGACGCTTGCGCCTTGCTTGCTATTGGTGTTGAGCGGAATGCTATAATCACGGTGTTTGACGGGCAATTATCAAAAAAACGATGTGGTGAAAAATTCAATATCTTTGGGAAAGCCAGCTGCCCAAAGTGTGAAGGTGAGATAAGGCGTTTTGAGATTAGTGGACGACGAACTTTTGTATGTGACACCTGCCAGCCTCTTATGAGGCAACCGGGTTAACGTGGGTCAACAGTTTCGGCAATTTTAAATTTACACAGTTCAGGTGGTTCAGCCGGCCCAACAACTCATAACCAAATCGTCAAGTGAAAATATAGAAAAGGCGTACTTCCAAAGCACTAAGGTTAACTTTAACCACTCATTTTAAATCATAACGTTTAATCTCGAGGGCTGGATCTTCTCCAGACCCTTCTACGAGCGCTTGGGTAAAATAGCGGAGAACGTATCAAACCGTTACAAAACGGGAGAAAATTTTCACAAGCTACCCTTCATTCAGCGGTATTGTATTGGTTATTTCAGGGGCGATACATTACGATTCAAACTATTGAACTTGGCTCCTTCGAGACCCATTGCACTGTAGTGCTTATCATTTTCTAATAGTTTGAGTGGGCTAGGCTTCAGCTTTCCCTTATCAGACAACGCGTGCCGCGAGAGAAGTGCGTTCCTTCAAGTCTACGCCGCATTGGGTTTGTAAAAAGAATAGGATTGTTAAATGTCGGTGACGCCCTCCAGTGCTTCCAAACTTCCGGCCAGTGATTATGTTATTTTTGGAGGAACTGGCGATCTGTCTTTTCGCAAGATTTTCCCGGCCTTTTTCTGGCGGTATCTTGATGGCCAATTGACAGATGATTTTCGGCTTTTTGCCACCTCGCGACGGGCGTTCAACATCAGGGATTTCGCTGAGGCCCTGCGGCCATTCTGTGAAGATGCATTTGCCAGCGGCTACGCGACAGAGGAGCGCTGGCAGGCGTTTCTAAAAATAATCCAAATTGTGATTATGGATGTTGCCAACGGCGATGGTGTAAGCAGCCTCGTCACTCAAATTAGGGAAAAAGCCAGCATTGATCGTCCGACTATCTTTTATCTGGCAATCGCGCCGAGCCTTTTCGGCTCCGCCGTGCAGATGTTGAAGAATGCTGGGTTGGCAAGCCCACAAGCTCGGTTGGTTGTGGAAAAACCATTGGGCAATGACAGCGCATCATCGCGCACGATAAACGAAAAACTGGCCGCAGTATTTAACGAGAGTCAGATATACCGGATTGACCATTATCTGGGCAAAGAAACAGTGCAAAACCTAATGGTATTGCGCTTTGCCAATGTGATTTTTGAGTCCCTATGGAGCAATCAGCACATTGATCATGTCCAGATCACCGTGGCCGAGACAATTGGTGTTGGCAAACGCGCCGACTATTACGACAGATTTGGCGCAACCCGAGACATGGTTCAGAACCACCTTTTGCAATTGGTGTGTTTGGTAGCAATGGAACCGCCAACCTATTTTGCCGCTGATCAGGTGCGTGACGAAAAACTGCGCGTATTACGAGCACTACGCCCCCTGTCATTGGATGACTTGGCATTGGGGCAATATGCTGGTTATCGTGAGGAATTGGGCGAGGCTTCCAACACCGAGACCTATGTGGCAATGAGGCTTTCGATTGACAATTGGCGGTGGGCAGGCGTCCCTTTCTATATTCGTACGGGTAAAAAACTAGAACAGCAGGCTTCTGAGATTATAATCACCTTCAAAAACCTGGCCCATGACATCTTTGCCAAAAGTGGTGGTGATAAGCTTTCTGACTATCCGAACCGATTGGTAATCCGCTTGCAGCCAAGTGAGGGCTTGCGTTTACACATGACCTCAAAACAACCTGGCCCTGGCGGTATGCGGTTGTCCCCATCTGATTTGAATCTGAGCTTTGAAGAGACGTTTGAAGAACGATTGCCAGATGCGTATGAAAGGCTGTTGATGGATACGGCGCGAGGCAACCAGACTCTTTTCATGCGTGGTGACGAAGTGATGGCCGCTTGGAGCTTTATTGACCCAATATTAGCTATGTCTGCAAACATCGCACCAGCAAGATATGTAACAGGATCAATGGGGCCTGATGACACGCTTTTAGAGATGGATGGGCGTCAATGGATTGACCCGGATCAGGATTGGCGATGAGTGTTGTAAATCAAATAACGGCCGCATTAGCTGCTGGCATCGCTCAACGAGGCAGCGCTAGTTTTGTAGTGCCAGGTGGGTCCAGCCCAGCTTTTATTTTTAAGGCGTTAGCCAACGGCGAGTATAGCAGCGATGTTGATTGGGCGAGAGTAACCATCACCCTTGTCGATGATCGTCAGGTACGTGGCAATCACAATGACAGCAACCGCAAACTTATCCGAACACAATTATTACGTGGACCTGTGGTCGCCGCAAAGTTCTTGCCGCTAACCATTGCCGGACCTGTGACGAAAATGGACCGGCCTTTTGATGTGATGTTGTTAGGCATAGGGCTCGATGGACATTTTGCTTCACTATTTCCGTCGATGGTGGGTGATGCGGCGATGAATGTTGATACCGCGCCCGCAATTATCCAGACTGGGCCAGAAGGGGACCCTCTGTGTCCGCGTATTTCAATGAATTTACCTATGATTTTACAATCGCGTTTGGTGTTTTTATTGGTCAAGGGTGCAGCCAAACAAGAGATTCTTAGAGCGGCACAAACAGATCAGTCGTTGCCAGTGCATCATTTAATTACGCAAACTGTCAAATCAGTCCAAATCGTAACCCAATAATCCGCTTACAAGGATTAAGAAGAGGATCTCATGGCCAAGTTACATGACCGTATAGCAGAGGTTCAGGAACGCATCCGCCGGCGCAGTGCCGCCAGTCGAATCGCCTATCTTGATGAAATAATGATGATGCGCCAATCACCAGACTCTAACCGGCGGCAGATATCCTGCTCGAACATGGCTCATGCGGCCGCGGGCGCAGGTTTGGACCAGGCCAATGTGCTAGGCGTAGCAGATGAGCTAAAGCCAAACATAGGTATAATCACGGCCTACAATGATATGCTATCGGCACATCAGCCCTATGAGGCCTACCCGCAAATCATTCGCGCCGCCGCGCGCGCCGCCGGCGCAACTGCTCAAGTTGCGGGTGGTGTGCCAGCGATGTGTGATGGCGTTACACAAGGCCGCCCAGGCATGGAGTTGTCGCTGATTAGCCGCGATGTAATTGCGATGGCCACCGCCGTGGGTCTGTCGCATGGTGTTTATGATGCTGCCATTTGTCTTGGTGTCTGCGATAAGATCGTGCCAGGTTTGGTGATGGGCGCGCTAGCATTTGGCCATCTGCCAGTCATCTTCGCCCCAGCAGGACCAATGGCAACCGGCATTCCCAATGTCGAAAAAGCTGCCATGCGCAAAGCCTTTGCCCGTGGTCAGGCCAGCCGTAATGATTTGCTGAAGTCGGAAGTTGCCGCCTATCACGGACCCGGGACCTGCACCTTTTATGGCACCGCCAATTCTAATCAGATGTTAATGGAAATTATGGGGCTGCATTTGCCAGGTGCTGCTTTTGTCCATCCACATGATGATTTGCGTCACGCCCTGACCGTAGCCGCAACGAATCGGATGGTCACATTGGCAAAGGACGCTGCCGCTAAAGGCATTGGCGAAATGTTAGATGAACGCAGCTTTGTAAATGCCATTATAGGTCTGCATGCCACTGGCGGGTCAACCAACCACACGCTCCATCTACCGGCTATGGCTGCAGCTGCTGGCATTCAAATCACGTGGCAGGATTTTGCTGACCTGTCGGAGGTGACCCCTCTATTGGCGCGCGTTTATCCAAACGGTAGCGCAGATGTAAACCATTTCCACGCAGCTGGTGGCATTGGCTATGTTATGCGCCAATTGATTGATGCTGGTCTGATGGATAGCACCGCAGCCAGCGTTACGGGTAACAATATCAACGATCATGCAGCTGAGCCGTTTTTACAGAGTGGCCGTTTAATTTGGCGCTCAGCACCAATTGAGAGCGGCGATGATGCCATTTTACGCCCTGTTGCCAATCCGCACAATGCAAATGGTGGTTTAAAAATACTGAGTGGCAATATTGGCAAAGCCGTGATCAAAGTATCGGCCGTCGCGCCAAAACATCACGTTATCACTGCACCTGCAGCGGTATTCACGACGGAGGCCGAGGTCAAAGTCGCCTATGAAAGCGGCGCGCTAAAACGAGACGTAATTATTGTATTGCGAGCTCAAGGTCCAATGGCAAACGGTATGCCCGAATTGCATAGCCTCACCCCACTATTAAGCAACTTGCAAGATGGTGGTTACCAGATAGCACTGCTAACTGACGGTCGCATGTCAGGGGCATCTGGATCAATTCCAGCAGCCATTCATGTATGCCCAGAGGCAGTTGATAATGGCCCAATCGGCAAAATCATGGATGGCGATATGATAACGCTCAACGCAGTAAAAGGAACCCTCGAGGTAGCCGCTGATCTGTCGAGCCGGACTTCGATGGGCCTACAAAATATGTCGCTGCAAAGAGGGTTTGGTCGTACTTTATTCACTAGCGTACGCCAACACGCCGCCATTGCCGAGGCCGGTGCGGGCATAACTCTCTTGGAGACAAAATAATGGCAATGCAAGCAATACCAATCACCGAAATTTTAGCGATGGGGCCAGTTATGCCAGTCATCGTGATCAACGAAGCCAAAAATAGCGTGGCACTAGCCGATGCGTTATTTGCAGGTGGGTTAAAAACTATTGAGATAACACTGCGCACGCCAGCCGCCTTGGATTCGATTAGAGCAATTGCGGACGCTCGCCCAAATATCTGCATTGGCGCCGGCACTGTAATCTCAGCTAAACTCGCCCACGCGGCCAAAGAAGCTGGTGCACACTTCGCGGTATCACCTGGGACCACACAAGCAGTGATTGACGGTTGTGAAGCGGCGGATCTGCCATTGCTGCCAGGCGCTAGCACCGTCTCCGAAATGATGCATTTGCTGGAAGCTGGATTCACTACAATGAAGTTTTTTCCAGCTAGCGCAGCTGGTGGCACGAGCTTGATAAGATCATTGACCAGCCCCCTACCACAGATAAAAATCTGTCCAACAGGAGGCATTTCAGCAATTTCTGCGCCGGAGTGGCTGGCATTGCCAAATGTGGAATGCGTAGGAGGATCATGGGTAGCGCCACAAAACCTGATCAATGTGGGTGATTTTGCCGCTATAGAGGCCTTAGCAACTGAAGCCGCATCTTTGACCGGCTAGGCGTGCACCTCTTTTACCTTCAGTAATGCATTAGACAGACCCGCCTGCGCCCCCCGCAATCCGGCGTTTGGATCTACACTCAGCCAAACCGGTAAGCTTGTAGTTAGGTGGCTTTCCTTGCCAATCTTCTGAATACGCGCGGCGAGTTGGCTTTTATCAATGAGTGGGGCCAGTTGCGAGACAATACCACCAGCCAGAACCACACCACCCCAGGCACCAATTGTCAGAACATTATTCGCGATTACTGTCCCCAGTATGTTGAGCATCATCACCGCTGCATCCCGGCATGGGCCAGCTTCAGCAACAGCCGCTGCACCAATTTTTGGCGCGCTCATCTCTGGTTCATCAGGTTTATCACGTATCAAAAAGCGATAGATATTCTCTAACCCACCGCCACTAACCATATGTTCTGCTGAAACATAGCCCTGCGCGCGCCTAATAAAACCATAAAGCGCCTGTTCAGCTTCGGATCTTGGGGCAAAGCTTACATGACCACCCTCTCCCTCAAGCGGTTGCATTCCGGCTGAGGTTGGCAGCAATGCTGACACACCTAATCCAGTACCAGGACCAATTATAAGCAGCGGCGCATTAGGCGTTGGCACCCCCGCAATAACCGGAAGATTACCATTAGCCGTTGGGTCAGACTGGGCTAATGCTTGCGCAGTAAAATCATTCAACACCAATAACCGCTTTGTGCCCAATTCCGCCAACAAGGCAGATTTTGAAAACGTCCAATGGTTGTTGGTGAATTCAACAAGATCATCTTTGACCGGTGCAGCCACTGCAATAGACACTGCATCTAGTTGGCCATCATAGCCAACCTTCTTCCTGAAGGTCAGAAACGCATCCTCTATGCGAGTAAAATCTCGACACTTGAGATAGGTAATATCTCTCAACGAGCTGCTCAATCCGGTTAAGCGAGCAAAACGAATATTTGTTCCACCAATATCCGCAACAAACATAACCATGTCGTTAGTTCACCGGGGCTTCGCTCGCCGCTAAGGATACAATGAAATAAGTATCCCCCAGCGCCCACAGGTTAATATATGGAACCAGAACTGACGATATTGTTGTTTGCAATGCCACTAGTTCAACCGCTCTCCAGTATTTGCATCAAAATAAGATGCCTTGGCCATGTTGAAGGTGAATTCCATATTTGCACCCCTTTGGGCTGCGGTTTCTGCCTGCAAGCGGGCAGTAACCTCAACTCCACCAAGCGTCATCAATACATATGTATCTGCACCTGCTGGCTCCACCACATCAACATGACAATTCGAAATTTGTAGCTTTCTGCCCTTACGCAAAGACGCATCACCAATGTCCTCAGGACGCAAGCCCAGCAACACATTATCAGGCAATGATTTTATATTCTCATCATGCAAGACCAGTGGAGGAGCAGCAGAACGTGTAATGGTAAAGCTGGCACCTTTACCATTCATGTTAACTCGTGCTGGGATCAAATTCATTGCAGGCGATCCCATAAAATCAGCCACAAATAAATTAGCTGGACGCATGTAAATTTCCGCGGGTGATCCAATTTGCTGCACCATACCACCTTTCATCACCACGATCTTAGTGGCCAAGGTCATAGCCTCAATCTGGTCATGCGTGACATAGACCATAGATGCACCCAGATTCTGGTGCAGCTTTTTGATTTCGGTACGCATCTCAACTCGCAATTTTGCATCAAGATTAGACAATGGCTCATCAAAAAGGAACAGTTTTGGATTGCGAACCAATGCCCGACCCATGGCAACACGCTGGCGCTGCCCGCCCGATAGCTGAGCTGGTCGCCGATCAAGCAGAGTCTCAATCTGAAGGAGGTGGGCGACCTCAGCTAATTTAACGTCCTGCTCTGCCTTTTCGATGCCTCGCACCTTCATTCCAAAGGTAATGTTTTTGGCAACACTCATGGTTGGATAAAGTGCATAAGATTGAAACACCATAGCTATGTCACGATCCTTGGGACTGACATGGGTCATATCACGGCCGCTAATGCGAATTGTACCGCTCGTAATGGGTTCCAAACCAGCAATACAATTCAGCAATGTTGACTTTCCGCATCCAGATGGCCCGACAAGAACTAAGAACTCACCATCTTCAATGGACGCGTTCACATCATTCAAAATATTTGTTGGGCCGTAATTCTTATTGAGATTTTTTATTTCAAGAATTGGGGACATGAGATCAGCCTTTTACTGAGCCTGCGGTCAGACCGCGGATAAAATATTTTCCGGCGACGATATAAACTAGCAAGGTTGGCAAAGCGGCAATAATTGCAGCTGCCATATCAACGTTATATTCCTTTACCCCTGTAGTTGAATTCACGATATTATTCAGTGCCACTGTTATGGGTTGCGTTCCTGCTTGTGAAAATGACACTCCAAACAAGAAATCATTCCATATTTGAGTGAATTGCCAAATCACGGTCACCACGATGATTGGTAACGACAGCGGCAAGAAAATTGAGAAAAAGATACGCCAAAATGACGCACCGTCAACCTTAGCAGCTTTCACCAACTCAACTGGAATCGTAACATAATAGTTGCGGAAAAACAGAGTGGTGAAACCTATGCCATAAATTACGTGCACAAAGATTAGACCACTAATGGACCCCGCTAAACCCGTCATACCAAGCACACGAGCCATTGGCAGCAATACAACTTGGAAGGGAATGAAACAGCCAAATAACATAAGTGCAAACAGGACATTTGACAGTTTAAACCGCCATTGCGCTACCACATACCCGTTAATTGCGCCAATAATTGTCGAGATTAACACAGCTGGCACCGCCAACAACACCGAGTTCCAAAAATAAGGCCTCAGCCCCTCACATTGAATGCCGGTACAGGCGCTCGACCAAGCGGTTGACCAAGCAGCCAAGGTAATCTCCCGCGGTAATGACATCAGCGAGCCTGTTCGTATTTCCTCAAGGTTTTTAAGCGAAGTGGTGATCATTACGAATAGTGGCATCATGTAATAGAGGGCAAAAGTGCAAAGCAATAGATAAAGCAGCCAACGCAATACGAACCGTTTCATCATCTCGCGCAGTGGGTTTGTTATTGAACTATTAGTCATTACGCGCTCGCAATTCAGAATAAAGATATGGCACAACAATCGCAAAAACGACCATCATCATTACCATTGCTGAGCTTGCCGCTTGGCCAATGTCCCCCCTAGCAAAAGCCATCGTATACATGTAGGTCGCTGGTAAATCTGTTGCGTAACCGGGCCCACCACCCGTTAACGCAATCACCAAGTCAAAGCTCTTGATCGCCAAATGTGCGAGCACGATGAAAGCTGATAGAAAAACCGCCGCCATAGACGGAAGGATGATCGAAGAATAGATACGCCAAGTGGGAATACCATCAACCTGCGCGGCCTTGATAATTTCCTGATCAACAGATCGCAACCCAGCTAAAAACAATGCCATGACAAAACCTGAAGCCTGCCAAACGCCAGCGATGACAACCGTGTAGATTGCCATATCAGGGTCAACCAACCACCCGAAGGTGAAACTGTCCCATCCCCATGACTGAACCATAGCCTCAAACCCTAACCCAGGGTTCAAAATCCATTTCCACGCTGTACCGGTAACAATCAAGGACAATGCCATTGGATATAGATAAATGGTACGGATTACACCCTCTGTGCGGATTTTCTGATCCAGCAATATGGCCAACACAAGTCCCAGCAACATTGAAATAACAATGAACAAAAAGCCAAACACAAATAGATTTGAGAGGGCCACGTCCCAGCGTGGTGAGTCAAACAGCCGTTGATACTGGATGGGACCAACAATATCATAGCGCGGTAAAAGCTTTGATTTAGTTAAGGACACCCAAGCCGTCCAACCAATGAACCCATAAACAAAAATGAGGCTGGCAGCGAATGACGGTGCCAGCACCAGCTTTGGCATCTGTTTCTCCATCCACTCCATCATTGCCAGATCTCCAGTTAATGGCAAACCGCCCACCAATCTAAAATCAGACGGTGGGCGGTGGCAGCACTTTACATGCTGTTTGTGACTGCGGTTGCCAACATTTCAACGGCATCAGCTGATGACATGTCTGAATTAAAATGGGCTGTCACAACATCAGTGATCGCTCCAGCTTGGGCGCCACGCAGAGCCATACCATGCGCATATGACGGAAGCAATGAACCGCCGGCATTACTGGTTGCCATATCCTGTGCAGATGTGTGAGCACATGGATCAAAATCATCCAGCGCCACGTCCACGCGTGCTGGGATTGACCCCTTGTTCATGTTGAACACTTTTTGGAAGTTCTTGCCAACAATCAGTTCAGCCAACAACAACTGACCATCTGTCTTGTCTGATCCGTCAACGGCAAACATGGCAAAACTATCCACATTATACAGGAAGCCATCGCCTGGAGTTGACGCGCATAAAAAATCAATACCAGGGCGCTTGCCAGCAGCCAGGAATTCACCCTTCGCCCAGTCACCCATAATCTGGAAGGCGGCTTCACCATTCATGACCATAGCTGTTGCCAAGTTCCAGTCCCGGCCTGAGAAGTTATTGTCAACAAAACCACGCATAATCCGCATCTGGTCAAACACCTTTACCATTGTGTTAGACTTCAAAGTCGCCTGATCTAGCTCAACAAATGCTTTTTGGAAAAACTCAGGGCCACCAATGCCTAAGGCCACGGCCTCAAATACAGTAGCGTCTTGCCATGCTTGTCCACCATGGGCCAAAGGAGTGATGCCAGCTGCTTGCAGCTTTGCTGCCGCAGCGTTGAACTCGTCCCATGAAGTTGGCATTGAGATACCATTTTTAGCGAGAACGGCTGCATTTGCCCAAATCCAATCAACACGGTGAACATTTACTGGGGCCGCACACCATTTACCCTCACATTTCATGTGGCCGGCAATTGAGGCTGGCAAAACATCAGCCCAACCCTGCGCTTTGGCAACGCTAGAGATGTTAGCTAATACGCCTTCTTCATACCATTCCTGAATAGCTGGGCCTTTAAGCTGAACTGCTGTTGGAGCATTACCAGCCAACACACGAGCACGCAGTGCAGTCATAGCGGCATCACCGCCACCCCCAGCAACAGGCATGTCAGTCCACTTACCACCGCGTGACGCAAATTCTTTCTGTAACACAGCAACTGATCTGGCTTCACCGCCAGATGTCCACCAATGCAATACTTCGGCTTGAGGTTCTGCATGGGCCAGTGTTGTGCCGGCCACAGCAAATGCAACAGATGCTGCAAACAATGTCTTGAATTTCATTTTAGTCCTCCTCACTAAAAATTTTATTATTAAACCTTTGATCAATGTGCCCAAGTTTCAATTACAATTCTGAAGCACCTGCCCCAACCTTTAAGTTTTCGCAGGTATCTATTACATATTGTTACCTAACCATGGGTTTTGTTACCAAAAGTTACTAAGGTGATTATCTACGGTGCGTGGAGTTTTTTGGAGGGGCGTAATGGCTATCCCAAGAATATTGGTTGTTGATGATGATCGAGAATTGAGCCAGATGCTGGCTCAGTTTCTGGCACGCCAAGGATTTATGGTTTGCACTGCAGCTACAGGCGCCGAAATAGAGTCACATATTCTCAATCAACGTATCGACTTAATTTTGCTAGATGTGATGCTGGGTGAAGAAAATGGCATTGAGTTATGTCGTAAATTACGTGCCAAAGAGACCGTTCCCATCATTTTTGTGTCCGCACTCTCCGCTGATCACCAACGCATGACAGGGTATGAAGTGGGCGCAGACGACTATATTACCAAACCATTTAATCTCGACTTGTTGTTAGCGCGCGTTCGAGCTGTGTTACGCCGCGGCCGCCGTTCTTCATCACTGAACTATCGCCGCAATACTACCGTATTTTCTTTTAACGGATGGAAGTTTGATGGGAAGAGCGACGAAGTCTATGCGCCAAATGGCGTGCAGGTAGCATTGTCCCAGCGTGAAAAGCGCTTGTTGAAAGTGTTGCTGGCCAACCCACATATTGCCCTGACACGTGACGAGATCATTGCAGCAATGGATGTTACGCAAGAAGGACATTCCATTTCTGACACGTCAGGGCGCGCATTGGATGTACTAGTTGGACGATTACGTAGTAAAATTGAAGTTAATCCGAAAACCCCCGAACTTTTACGCACCGAACGTGGCGTGGGATATGTATTCGCAGTCGACGTGTCCCACGAGGATGGTTAATGCATTTTCTATCCAGCCTTAAATCGCAGACCATATTATTGGTAATCAGCGCCATGGTCATTGGGGCTACAGCGACAGCAGTCTGGGTGCAATCAGTATCAAATTGGAATCGCCACCTTGAACATTCCTATCTCACTGGATTGGCATTACACGATACGTTACGAGATGGTGTCAAGATACCAGATGGTCTCACCATCACCCCACTTAATGGAGCCGATGCCAGATTGGCAGCCGCTGGGCTGTTTGAAAAACTACCTAATGTCAGCGCTAACGACCAGATCACTCAATTGACACTCGCCTCCGCCACAAAGAACGGCGAAGTGAAAAACCGTATCAATATCTCGGTTGTGTCGCCAGATCTAAAATACCCCATAGCCAAGCTGCAGCAAAAGCAGCCCGTGTCCGCAGGTGGAAAACTTGCTGCATTATTGCGAATGTTGACCACCTATTGCTCAAAAAGCACATTATTCGTTCAATATAGTGATGGGCCCTGGTGGCGCGTGGATGGCCCGTCAATCTGGGGGTGCGCCAACGCACCCATGGATTTTAGATTGCCAGCTTTAGCAATGGTTGTGGTGTCTCTTGGCGCTCTGATTTCAATAATTATTGCCACCAGCGGCACCTTTCACAATTTTGCCGCCACACTTGCCAGACGCGGCCTGTTCTCCAGCCCCAAAAGCTATGACCTCGCTGGCCCAGATGAATTGCGGGCATTGATTAATGTTATTAACGAATATCAGAAAGTAGAGCAAGAATCGTTGGCTAAGCGGGCCGCCTTCCTTTCAGGTGTCAGCCATGATTTAGGAACGCCAGCCACCCGCCTAAGGCTGCGGACTGAGTTTATTACTGACAAAGACTTGCAGAGAAAAATGCATGCCGACATTGATCAAATGACACAGATGATCAAGTCAGTTTTAAGCTACACACAATCTGAAATGCGTATGGAAGATTTACGTAGGATTTCACTTATTTCCTTGATCGAGGCTATTGTGGCGGATTATGAGGATGCGGGCCAACCAGTGCGCTACCTTGAGCCAGATCTGCCACAAATTGCTGCACGAACTATTCTCTTCAATAGCGTTCCCAAACCTTTAAGCGACAAGGTTGCAAAACAGCATGGAATTGTCATTCAAGTAAGGCCGATTTCCTTGCAAAGAGCGTTAACAAACCTGATTGATAATGCCTTGAAATACGGCAGAAAAGCTGATGTTTCCATTCAGGCTAGTTCACAAGCTGTTCAGATTCATATAAGGGATTACGGAGACTCAATCACTCCAGAGTACCTAGGTAATCTAACGCGACCTTTTGACCGCGGCACCAATGCAGAAAATGTTGATGGCTATGGAATTGGGCTTGCCATAGCCTCTACTATTGCAGCTCAACATGGTGGCAACATTAGGTTCGAAAATTGGGCGCAGGGTATCTGCGCAGTATTGACCCTGCCTCGTTAAAACTACTGTCTCAGGTTTAGGAACCCCAGCACATGACTCAAAAATTTAGCCTCAATTAAAGCCAGCAATAGACCCGTAAATAACTCTAAAATACAAAGTTGAAAAGTTATACAATTCTGAAGATCAGGCAGAAGGCGCGCGTGCCTTTGCCGAAAAGCGGGATCCGACTTGGAAGGGACAGTGAGTATGAGCCACGCTATAGTTTTTTCTACCTCGAAAAAGCATGTGTCTTGCAAAAGCACGTTACGAAGTAAAAAAGGAAATTTAGAAACAGCTGACTCTTGGCTAAAAAGATTTTGGCCCGAAATCCAACCATTTTATCCGCAAAGTAATGCACAGTGGCTTCATTATGGGCTAGCAGCCGAGATTATATGTAAACCTCATAAAAGTTTTAAAGTGAGCAAAGCTCTTAAAACAGGGTCTTTTCTAGCTTTAAGAAAAAAAACATCCGTGAGTGACATAGATGTAAATATTGTCGAATTGAAGGCGCGCCGAAAAAAACTACTTATCGCTGATATGGATAGTACAATTATCACTTCCGAGTCTCTCGACCAATTAGCACAAATAGCCGGGATTGGATGCGCCGTAGAGGCTATCACAAAGCGTTCTATTGCCGGGGAAATAGATTTTTCAGAGGCCCTTATTGATCGCGTAGAATTGCTGGCTGGCAAGCCCTCCAAGCTTCTCGAAGCATTGCTAGATCAAGTTATTTTGACTGACGGTGCGGTTAGCCTTGTGCAAACCATGCGCGCGAACCACTCAAAATGCTATCTTGTTTCAGGTGGGTTTGACTTTATGCTCAGTCGGATTGCAAACCTATGCGGTTTTCACGGCTACCATGGCAATCACATAGTGATAAATGAGAATGTGATCACAGGAGAGATATTACGACCCGTTCTTGATCGCAAAGCAAAAGCAGAATATTTAATAAAGTATTGCACACACATGGGCATAGACGTTTCGTCAACTGCTGCAATTGGTGATGGCGCTAACGACCTTGATTTACTTAGCCATTCTGGGATGGGGGTGGCCTTTAAGGGTCAAAGGCTTCTGCTTGACACAATACCACTGCAGCTAAATTACACTGACCTTCTCGGCTTACTCTATCTTCAAGGATATTCCGCTGAAGAGTTTGTCGGAACCTAAACTGAACAAACGGCTCTATTATCATTGGAACAAGAATAGAGTTTTCGTGTGTCTCAAAAAATGCAAACTCTTTCAATCCACTGATGAATTTAACACAAAATTTTCTTGTCCCCTTGTTTCAATTGCTCCAGGCCTAAATCGTCGAACGACTTCTAAAACCGATCGTATAGGCACGCCAAGATCAGCTAAAATTATTGCAGCAACAGTCCCCGATCTACCTAGACCACCCATACAGTGAATTGCAATCGAACGATCTGTTTTGATCGCCTCAAAAAGTTTTGGCCGAATCTTGTTTAATCCATCTAACGTATCATTTTTTGGTATGTCCATGTCGGCTATTGGAAGATGCACCCAATTAATCAGTCTTTTCTTTGCCTCAGCCTCAAGTAAGGCTTTACCGCAATAATAACTAAACTCATCATCCTCAACTAAAGAAAGAAAATGTGAACACCTTTCTTTTTCTAAAAGGCTAAAAACCGATACCATCTTTTTTACCGAAAATGTATTGGCTGAGGTTCTACCCGGAAAAGCTGTTAGCAAGAGACTGGCTTTGTGACCTGGTATTTCAATCTTTGAGACAGTGTGTTTCTTTTTTTCCAACTCTAGATATTTCTCCATGCCTGTGTTCTCTTCATCAGAAAAGTCGATACGATTGTATGAATGCCGCGCACAAGAAATGAGATATAAACAATCAACATTGCCATCGCTGCAGCTCCAGCCACATCACCCTGCTCATCAAGATGTATAGACGACACTGACGCCAATGTTGTGTCATACGAGTAAAGGAAAATAACACCCGAAACAGTCGTCATCGCATTACAAAAAAGGTAGATAAAAATATCGAATACTGTTGGCAGGCACACTGGAAGAGTCACTCGGAAAAACATTTTGTAGATAGGGACTTTGAGTGACAGTGAAACTGACTCAAACTCAGAATCTAGTTTCTTTATCGCTGTAATAGCAGACAAATGGGACACAGTATAAAAATGAACTATTGTGTTTATAACCAAGATTATCATCGTGGCATAAATAAAATTTAGCGGGTTATCTTTCATGTTAAAAAAGAAAATATATGCAAGCCCAAGCACTATTCCAGGTATCGCCATTGGCATAAGCGCAATCATCTGAAGGACATCCCTCAGTGTTTTGTCTGAGCGCATTTTTTCTATCAAGTAGCTACCAATAAAAATTATAATTGTTCCAAAAAATGCTGCGTAAAGTGACATGCGAACAGAATTGTAGAACGAATCCCAGCCAAGGCCCGCTACTTCAAAATTATAATGCTTCAGGGTTAACGATAAATTATATGGCCAAAACTTTACCAGAGCCCCAAATTGAGCCATACCAAGCATTAAAAAAACTAATACTGTGATTAGCAAACAATAACATAGGAGCAGGTTGTCACGCAGTTTATGTGGTTTTGGCACATAAACAACTGCTCTAGAGGTTAATTGGGACGCTTGCCTTTTCCGAGAAAATTGATCGAGAGCAAACGCCAACAAGGCAGGGACTAATAATACTATCGATATAACCGCCCCCATTTGAAAATTTTGCATTCCAACCACTTCTCGATAAATATCTGTGGCAAGCACATTGTAATTTCCTCCAATAACTTTAGGAACACCAAAGTCAGTAAACACAAGAATAAAAACAACAAAGGTGGTGCTTATAATGCCGTATTTAGCTCCCGGTATAGTAACAGTAAAAAATGTCCGAAGCTTTGACGCCTTGAGTGCATCAGAGGCTTCATAAAGGCGTGCATCTGATAACGATAAGGAGGTTGACAAAATCATAAGTGCATGAGGAAAAGTCCAATAAACTGAGGCCATTATAATACCTATTGGGCCATAGATTGAGTTCCCCAAGAGCAACTCCTTAAACACGCCTTGGTTACCAAACCAATAAACAAGCGCAATTGCGGCAAGTATAGATGGGCTTAGTAACGGGATTAAGGAAACAACTCTAAAGAAGCCCTTGAGAGGAATACACGTGCATTGCAACGCAAATGCATACAAAAATCCCAGACAGACGACTATCACTGTAGAAACAAAAGCAACAAAAAGACTGTGGAAAAAGGATTTGAATAAAGCTGGATCTTTTAAATAGACCTTAAAATTTTCAAGGCCAACAAAAACGCCTTCCGCATTTTGCATGCTTTTAGACATCAAAGCAAAGAGCGGTAAAACCAAAAAGCAAAAGAATAGAGCCAAATAAATAAAAACAAGAACTCTGCCAATTTTATCTGATTTATCGGCTGCTAACGGTTTAGACTTAAGACCCAACATTTTCACTCATCACACTCATAGACGTTCAAGTGAGTTGGCAACATTTTGAAACCTACAACATCCCCGACAGAAATGGATTTATCAAAATCACCAACCATTGGTTTATCAACTATTAAACGTTGATTTGGCATAATTGAGGTCTCTAGATAGATCCTAAGAAACGACCCTAGAAATTCGACATCAGCAACTTTTCCATTAAATATATTTTTAGTAATTTTCTTGGAAAGCTGAATGCATTCAGGACGAGCAGCAACCAGAACTTTCGTGCCTTTTGCAAAACCATGGCCAATACAATCTATTTGCTTGTCATCTATTTTGATGACTTTTTCGTTTAGAACTTTCCCCTCAATGAAATTAGTCATTCCAATAAAGTTAGCAACAAATGGGTTGCTTGAGTTGGCGTAGATATCTTCCGGCGTACCAAATTGCATTATTTTTCCTCTGTCCATTACGAATATACGGTCAGCAATCGACAAAGCTTCCTCTTGATCATGAGTGACCATAATTGTTGTCAAACCAAGTCGCCGATGAAAACTTTTTAATTCCTGTCGTAGGTGAACCCGAACCTTAGCATCTAAAGCCGATAGAGGCTCATCCAGCAACAAAAGGTTTGGCGAGGCAGCAATAGCACGCGCAAGGGCAATTCTTTGTTGTTCACCACCCGATAACTGACTTGGGTATTTTGCACTATGATCTGACAAGCCAACTAGCAATAGCAATTCTTCAACGCGTTTTGTTATATCTTTCTTGTCCCAGCCAAGATTTTCCAGGCCGTAAGAAATATTTTGAAAACATGAGAGGTTTGGGAAAAGAGCATAAGACTGAAAAACAATACCAAAATCACGTTGAGAAGTTGGTAAGCCCGAGATTATTTCTGAGTTCTGAATAATTGTCCCAAAAGACTGCACTTCTAGACCAGCAATGCACCGCAGCAATGTAGTTTTGCCACAGCCTGATGGGCCAAGGAAACAGACAAATTCACCAGCGCTTATATCTATAGAAACATCGTCAAGTGCTAAAAATTTACCGAAGAATTTGCTTAAATTTTTAACAGATAAGTAAGAGTCCGCTTTTACCATTATTCTTCTCTAACCCCACAACCACCAAGGCTCAAAACCGTAACACCCAATCCTAGACGCGGCAATTAGGAATCGTCACAATTCAGGACTCAAAAGACTGCAAAAAAATAGTGAAAAAAATCTGCTGTTCCATGATGCAAAAAATGCATTACAGTTAGATAAAATTAGAAGTAGCTTGAATGCACGATTTCATGATTTTGTAACGTTAATGTGCCATCATATCAAAACTACCAAAACAATCACTAAAAGCCGAGGAGGTATGGAAATGAAGTTTACTTATAAAAAATTAGCAATGGGCGTTCTCGCATCAGTAATGCTGGCTGGCGCAGCGAGTGCAGGGGAACTTTTAGTTTATTCGAGCACCGATGCCGACAACCTTAAGTATTACATGGACAATTTCCAAAAGGATAATCCTGACATTAAGGTAAAAGTAGTTCGTGAGTCTACTGGCACAATGGCTGCAAAAATGATGGCAGAAAAAGACAACCCGCAAGCCGATGTACTTTTTGAAATGGCTGCGACTGTGGCTCTAAACATGGAAACTCAGGGTATGTTCCACCCATACACCCCAAAAGGAATGGATAAAATTGATCAGCGGTATGTTGATAAGGAAGGCG
>Ga0209199_1000876_pt1 | contig 39118 bp, 33 predicted proteins | sample COGITO_mtgs_1105_7_FD_184805 | JGI IMG/M metagenome (GOLD analysis project Ga0209199, IMG submission 184805) | Pelagic marine microbial communities from North Sea - COGITO_mtgs_110523 (SPAdes) (version 2) | ecosystem: Environmental > Aquatic > Marine > Epipelagic ... | reverse complement strand
TGAATTTGAACCCGAAATGACCACCCTGACTGGCGCCAAAGCTAAGCCTTTCACCAATTAGGCTGGTGCCTTTTGTCCAAAAAATTTGGGCGATCATAGAGATATTTTTTGTGACCTCGCGCTGGATACGGGCCTCTGCGAAACTGCCGCTTTGGGTGTTTTGTGTGAATTTTCCAGATACTTTGACGTTGTTGAAGGTCTGTTTAAATCCCAACGTGATATCTGCGCCCTGATTCATACCGATGATATTGCGTTCAACGCCAAGGCTCCAGCGCGCCTTTGGTCCAAGCGTAAACGGCAGTTCTCCTGCCATTGAAACCCCGCTTTTGTTCAGAAAAGTGGAAAACTCAGGCCAGTATAATACAGTGTTTGGGCTTCGGGTCATCACTGCAAGGCGCCCCACAATGGGCGCGATATCAACACCCTCTTGACTATAGTGCCGCAGGGACCTGAGGCTGCTCCAATACCCGTTGGACAGCAAAAGCGCGGCCCATTGGTATTTTCTGATTTTGTCGACCGAGGTGGTTATTCCCTGTGCTGTCAGTTGTGCTGCATAGTTGGATGGATCGCCGCCAATACTGGCATCAAGCATAAAATATCCCGGGGCAAAAGTTTTGTTAATGATATAATTTAATCCCCGGCTTGGGCTGACTTCACCGTCCATCATAGCCTCAAAATCCTGTTGCGCCAAAAAGCTATTGAGATTGATGCCTGCCGCGTGCCCCAGCGCCTGTGCTTTGGGGCCACTAAAGGCTGCTGGGGTAGCGCCAGTGCTATTGATGCCGACACCCCGATAAGCAAAGTCAAATGGATGCTTTCCCCCAAAGGCCATGCGCAGCAAGTTCTGGAGATAGGCGTCGTTTTGGGTTGTGCCAAGACCGTTGTTGTTTGGCGAGCGGCCGATCATAATCCCGCTTGTCCCGAACCTGTGTCCCATTTCGGCATGGGCGTATTCATGCAACATATAGGCATTGGCGTATTGCAGGCGAAAACTGATTAAGACCTGTGCAAACAGCGCCAGCCTGCGCAGTGTTGGTGTGCTATTTCGCGTCGTACAGGCCGTCAGTTTGCGGGTTATTTCTGTCAACGACGTGATGTTTTCACCGTGGTGCGCCGAGACGAAACTTTGCCCTTTATTGTCAAAATTCAGCATGGCGGGGGAAAACGTTAGCGATACGCTTGGGGCGCTGCAATGGCCCTGTGCGTTGAGTGCCGAGACCAGACCAAACCAGATTGTAATGAAAAGCCAAAAATGTCTCAAAATAAACTCCAGATTAAATGAAATTACTTTATTGCTCACTGCAGCAGGCTAAAAAATTGTTTTAAAATATATGTTTAACGTCGGCTCAAAAGCCGAGCCAAGGCCTCCTTTATTAAGCGATTGCCAGAGCGTAAAATTCTCGTCTGGCAAGATAGTCTTGGCCGTCCCAAGGGGAAAGACTTATAATTATCCGTCCATTTTCAATGCCGAAATAAAGGCTTCCTGAGGGATATCAACCTTGCCGAATTGGCGCATCTTTTTCTTGCCGGCTTTTTGTTTATCCAACAATTTTTTCTTACGGCTGACATCGCCGCCATAGCATTTGGCAGTGACGTCTTTGCGCATCGCCGACAGCGTTTCGCGGGCAATCACTTTGCCGCCAATCGCCGCTTGAATTGGAATTTTGAACATATGACGCGGAATGAGATCTTTAAGTTTTTCTACCATGGCCCGGCCTCGGGCTTCGGCCCGGTCGCGATGTACCATGGTCGACAGCGCGTCCACTGCTTCGTCATTGACTAGCACAGACATTTTTACCAGATTGTCCTGCCGGTACTCTGTCATTTGATAATCGAAAGAGGCATAGCCCTTGGTTACCGACTTCAAGCGGTCGTAAAAATCAAAGACCACTTCGTTGAGCGGCAGATCATAGACGACCATGGCTCGGCTGCCTGCGTAAGTCAGATCCATCTGAATGCCGCGCCGATCCTGACACAATTTCAAAACATCGCCGAGATATTCGTCGGGTACTAAAATTGTCGCCTTGATGCGCGGCTCTTCGAGATGGTCCACATGTGTCAGGTCGGGCATGTCGGCCGGATTGTGCAGTGGGTTCATAGTGCCATCTCGCAGGAAAACATGATAAATTACCGAGGGTGCAGTGGTTATCAGCTCAATATTATATTCTCTTTCGATGCGATCACGGATCACCTCAAGGTGTAACAATCCCAAAAATCCACAGCGAAATCCAAAACCAAGTGCGGCCGATGTCTCCATTTCAGAGCTGAAAGACGCATCATTCAACGACAGTTTCTCGATGGCTTCCCGCAGGTCTTCAAACTCGGAATTATCCACTGGGAACAGCCCGCAAAACACCACCGGCTGACTTGGTTTGAACCCTAAAAGCGCTTGATCGGTGCCTTTTTTCTCATGGGTGATTGTGTCGCCAACCCTCGTGTCGCGTACCTGTTTGATCGAGGCGGTCAGAAAGCCAATCTCGCCCGGACCCAATTCGTCAATCATTTGCATCTCGGGGCGGAATACGCCGATTTGGTCGACATGATGCACTGAGCCATTTGACAGCATCTTGATCCGCTCGCCCTTTTTCAGCACTCCGTCCATGATCCGAACCAAGACGATGACGCCGAGATAGGCGTCGTACCAGCTGTCGACCAGCATTGCCTTGAGCGGGGCATCGCGCGTGCCTTTGGGCGCGGGCAATTCTTTGACGATAGCTTCCAATGTTTCTTTGATGCCGACGCCAGTTTTTGCGCTGACCCGAATGGCGCCTGACGCATCGATGCCAATCACGTCTTCGATTTGTTCGGCAACGCGGTCACAATCGCTGGCCGGTAGGTCAATTTTGTTCAGGATTGGCACAATGTCATGATTGGCCTCGATCGCCTGATAGACATTGGCAAGTGTTTGCGCCTCGACACCCTGCGAGCTGTCAACCACCAAAAGCGAGCCTTCGACCGCGCGCATTGAGCGTGAGACCTCATAGGCAAAATCCACATGGCCCGGGGTGTCGATAAGATTGAGCACATAGTCTTCACCATCCTCGGCGGTGTAATCGATCCGCACCGTGTTGGCTTTAATAGTGATACCGCGCTCTCGCTCGATGTCCATGGCATCCAGCAACTGCTCTTTCATATCCCGGTCTTTTACGGTGCCGGTGGATTGGATCAACCGGTCGGCCAGGGTGGATTTTCCGTGGTCGATATGGGCGACGATCGAGAAATTTCGGATTTTTGAAAGCTGTGTCATACAAGGGATATGATTTGGTTTTCGGGATTGGTCAAGGCTCGAAGATCGCGCGGTCCTATTTGCCGCGAATTCGAACGAGGGCTGGCTTGGAGTTCACGCGCTCAAGGTGGAACATGTCTATCTCTCGCGGATAAATTCGGCGACGATCTCTCGTGGCTCTCAGGCGAATGTCATGGTCAGAAATGCCCGGACAGACGCTTCAAACTGGCGGGGCGCTTCTGCGTGCAGCCAGTGACCAGTGTTTGGAATTTTGGCGAATTTGGAGTTGTGAAATAAACGCTTAATGATTGGCCGGTGTGTCTGGGCAACATAGTTTGAGTTCGCACCCGATAGAAATAATGTCAGGTTCGAAAATGTTGTATCAAATTCTGGAAATTCTAAAATTTCCGGCATATCACGCTCGAGCGCATCAAGGTTAAGGCGCCACCTTCCGTTGGCAATATCCAGCGACTGGGTGAAAAAGCTTTGCAATATCGGGTCGTCGATATCTCGGGCCAATTGCGCGGTGGCGTCAGCACGTTTTTTGATTTGTGTCAGATCCACGGCGCGCATTGTTTTTATGTGTTGGGTCTGGTCATGTTCGTAGGCGACAGGGGCGATATCTGCGACGATCAAGCGGCGCACCAACGCTGGGTGGGTCAGCGCAAGTGTCATCGCCGCTTTGCCACCCATCGAGTGACCGAGCACATCCATAGGCGCGCCGTGGGCGGTGATCACTTCGGCCAGATCCTCGGCCATATCGATGTACCGGTGGTGATCACTCCATGGGCTTTGCCCGTGGTTGCGCAGGTCGACCGCAAAGACCTGCCGCATGTCAGACAGACGCTTTGCGATAACGCCCCAGTTGCGCCCGGAGCCAAACAAACCATGCACGATCAAGAGCGGCGGGTTATTTGCCTGGCCGTGGATAACCCTATGCAACATGGCAGTTTTAAATCCCTTGGGACAGCGATCTGTCAGAGGTTTGGATAGATTGGAAAGCGCGCGCACATGGCTTTTACGTCTGCCTTCACCTTGCTTTCGACTGCGGCATTTCCCTCTTCGCCATTTGCTGCCAGCCCATCAACAACCTCGATAATCCAGTCGGCAATTTGGCGAAATTCCTGTTCGCCGAAGCCCCGTGTGGTGCCCGCAGGGGATCCTAGGCGAATGCCGCTGGTGACCATTGGCTTTTCGGGGTCAAACGGCACGCTGTTTTTGTTGCAGGTGATGTGCGCGCGCTGCAGCGCCTTTTCGGTGGCGTTGCCCTTTACACCTTTGGGTCGCAGGTCGACAAGCACAACATGCGTATCGGTACCATGGGTTACCGTGTCGAGCCCGCCTTTGATCAATTGATCGCTCAGGGCTTGGGCGTTTGTGATCACATCGTTGATGTAGGTTTTGAACTCTGGGCGCTGGGCCTCACCGAAGGCGATGGCTTTGGCGGCAATCACATGCATCAGCGGCCCGCCTTGAATGCCGGGAAAAATCGCACTGTTGAACTTTTTTGCCAGTGCGGCATCATTGGTCACGATCATCCCGCCACGCGGGCCGCGCAGTGTTTTATGGGTGGTTGTGGTGGCAACATGGGCATGGGGAAAGGGGCTTGGGTGGGCACCGGCCGCAACTAGACCGGCGAAATGTGCCATATCAACATGCAGATAGGCGCCCACACTGTCGGCTATTTCCCGCATTTTTGCGAAATCAATTTGACGTGGCACGGCAGAGCCTCCGGCAATCAATAACTTTGGCTGGTGTTCTTTTGTCAGTGCTGCGACTTCGTCATAGTCAATCATATTGTCTTCGCGGCGCACACCGTACTGGACTGCGTTGAACCATTTTCCCGACTGGTTCGGGGCTGCACCGTGAGACAGGTGCCCACCGGCATCAAGGCTCATTCCGAGAATGGTGTCGCCCGGCTGTAGCAGCGCAGTAAACACGCCCTGATTGGCCTGACTGCCCGAGTTGGGCTGTACATTGGCAAATCCGCATTCAAACAGCTGACAGGCGCGCTCAATCGCCAGTGTTTCGGCTACATCGACGAATTGGCATCCACCATAATAGCGTCGGCCGACATAGCCTTCGGCGTATTTATTGGTCATCACACAGCCTTGGGCCTCCATGACGGCAACTGAGGCAATGTTTTCAGAGGCGATCAGCTCGATTTCTTCACGTTGGCGGCCCAGCTCGTCGGTGATAGACGCGAACACGTCGGGGTCACTGTCCTGCAGCGACTGCGTGAAAAATCCGGGTGCGTGAGAGGCGGTGGTCATGGCTGAATGCTCCTGCTTTTACGGGTTTGAGGGCGCGTATGGGCTATGTAGTTGTCTTGTGGGTAAAGGAAAGACAGGGCTGTGAAAACATCTGAATGCGACCCTGCGCCGAATAGGCGCGGCACCACTGGTAATTTTGCAGCGGCTGTGCTTGAGTTATCTTACCGAGATCTGCAAGGAGGAAACGCTGGCACATGGATTTGAAAATTGCCTTTGCCGCGAGCGAGGCCGAGGCCGCGCAACATGCTCGGGCTGAGCTTGCCGGGCTTCATGGTGATTGTGAGGAGGCGTTCGCAGACGTGATAGTTGCCCTTGGGGGGGACGGGTTCATGTTGCAAACCTTGCAGCGCACACAGGCGCTGGGGCTTGCCGTCTATGGTATGAACCGAGGAACAATCGGGTTTTTGATGAATGAATTTTCAGTCGAGACGCTGCCACAGCGTTTGGCGTTAGCTGAAAAAACTGTGATTAATCCCTTGTCCATGCAGGCGACCGATGTGACCGGAAAGCGGCATCTGTCTCTGGCAATCAACGAAGTGTCGCTGCTTCGTGCGGGCCCGCAAGCTGCTAAATTGCGTATTTCCGTCGATGGGCGGGCAAGGCTTGACGAGTTGGTGTGTGATGGCGCGCTGTTGGCCACTCCGGCGGGGTCAACGGCGTATAACTACTCTGCGCACGGTCCAATCTTACCAATCGGGTCTGATGTCTTGGCGCTTACCGCGATGGCAGCCTATCGGCCCCGTCGCTGGCGCGGTGCGTTGTTGCCAAAGTGCGCAAGGGTTGGATTTGATGTGTTGGAACCCGAACGCCGCCCGGTGACGGCTTATGCCGATTCTCTGGCAGTTGAAAATGTGGTGTCGGTGCAAATCACCTCGGATACGCAGGTCAGCCATAAAATCCTGTTTGATCCCGGTCATGGTTTGGAAGAGCGTCTGCTACGCGAGCAATTCGTCTAGTGTTTGGGCTATATGCAGGCTAATTTTACACTCAGGCTTTATGGAATTAAGCGGACTGCGCCCACAGATGTTCACACAGACGTCCCAAACGGCCCTCAATGGCGACCATCGCGTCAACGATTAAATCTTCGCGCCAGCGCCGCCCGATAAGCTGCACGTTGATCGGCTGCGACCCCTGTGGCAGCGCGGCGAGATGCGTTGGCAGGCATCCTGCGGGTAGGCCGGTGAAATTCATCGAAAAAGACCACAACGCTGAGCCCAGTGCCTCCCTGACGCCTTCAGGGCCTTCGGTGTCGCGATTGGGAGTAAAGAACGGCTGCAGCATGAACGGACATAGCACCAAGGGATATTCGTTTAAAAACAGTCCCCATTCCCGGGCGTAAAAGCTGCGCTTGGCCATCGCGTCGAGCAGGGAACGGCCCTGATAGGGGGGGAATTGACGAAAATATTCGTCAAATATTGCATTGATTGTCTCGGACCCATGGGTGCGTATGTCAGGACCAAGCAGTTCTGACACTTCGCCCATCAAAGCGCGGTACCCGCATTCGGCGGTTTCCTGTGCCAGTGGCGGGGTCATTTCCTCGATCTCATATCCCGCATCGCTGAGGGCATCTGCGGCCAGATCAATTGCCTTAGATATCTCAGGGTGGAGTTCGAACCCAAAACTGGCTTTGCTAACCGCCACGCGAACCGGCCCGTTGATCGCAGACCCCCGATAAGGCAGTGGTACGTGAAAGGGATCGTGAATATCGGGTGCGATGAGAGCGGGCATAGACAACTGCAGATCGGCCGCAGAGCGGGTGATTAGGCCCTGTACCGACATCGCCTGCGCCAGCATGCCACGCTCGGCTTTCTGGCTGGGATTATAGGCTGGTACCCGTCCGAGGCTCGGTTTGACCGTCACGGCGCCTGTGGCTGCGGCGGGAAAGCGGAGTGAGCCGCCTATGTCATTGCCATGGGCCAATACACCGCAGCCTGACATCACTGCCGATGCGGCCCCACCCGAGGATCCGCCAGGGGATACATGTCGACCCCAAGGATTGTGGGTCCGTCCGTGCAGCGGGTTGTCGGTATCGGCGCGAAACGAAAATTCCGGTGTATTGGTGCGTCCGATTATCACGGCACCGGCTTTGGTGAGGTTGCGCACCACCGGCGCGTCTTGATGGGCAATATTGTCTTTTAGTGCCAACACCCCGTTCGAGGTGGCATGTCCGGCTTGATCAACGTTGATCTTAATCGTGACGGCAACGCCGTGCAGTGGCCCGCATGGTTGGCCTGCGGCGCGCTGCTGGTCTAATGCTGTGGCGTGTTCAACCGCTTGTTCCCCAAGATCTTCTACCACGGCGTTCAGGTCTGGATTGACCTCACGCATGCGGTTAACCGCGGCCGATGCTGCAGCTTCGGCGCTGATTTCGCCATTTTGGATGGCAGTGACGATCTCACAGGCGCTATATTGCCAAAGTGGAGTGTCTGTCATTCGGGCCTCTCTTTTTTAGAACGCTAGCGGCCTGCGCGTCGCTTGCAAAGATAAATTTTCAACAATAATTGTCCCTGCACTCGGGTTCGCTTAAAAGCGTTTGTCGGGACTGGGTGAAAAAACGTATATCACCGCCCGATTTTCGACGCCAACGCGTCAGCAAATCGCGTAAGTTTGTCGCTGTGTTATTTTCATTACCCTATCACCCGACACTTTATGCCGCATTATTGCAGCGCAGCCATGATTATGAGGGACGGGCCTATGTCGGAGTAACCTCGACAGGAATTTTTTGTCGCCTTACACGCGGTGCCCGCAAACCAAAGTCCGAGAATTGCCAGTTTTATGGTTGTGTGTCCGACTGTCTTACTGCAGGGATTCGGGCCTGTATGCGCTGTCGACTATTGGGGCGCCTAGATCAGACAGACCCCACAATTACACGCTTGCTTGCACAACTTGATACCCAACCGATGCGCCGCTGGACCGAAGCAGACCTTGATCAAATGGGGCTTGATCCGTCTACTGTGCGGCGCGGTTTTAAACGCCATTTTGGGGCAACGTTCTTGCAGCTTGCGCGCCAACGGCGGGTGCACATGGGGCTGCGCGCGCTGAGCACTGGCGATAAGGTGATTGACGCGCAATTGACCGCAGGTTTCTCATCGCCCTCGCCCTCGCCCTCGCCCTCGCCCTCGCCCTCGCCCTCGGCCTTCCGGCTGGCGTTTGCCCAGTTGATGGGGCAGGCGCCGGGATCGTTGAGGCGGGATGCCGTACTTAAAGCCGGTTGCATAGACACCCTGCTTGGTCCGATGCTTGAGGTGGCGGATGCAAAGGTATTGCATTTGCTTGAGTTTATTGACCGTCGGGCTCTGCGCGGTGAATTGGCACGGCTGCGATCTCGCACTGGGGCTGAGTTGGGCATTGGACACTCTGAGCCTATGGCGCAGGTTGAAGCGGAACTTGTCGAGTATTTCGATGGCAAACGGGCGCAGTTTGAGGTGGCTTTGGCAGAGCATGGCAGCAGTTTCGAACGTGCTGTTTGGGCGGATTTGCGCAGAGTTCCGGCCGGGCAGACCCGAAGCTATGGTGCGATTGCCGCGGCGATGGGGCAACCGGGTGCGGCGCGTGCAGTGGCGCGGGCCAACGGCGCAAACCAGTTGGCGCTGGTGGTCCCTTGTCACCGGGTGATTGGGTCGGATGGGGCACTTACTGGCTATGGTGGCGGGCTGTGGCGCAAGCAACGTTTGCTGGAAATGGAACGAAAATACCTTTGACCGAAACTATTGGTTGGAACAGCGGAGACCAGACCATGAATCAATCTGAAAATTCCATTTTATTTGCCCAAATGCACAGGAAAACTCAGCCGCTTCTGTTGTATGATATTTGGGATGCAGGCAGCACTTCGGCAGTGGTCTCGACTGGGAAAAAGGCGGGTGCAAAAGCCCTTGTGACCAGCAGTTGGGCAGTTGCAGCCGCCCACGGATTTGGAGACGGGCAGCTAATGCCGCGCGACTTTATGCTGGCGATAACGCAGCGCATTGCCGCTTGTGTCACCGTGCCGGTAACGGCTGATTTTGAAGGCGGTTATGCGGTGTCCCTGCTGGATATTGAGCACTCTACTGCAGCTTTGTTGGCGACGGGTATTGCCGGGCTAAACTTTGAGGATTACGTGCTTGGTGGCGCTGGGCTTTACAGTATTGCAGCACAGGTGCTGCGGATTGCTGCGGTACGCGCAGCTTGTCTCCGGGCATCAATTCCGACGTTTATCAACGCAAGGACAGACCTGTTTTTGCAGCAAGTCGACACCGGTCAACATGCGGGCCTTATCGAGCAGGCAATTGCCCGCGCGCGGGTTTATTAAAACGCCGGCGCTGATGGTTTTTGTCCCGGGTTTGACGGATCAACGTCTGATTGGGCGCTTATGCGCGGCCTTAGAAATGCCGGTAAATATAATACTGGACGCGCCACTAACGCCGATTGACTTGGAAACCGGCTGTAATGTGGCGCGCATCAGCGTTGGACCTCTGGGGTATCAGTCGGCTTGTCAGGACTTAGGCGGCCGCTTTGGCGCCTGCGTCGATGATGTGTATCGCTTGTCTCGGGGCCTTAAAACATGTCACAGAAAACGGTCTCGAGTGCTCATCATTGAGATGCCACTTGCGACCTCAATCGCGACGGTCAGGCACAGGCTGGGCGCGCCAGATATGCATGGACCTGTGGCGCTAGTTTGCATAGCCCAGCGATTGTAAAGCCTGCTTGATCTCGTCCAGAATTGCCGGATCATCAATGGTTGCAGGCATTTTAAACGCCTCACTGTCAGCGATTTTAACCATTGTGGCACGCAGAATTTTGCCTGATCGGGTTTTGGGTAATCGGTCGACCACGAGTGCCAGTTTAAACGCAGCCACCGGGCCGATAGTGTCGCGCATCATTTTGATGCATTCTCCGGTAATCTCTATATGTGGGCGATTCACACCTTTGGTCAGGCAGACAAATCCGAGCGGCAACTGGCCTTTCAACTCGTCTGTAACACCAATCACGGCGCATTCTGCCACATCGGGGTGGTTGGCCAGCACTTCCTCCATCGCGCCGGTTGATAGGCGGTGGCCGGCAACATTGATCACGTCATCGGTGCGCGACATAATATATATATAGCCATCCTCGTCGATCATGCCTGCGTCACCGGTCTCATAATAGCCGGGAAAGGTGGTCAGATAGGATTTGCGGTACCGCGCTTCGGCGTTCCACAAGTTTGGCAACGTGCCCGGGGGCAGGGGCAGTTTGATCGCAATAGCGCCCAAATCGCCGGCGGGCAGCGGATTACCGCCCTCGTCGAGAACCTGTACGTCATAGCCCGGCATCGGCACCGAGGGCGAGCCAATTTTAATCGGCAGCGCCTCGATCCCGACCGGGTTGCCGGCAATGGTCCAGCCGGTTTCGGTCTGCCACCAATGGTCAATCACCGGTACGCCCAACAGATTTTGCGCCCAGTGGATGGTATCGGGGTCGGCACGCTCTCCGGCTAGATACAGCGCGTTCAGGCATGATAGATCATATTTGGCCCGAAACTCCCCCTTGGGATCTTCGCGTTTGATGGCGCGAAACGCTGTTGGGGCAGTGAAAAAGCTGCGTACGTTATATTCGGAAATTACCCGCCAGAAAGTGCCAGCATCCGGCGTGCCGACAGGCTTGCCTTCAAATACAATCGTGGTGTTGCCATGGATCAATGGCGCATAGCAGATATACGAATGCCCAACCACCCAGCCAACATCCGACGCGGCCCAGAACACATCGCCGGGATCGACATTATAGATATTTTTCATTGTCCATTGCAGTGATACCAGATGGCCAGCGGTGGGACGGATCACGCCCTTTGGTGCACCGGTGGTCCCTGAGGTATATAAAATATACGCAGGATGATTGCCTTCGACGGGCAGACATTCCGCCGGGCTGACGCCGTCTTGGATAGCATGCCAGTCAAAATCACGGCCCGCGATCAATTCGGCCGGGTGCTGCTCGCGTTGTAGGATGATTACGGTTTCAGGCTTGTGGGCTGCCAACTCAATAGCGGTGTCGATCAACGGTTTATAGGCAATAATGCGGGTCGGCTCTATCCCGCAGGAGCCTGCAAGAATGGCCTTGGGCCGGGCGTCATCAAGCCGTACCGCCAGTTCATGGGCTGCAAACCCGCCAAACACCACTGAATGGATGGCCCCGATACGGGCACAGGCCAGCATCGCAACCAAGGCTTCCGGCACCATGGGCATATAGATCACAACCCGGTCACCCTTGGTGATGCCCCGGGCCAGCAGTGCCCCGGCGAGGTTTGCAGTTTGCGCTTTCAACTCGGCATATGTCGTAGTGGCTTTGACGCCGGTGATCGGGCTGTCATAGATGATCGCCGTCCGTGCGCCATTGCCGGCCTCAACATGACGGTCGACGGCATTGTAGCAGGTGTTAACCATCCCATCGGTATACCATTCATACAACGGCGCATTGGTATCATTCAGGGCTTTGGTTGGCTTTTTGTACCAGTCTATGGCGGTCGCCGCATGCATCCAAAACGCTTCGGGGTCTTGTTGCCAACTGTTGTAAATTTCCGAATAGCCCATGGACGTCTCTTTCTTTTCGCAAAATTTCAATGCGCGGTAGGGTGACGCTGTTTACCTCTATGCGCAAGGAGATTTTAGACGCGTGGCTTGCGGGGCCGCGGCGTCTGACGTTGGTTGCGTGTGCCTGCGGCAGGGTTGCAACACCGTACCGCTTATTCAATGCCATGACAACTGGCGCCAGAGGTGCCGGTAGCTATGGTCAGACGGTGGCCATACACAGCGCGCTATCCATAGTGAGTGACAGGGGTTCCGGCAATGGCTGCCATATTTAATAATCCGCGCGCCGTGATCGAGGGCGTCACGATATGGGCTTTGTTACCGAGCCCCATCAAAATCGGTCCGACCTCTAGGCCGTCGGCTTTGGATTTTAAAATATTGCGCACGCCTGATGCGGCATCGGCATTGGCAAAGATCAGCACATTCGCGGCACCTTGCATTTTGTTGCCGGGGAAAATGCGGGCACGCAGTTCAGGATCCAGAGCTGAATCAATATTCATTTCACCTTCATAGGTGAAATCCAGTTGCATGGCGTCCAACAGGGCAATGGCAGCACGCAGGCGATCGCCGGTATCGCTTTGAAGATTGCCAAATTGCGAATGGGCGCACATCGCGATGTTGGGGATCAATCCAAAACGCCGGACATGGCGGGCCGCGCCAATGACGGTCTCGGCGATTTGCGCAGGCGACGGGTCGGATCGAATGTGCGTATCGCCGATGAACAGAGGCCCATCTTCCAGAATAACCAACGACAGGGCGCCGTGGGGCTGTTGGTTTTTCTGTCCCAGAACTTGATTGATATAGTTCAGGTGCCATCTGTATTGGCCGAATGTACCACAGATTAAGCTGTCAGCTTCTTGCCGGTGTACCATCACTGCGGCAATTGCGGTGTTATTGGTACGCATGATCGCTTTCGCAAGATCTGGTGTCACACCATCGCGCGCCATAAGCTGGTGATAGGTGCCCCAGTAATCCCGGTAACGGGGGTCATCCTGCGGATTGACGATACTAAAGTCCCGGTCTGGTCTGATATCAAGCCCGATCCGTTCGCACCTATGTAAAATGACCTCTGGTCGACCAATAAGGATGGGGTGTTCGGTGGTTTCTTCCAAAACCGCTTGGGCCGCGCGCAGAACCCGTTCGTCTTCGCCTTCAGCAAAGACGATTTTGCGCGGGGCCAGACGCGCTGATTCGAACACAGGGCGCATTAAAAGTGCCGATTTGAAGACCGAGGCGTCAAGTTCGGCCTTGTACGCCTCGATATCATCCAGCACGCGTGTCGCGACCCCGGTTTCCATAGCAGCGCGGGCAACGGCGCTGGCAATGACACCGGACAGGCGCGGATCAAAGGGTTTAGGGATCAGGTAATCGGGTCCGAATGTCATCTGTTCGCCCTGATAAGCGGCAGCAGCCTCTGCACTGGTGCTGGCACAGGCCAATTCTGCGATCGCATCGACGCAGGCAATCTGCATGGCATCGTTGATCTGCGTTGCACCGACATCGAGCGCGCCACGAAAAATGAACGGAAAGCACAGCACATTGTTAACCTGATTGGGAACATCGCTGCGCCCGGTTGCGATAATTGCATCCGGGGCGACCGCACGCGCGGCATCGGGCTGAATTTCGGGCGTCGGGTTTGCCAGTGCAAATATGATTGGCTGTGGTGTCATCTTTGCCACCATTTCGGGGGTCAACACGTTTGGTCCGGACAGCCCCAGAAACACATCGGCACCATCTATGACTTGACCGAGGTTGCGCTTGTCACTGTTTTGGGCGAAGGCCGCTTTTTGTGGATTCATATCCTCGCCACGTCCCTCATAGACCAAACCATGCACGTCGCAGAGCCAGATATTTTCCCGCTTTACCCCCAGTTTAAGCAACATGTTTAAACACGCAATTCCTGCGGCGCCGCCCCCGGTTGAGACAATCTTAACCTCCGAGAATGACTTTTTCGCCACCTTCAGTGCGTTGGTCGCCGCCGCCCCAACCACGATGGCAGTCCCGTGCTGATCGTCGTGGAATACCGGGATGTTCATCCGTTCGCGGCAAATTTTTTCAACAATAAAACAATCGGGGGCTTTTATATCTTCAAGATTGATCGCACCAAATGTTGGTTGCAGTGCGCAAACGATATCGGCCAGTTTTTCGGGGTCTGTTTCATCCAGTTCGATATCAAAGCAATCGATATTGGCAAATTTTTTGAACAGAACCGCCTTGCCCTCCATCACTGGCTTTGCGGCCAGTGCCCCGATATTGCCTAACCCAAGAACGGCAGACCCGTTAGTCACCACAGCAACCAGATTGCCTCTGGCGGTATAGAGTTGAGCGGCTTTTGGGTCGGCTTTGATCTCCAAGCAGGCCTCGGCAACTCCCGGTGAATAGGCGCGCGCCAGATCACGCCCCGTTGCTAGCGATTTGGTGGCTCTGATTTCTAATTTTCCGGGTTTGGGAAATTGGTGGTAGTCTAGGGCGGCTTTACGCAGCGATTCAGGTGGATTTTCAGACATTGGACGCCCCATTTCGAATTTTAGTTTAATACTAAACTATTTTTAACTTCGGGGAAAGTGTAGGTTTTATTCTGTCGTGATGCAACGGTGCTTGAAGTTAGGCCAATCAGGTCGCAAAGTGTGGAAAGGGAGGGGTATTATGACAACGACACATGCTGAAATCAGAATTCCTACGTCAGACTTGCGCGCGGATATTCCATTTTTCACAAGAACGTTAAATCTACGCATGGATATGATTTATCCGGCCGATGATCCGCAGGTGGCGGTGTTCTCTGGGCATGGCGTACGGCTGCGGATTGAAACCGGGGCGTCTGAGGCGCCGGTCACGCTGCGTATTCTATGTGATGACCCAAGCAGCTTTGCTGGGGGAAATGTCGATCTGGTGGCCCCAAACGGCACCAAAGTCGAGATTCGCACGGCGCATACACCGATGGTAATGCCGGAAACCCAACACAGCTTCGTGGTGCGACGGCTGTCAGATCAAGCCCCATGGGTGATTGGGCGCGCTGGCATGCATTACCGCGACCTGATCCCGGACCGGTTGGGAGGATCGATTATTGCCAGTCATATTCGAATTCCCGACGGTGGGCCGGTGCCGGATATGGTGCATTATCATACGGTGGGGTTTCAATTGATCTTTTGCTATCGGGGTTGGGTCGACCTTGTCTATGAGGATCAGGGCGAACCGTTTCGCCTCAAGGCGGGTAATTGCGTGATCCAACCGCCTGAAATCCGCCACAAAGTCATCTATGCCAGCGATAATATCGAGGTGATTGAAATCGGGGTGCCCGCCGAGCATGTAACTACGATTGACCATGATATGACCCTGCCGAACGGGCCCGCTGATCCGGTGCGCAAATTCCAAGGCCAGAGCTTTGTACATCATAAAGCGGATGCGGCGCAGTGGTCTTCGTTCCGCTTGCCGGGATTTGTCAGTCGCGACACTGAGATCGCCGACCATACCGCAAATGTCGCTGGCGTACATGTCGTGCGGCCCAATTCTGGAGTGACTGAATGGACCCATCACAGGTGCGATATTCTGTTTACCTTTGTGATGGAGGGCCGCATGGTCTTGGAAGGCTCGGATCGTGATCCCGTCGAGTTGGCGCCGGGTGATGCTTTCGTTATTCCGCCGGGGATGGCCACGCGGTACCGCGCGGTGGACGATGATCTGGAATTGCTAGAGGTTTCCTTGCCGGGGGTGTTCGAAACGATTCTATCGCAGTGATATTTGGGATGGCTGACCTCAGCTAATCGGCCTTGAAGACGCTGTATGCACAGGTCATAACGAGACAAAAGTGAACCAAAGAGAGGCGGAAATGTCGCTACTTCAGTCCGCGCAGGCGGTGCGAAAAAATGCTTATGCGCCCTATTCGGGCTTTAAGGTTGGCGCGGCGTTGCGCGCCCAGTCAGGCGTGGTCTATACTGGTGTGAATGTGGAAAATGCCGCCTATCCCGAAGGTACCTGCGCCGAAGCAGGGGCTATCGCAGCCATGGTGGCGGCGGGTGAAACCATAATTTCTGAAGTCTGCGTGATTGCTGATTGCCCCGACCCGGTGCCGCCCTGTGGCGGCTGCCGGCAAAAGCTGGCCGAATTCTGTGGTGGCGATGTTGTGGTGACGTTGGCCACGACTGCTGGCGCACAGCAGATCACCACGGTGGCAGAATTGCTGCCGGGGGCCTTTAAGCCACACCACATGGATTTATGAGCGCTGATGGATGCGCGTGTAATTATTGCAAAAATTCGCCATCAGCAGCCGCTGGAAGATGGAGAGTTGCAGTGGTTCGCAAACGGACTTGCGAGCGGTGCGGTCAGCGATGCCCAAGCCGGGTCGTTTGCTATGGCGGTCTGTCTCAAAGGGCTGGGTGATGCGGGTCGTGCGGCACTGACCCAAGCGATGTGCGATAGCGGCACGCGGATGAAATGGGATGTTGCGGGACCGGTCCTTGATAAACACTCTACCGGTGGGGTGGGTGATTGCGTCTCGCTGGTGCTGGCACCAGCCTTGGCGGCTTGCGGGGCATTTGTGCCAATGATTTCTGGTCGTGGCCTTGGGCATACCGGTGGGACGCTGGATAAAATGCAGGCTATTCCAGGACTTTCGGTCGCGCTGTCGCAATCCCAAGCAGCCTCGGTGCTGGCGCAAGTGGGATGCGTAATTTTTAGCGCTAACGCCGAAATTGCTCCGGCGGACCGGCGGCTCTATGCGGTGCGCGATGTCAGCGCGACCATTGATAGTATCGACTTGATCACGGCCTCCATCCTCAGCAAAAAACTGGCAGCAGGCCTTGACGGTTTGGTGCTGGATGTAAAGCTGGGCAGTGGCGCATTTATGAAACAACGCACTGAGGCGCAGGCGCTGGCAACAGCTTTGGTCGAGACGGCGGTCATGGCAGGCTGCCCGACCCGTGCGCTGATCAGCAAAATGGACCAGCCTTTGGTTCCGTCGGTGGGCAACGCATTGGAAGTTGCCGATGTCGTAGCTGTGCTGACTGGCAGGGTGCGTGGCTTAATTTTTGAGTTGTCGGCGGCCCTGGGCGGTGAGGTTCTGGCTGGCGCCGGCATGGTTGGCTCGACCAGCGAGGGCGCCGAGCGGATTGCAGCGGCCATCACCAGTGGCGCAGCTGCAGAGCGGTTTGGCCGCATGGTCGCAGCCCAAGGGGGACCAACGAGGTTTGTTGAGCAGGCCGCGCGGTATCTGCCGAAAGCCGATGTGGTGGTGGAAGTAACCGCCCCAGGCGCTGGGTATGTCAGTGTGATTGACGGTGAGGCCTTGGGCTTGGCGGTCGTTGCTTTGGAGGGTGGTCGGCAGGTTGAAACTGATGTGATCAATCCTGCAACGGGTCTGAGTGACGTCGCACCATTGGGGACATGGCTCGCGCGGGGGGATGTTTTGGCGCGGGTTCATGCCGTGTGTTTGGACCAAGCCGAATTGGTGGCAGACCGGTTGCGTGCCGCGATACGCCTGAGCCTGGATGCGCCGGAACCTGCGCCGTTGATTTGTGACAGGATTGTGCGGTGAGCCGGGCGTTTTTGCTGGTGATGGATTCTGTGGGTTGCGGCGGAGCTCCCGACGCGGATCAGTATTTCAATGGTTCTTATCCCGACAGTGGCGCCAATACGCTGGCCCATATCGCGCAGGCCTGCGCTGGGGGGCTGGCCGATACTGGACGCAATGGGCGACTAGCACTGCCGACATTGGATGGTTTGGGGTTGGGCGCCGCCGTGCGCTTGGCCTCAGGTGAGGCCACGCCTGGGTTGGCCGCGATGCCAAGTGGGCTTTGGGGTGCGGCAACAGAGCACTCGGTAGGCAAAGACACCCCGACCGGGCATTGGGAACTGGCAGGCCTTAGGGTCCCGTGGGCTTGGCATTATTTTCCCGATAATACCCCTGCTTTTGATGCCGGTCTCGTGGCGCATGTCTGCGAGAAGGCAGGCTGCGCGGGAATACTCGGCAATTGCCACGGGTCAGGCATGCAGATGATTTCCAAGCATGCGGCCGCGCATCTGTGCACGGGTTGGCCGATTTGTTATACCTCGGCCGACAGTGTGTTTCAGATTGCGGCCCATGAAGAATGGTTTGGTCTGGCGCGCCTGCATGCGCTTTGCGCTGCGCTGGCGCCACGCCTGCATCAGATGCATGTTGGGAGGGTGATTGCCCGCCCTTTCACCGGCTCTATCGAGACGGGTTTCCAGCGCACTGGCAACCGGCGTGATTATGCAATTGTACCACCCGCACCGACCCTGATGGACTGGGTGCAGGCGGCGGGCGACCGCGTCCACGCGATTGGAAAAATTGGAGATATTTTTTCGATGAGCGGGATTGATACGCTGCACACGGGTACAGATCAGGCATTGATGCAGCATTTGTTTCAGGCGGTGGAAAGTGCCGATGATGGGTCATTGACCTTTGCAAACTTTGTTGAGTTTGACAGTCTTTATGGACACCGGCGCGATGTTGCTGGCTATGCCCGCGCTTTGGAATGGTTTGATACGCAACTGGGGTTGCTGCTCCCTCGACTGCGCCGAGATGATCTTTTGCTGATCACAGCCGATCATGGTAATGATCCCACATGGTGCGGGACGGATCACACACGCGAGCGCGTGCCGGTACTAGGGGTTGGCTGCCCGGCCGCGGCCATAGGTTTGGTACATTTCGAGGACGTTGCGACGAGTATCGCAGCCCATCTCAGGGTCGCGTCACAGGGGTTTGGAAAGAGTTTTTTATGAATGTTTCTCAGCTTGCTAAGGTGGAATTGCATCTGCATTTGGAAGGGGCTGCACCCGCGGCGTTTATCCGCCAGTTGGCGCATGAAAAAAATGTCGATATCGGCGGCATCTTCACCCCTGATGGTGGCTATGATTTTGAAAATTTTATCGAATTTCTGGCGGTTTATGAAGCGGCGACCCAGGTGTTGCAAAGCCCCGAGGATTTTCAACGCTTGACCACGGCGGTTTTGGCTGAATGCATGGCCAACGACGTCGTCTATGTCGAAAGTTTTCTATCGCCGGAATTTTGTGGTGGGGGAGATCTTTCAGCCTGGCGCGAATATCTGCACGCCATCCGCGAGGCCGCTGCGCAAGCCGAGAGGCAGCACGGCATCATCATGCGCGGCATTCCGACCTGTATCCGCCACTTGGGGCCTGAGCGTGCCAAGGCCACGGCGCGGTGCGCGGCAGAGACAGCAGGCGATTGGATCGTCGGCTTTGGTATGGGGGGCGACGAGATGCAAGGCCGGCAAGGTGATTTTGCCTATAGTTTTGACATGGCGCACGAGGCAGGGCTGCATTTGACCAGCCACGCGGGCGAATGGGGCGGTGCTGCGTCGGTATGGCAGGCAATAGAGGATCTCAGGGTGGTGCGTATCGGGCACGGTGTGCAGGCGATCGAAGATCCGGCATTGGTGACAGAACTGGTCGCCCGTGAAATTGTACTTGAGGTCTGCCCAGGTTCAAATGTGGCTTTGGGTGTGGCAAAGACACTGGCAACACATCCGATCCGAGCGCTGCGCGAGGCCGGTGTCAAAGTGACAGTATCGACAGATGATCCCCCGTTTTTCTCTACGACAATGCGGCAGGAATACCAAAGCCTTGCCAAAGTGTATGACTGGACGGCAGACGATTTCCGTGATTTGAATGCGACAGCGGCCGCGGCTGCATTTTGTGATGAGGCGACCCGCGGTCGGGTGCTTGAAAAACTGGAGCTCCCATGAGTGAACATCTAACAATTGTTTCGCATCCTTTGGTACAGCATAAACTGACCTTGATGCGTGAAAAACAGACATCGACGGCGGTTTTTCGGCAATTACTGCGTGAAATCAGTCAGCTGCTGGCCTATGAAGTGACCCGCGGTCTGCCGATGACCACCAAGGTCATCGAAACCCCGATGGAGCAGATGGACGCGCCGGTACTTGATGGCAAGAAGCTTGCGTTGATTTCTATTCTCAGGGCTGGCAACGGTTTGCTTGATGGTGTGCTTGAATTGGTGCCCTCAGCGCGCGTTGGGTTTGTCGGTCTGTACCGTGATGAGAAGACTCTGCAGCCGGTGCAATATTATTTTAAGGTGCCAGAATCGATGCAGGACCGGTTGGTGATTGCGGTTGATCCGATGCTGGCGACGGGCAATTCCTCTGTGGCTGCGGTGGATTTGCTCAAGCAGTCGGGCGCAACAAACATCCGGTTTTTATGCTTACTGGCATCGCCAGAAGGCGTGGCGCGGATGGCTGAGGCCCACCCCGACGTCCCGATTGTAACTGCGGCATTGGATTCGCACCTGAATGAGAAAGGCTATATCGTGCCGGGGCTGGGTGATGCCGGTGATCGCATGTTTGGGACAAAATAATTGTGCGTTAGCTTTACACGATGGCTGATTTGTTGCACCTTGTAGGCATATTTTTGGGGTTGCCATGACGTTCGTGCGCGTAATCTTTCGGACTTTCGTAATATTATACCTTAGTCTTTGGTGTCATATTGCGGTGGCCATAACCGGTGACAGCAATCCGGCAGAACTGCCGCCAGAAGACTTTAGTGCCAACGCTTATATCGATAGCCGCGGATGTTTATACATCCGAGTGATGTTTGATGACGCCTTGCACTGGGTACCTCAGGTTGCAAAAAATCGAGTTTCAGTTTGTGGCCTTTCCCCAACATTTGGCAACCCAGTCGCAGAGGCACTGGGACTTGATCCTGCAATGCCAGTGCCTGCGCCGACCTTGCAGGATGTTGCAGTTTCGAAAAAGAAAACTGCTGTAATCCCTAAGTCTCAGACGGCTGCTGCGCCACAAGTGACGCTCCCGACAACTGGGAAGCCAGAGATCGCCGAAAAGCCAGGGACCACCGAAAAGCCAGGGACCACCAAAAAGCTGTCGATTGCCCAAACCCCAGAGATCACCCGAAAGTCTGAAGCCAGACAAAAACCTGCGCTTGCCCCCAAGGCAGCGGTAAAATCGCAGAATATGCCTTTGGGATATGCCACAGCTTGGCAGGATCAAGCCATTGAACCTTGTGGGACAAAATGCGTGTCTGGGGCAACAGCGGCAGCTTTACGATTTGTTCAGGTTGCAACTTTTGCAGTTAAAGCCAACGCTGAGCGGACAGCTGCAAAATTGAAAGCCTTGGGTTTACCGGTTGTGATCAAAAGAAGTAAAATTAGAGGTCGTATGTATTGCGTGGTCCTAGCTGGCCCGTTTGAAAAGAAACCGGGTTTGATGACAGCACTGAAAACGACGCGGAAAGCGGGCTTTAAAGATGCTTTTACTCGTAGGTGACGACCCTTTGGGTGGGTAGGCCGGCTCAGTACCCACAGATGTTTTGCACCCGAACCCAATTGGCGTCTGACAGAACGGTTGGGGTGCCGGCTCCGTTGAATGGATCAGCCTCTATTAGGGTAAGGCTCAAATCTCCGGCTGTGTCCAAAGCGTAAGCATAGGGAGAGGCCTGGACTTTAGCAGCCTCGAAACTGACCAATAAAGCCTCTTGGTCGACCTCGCGTTGCGGGGCTGTGAGGGTAAACTCTGCAAAGGCTTTGAGGCTTGCATTTCCCACCATGCCGGTTGTTAGCAATCTGAAAGTTTCGATTGTACCGGCATGTTTTAACAAATTACTGAGTGGGTCTTCTTGGGCCATGCGAGTGGCCTCGGCAAGAATATACCCGGCCAGAATCTCAGGTTCTTCGAGATCTTCGGTCAAGGCGCGGCCCAGCAATATACGCCGGCCAGGCAAATGCAGCGTTCCGTCTAAAGAGGACGGCACTACGGTCAGTTGGTGATTGCCTGCCTGACCGAATAGGCGCTTGGATAGAACATTAAGCGCTGTCACTCCGGCTGGGTCATCGCAAGGGGTTCCGGTCATGGCTTTGATATGCGTAAGCAGAGCGTCGCCAATTTGCGCCCGTTTTGCCTCGGGGACGATGCTCAAAGTGTGGGTTAATATGGCATTCGGCAGCCAGAACACGCCCAGTGCCAGGATAGTGACAACCGAGAGCAGCAAAATGCCAACCCGCAACCGACCTTTGCGCGGTCGTCTCTTGGCAATATTGTCTCGCAACTTTTCAATGGCCTCAACCATTTCGGTCGCGTCATCTGAGAATTCCAGCGTTTCGCTGGGGTCACCATCTGGATGAAAAACTGCTGGTGAGACTGTGGGGTTGGCGCGCACCACTGCTGCCAACGACCAATGGGTCAGCGCCTGATCATTGATATTTGCTATGACCAAAGTGGCGTCGCCAATGGAAACAATCACCTCGCGTCGTTGCGCCTCTGGCGTCTGTCGCCAAAGGGCTGTTGCCTCAAGTCTGCTGTATTGCGTCAGGGCTGTCATGAATGGATATCTTGGCTCTGGTTTTTCTCACTCACTGTATCACGAGCGCTGGGGTGACGGCAACAACGCCGCCCCTCAAGCAGGGTGCTCACAGCGTTTTTGCAAATGTACGCAGCTCGAATTTTTGAATTTTGCCGGTTGCGGTCTTGGGCAGTTCCTGGAATATGATCGTCTTGGGGGTTTTGAACCCTGCGAGCGAGCTTCTGGCATGGGCGATTAAAGCATCATGTGTGACGGTTACATCGTCTTTCAATTCAACAAAGGCGCAGGGCACTTCTCCCCATTTGTCATCTGGTTTGGCAACCACAGCACAAAGCGATACCGCCGGATGGGCCATTAAAACGCCTTCCACCTCGACAGAACTGATGTTTTCGCCTCCAGAAATGATGATATCTTTGGCCCTGTCGGCAATCTGGATATAGCCGTTGGGGTGCTGAACCGCCAGATCGCCCGAGTGAAAATAGTCGCCTGACAGCTCTTTCAAAGTGGCTTCGGGGTTTTTAAAGTACCCTTTCATCACCGGGTTTCCACGGATCATGATCTCGCCTTGGGTGGTGCCATCCATCGGCACTTGTTGCATGTTTTCATCCAGCACTGTGACGTCTTCCATCATGGGCATTGCCACCCCTTGGTGCGCCTTGATGATGGCTTTTTCCGCTTGTGGCAACGCATCCCACGTCTCGTCCCACAGGCATTCGGTGATATGTCCATAGGTCTCGGTCAGGCCGTACACTTGGGTGACGTTAAAGCCGAGGGTTTCAATGCTGGCTAGTGTGGCCGGGGCAGGGGGGGCACCGGCGGTGAACACCTCGACCTGATGGTCAAAGGTGCGGCGATCTTCTGCTTTCGCGTTGACGATCAGATTAAGCACAATGGGGGCGCCGCCAAAATGTGTGACCCCTTTATCGGCAATGGCGTCATAAATCGCCTTGGCGCTGATATCGCGGCAGCAAACAACCGTGCCGCCAAGGACCGGCATCATCCAAGTGTGGTTCCAACCGTTGCAGTGAAACAAAGGCACAATTGCCAGAAATACCGGGTTCAGCACCATGCGCCAGCTGATGACGGTGCCCAGGGTCATCAAATACGCCCCGCGATGATGGTAAACCACGCCCTTAGGGCGTCCGGTGGTGCCGGAGGTATAGTTCAAAGCCAGGCTTTCCCATTCGTCTTTTGGCATCATCCAACGGAAATCTGCATGGCCTTCTTGCAGCAGGTCCTCATATTCGGGGTGGCGCCCGGTGGCGGGGTATCCCGCTTGCGGGTCGGCCACTTCGATCAGCTGCGGCTTTTCGCCATCCAACGCTGCGATGGCCGCCTCGGCCAGTTCGATGAATTGGGTGTCAGCCAGCACCAGTCTGGCGCTGCCGTGGTCAAGAATGTAACTTACCGTGCCAACATCAAGGCGGGTGTTGATTGTGTTCAGCACCGCACCGCAGGCCGGAACGCCGAAATGCGCCTCAGCCTGAGCCGGCAGGTTTGGGATCATGGTGGCCACCACATCGCCCGATCTTATGCCACGCTGGGTGAGGGCCGAGGCAAGGCGTGTCACACGGTCGTGATAGTCACGATAGTTTGTGCGGTGGTTGCCATAGCTTACCGCCAGTTTGTCCGGAAATACTTTCGCCGCCCGCTGTAGATGTGACAGCGGTGTGAGGGGGACATGGTTTGCTGCGCATTTCTCCAACCCGGTCTCATCCTTCATCCATCCCATTGCCATGCTCCCTGTTTGTGTTGCGTCGGTATTATACCGGTTTTGCCCCGCTGTTGGGGCCGGATAATGCCCTGCATTTCGGGGTAAGAAAAGCCCTATGATGCGGTATTTTTGCGCAATCGTCTTGGCGATTGTGTCAACCCGAACACCGATCTGGGCACTGGCATTGAAATGGCCCGTCAGCTTGGGTTGCTTAAGCAAAAGACGGTACGCCATTGCCAGATCGTTGCGGTGGATAAGCGGCCAGCGCGTTGCTCCATCTTTCCAAATCGATCTGTTTGTGCTGCTTTGCACAGTCTATAAACCGGCTGAAGGCCCCGCCCACCTGATGATAGACCATCGCGGGGTGTATCACAGCAGTTGCAAACGCTTGGGTGTGCAGTAATTTCTCGCTGGTCTCTACCACCCAAGCCAAGGCAGGCATCGGTTGAAACTGGGTGGTCTCATTCGCAGTCGAATTGCTGGTCGGGCCATAGAGCCAAACGCCTCCTGTATAGATCAGGCGGATTTTGCCATCTTTGCACCCAAGCGCTTGGATCATCGCCTCCCGGGCCTTGCTTTCAACCTGCCCCATGTCTTCGGTAAAGGTTGCGGCGACTTGGATGACGGCATCGACGCGCCTGACGGATTGAACCCACGCATCTGGCGCGCGTAAATCCCCGCGTAATGGCGAGGTGCCAAGCGCCTTTAGAATTGCAACAGATCTGGTCGTGCGGCTTAGGGCCAGAACTTTATGGCAATGTTTGATCAAGTCCCTGATCACAGCGACGCCGATCAAACCTGGCCCGCCCAACACAAAACCGCGCATTTAACCCTCTGCAGTTTGGATCGGTCATAGATTTTTTTGACTGATCAGTCTGGGCAACAGTTTGCTGAACAGCCAGAAACCTGCATACATCATCACCCCAGTGGCGATTGTAGTGGCATAAAATAGCGCCCTTTCCATGAAAATCATATCGTTCAGAAAGGGATATGGCAAACCCGAAGTCACGCTGCCAATGGGTTCAATATTGAAGGGCCCCACAATGGCTTCCGACCATATAATATACGCGATACAAATCATAATGGTCATCAACACGCCTCTTAGGATGTTCTGAAAAGCCCGGTTCAGAAACAGCGCGTCAATGATCATAAGCAATGGGCCGCAAAGATGTAAATAATATTCTTGATGCCAGACAATGGGACCGTTGCCATTCACAAGGGACGGGTCGATAAAATACAGCTTCCAATATAAAAACATCACCATGGCATTGAGTACCGCAACCGATGAGACAAGCGCATCATGAGCGGGGGGCAGGCCTTTGCGACTGAGCGACAGCATCAACCACGCAACATAGACTGCGCCGGTCAGACCCCAAAAGGTTAAATGGCGAAACTGCCACCCGACAGTATCATAATTGGCGGTGAAAAATTGATAGAGCCAATAGCCGAGCGCCAGAGAAAACACACAATAGCGAAAACGTAAAACGGACATATTTCGTAAAATAGACATATACTGCATTCGAATTCCCTGTCAGGCTAACCTGCGCCAGGCAAGGCAGATCGGCGTTATATTCCGGTGCTTTTTAATGGGTTTATGCGGCTTGCTCAGCCGTGCCGAAGCGGCCGTAAAAGCTTTGATTTTTTGCGGCCATCTCGCGCAGCAGATCCGGACAACAAAAGCGGTCTCCAAAGGCGGCTTGCAGTTGATCACAGCGCTGGGCGGCATAGGGGGTGCCAAGCATATCCAACCACGACAGCGGTCCACCGCTCCAGGGGGCAAAGCCCCAGCCGAGGATCGCCCCGACGTCACCTTCTCGGATGTCCATCAACACGCCTTCTTCCAGCGCTTTGACGGCTTCGAGGACTTGCGCGAACATCAGCCTGTGCTGCACATCGGTCAATTCTGGTTGCATGGCGGCCAGGGGATACTGGTCGCCCAGACCATCCCAGTATCCAAGACGTTTGCCACTGTCGTCATAGGCAAAAAAACCGGCTTTGGCTTTGCGCCCCAGACGACCCTGATCCTCCATTTTGAAAATCACCTCATCCACAGCCCCGTCTGGATAGGCGTTGCCCATCGCGGCTTTGGTGGCTCGGGCGATTTTTGCGCCAAGATCGATCGAGGTCTCGTCGACCAATTGCAATGGTCCCACAGGAAAGCCCAGCATTCTTGCCGCATTGTCGATCAGCGCCGGTGCGACGCCCTCTGACACCATGCGAATGCCCTCGTTGATATAGGGGATAATGCAGCGGTTGGCATAGAAAAACCGCGCATCATTGACTACGATGGGTGTCTTGCGGATCTGTCGGACATAATCTAGCGCTTTGGCGACAGCCCGGTCACCGGTCTGTTTGCCTTTTATAATCTCGACCAGCGCCATGCGTTCCACGGGGCTGAAGAAATGGATGCCGATAAATTGATCTGGCCGGGTTGAGGCTTTGGCCAACTCGCTGATCGGCAGGGTTGAGGTGTTCGAAGCAAAAATGCAATCTGTTGCGATGACTGCTTCAACCGCTTTGGTGACGCTGGCTTTGACTGTGGGGTCTTCGAAAACCGCCTCGATAATCAGGTCGGCGTCTTTGAGAGCCGCGTAATCCGTTGTTGCAGTGATAAGCTCCAGCACGGCGGCTTTCTTTTCGGCGGTGGCTTTGCCGCGCTTGATGCCCTTGTCCATATAGTTGGCACTATGGGCTTTGCCGCGATCGGCAGCCTGTTGTTGCTGATCGATCAATATCACCTTTATCCCTGCCATCGCCGAGACCAGCGCGATGCCGGCCCCCATCATACCTGCGCCCAATACGCCCACGGTTCTGACCGATTGATCGGCAATACCCTGCGGCCGCACCGCGCCCTTTTCCAGCGCAGTTTTATTGACAAACAAACTGCGGATCATCGCTGAGGAACTGGGGTTAGTCAAAATATTGGTGAACCAGCGCGCTTCGATTTTCAGCGCGGTATCAAAATCAACCAGCGCGCCTTCATAGACGGTGCTCAACAGGGCCTTGGCCGCGGGAAACGCGCCTTGTGTCTTGCCGTTGATCATTGCAGAAGCCCCGACAAATGTCATGAAACCTGCTGGATGATAGGGGGTGCCACCGGGCATTTTATAGCCCTTCGCATCCCAGGGCTTAACCAGATCGGCGTCTTTTGCCTGCAACACCCAGGCGCGGGCCTCGGCCATCGGATCGTCGCAAACCACATCGACCAATCCCGCCGACTTGGCCTTTTGGGGTGACAGAGTCTTGCCCTCTAAAAGATAGGGGGCTGCGGCCATGGCACCCATTTTTCGCGACAAACGTGTTGTGCCGCCGGCCCCGGGGAAAATACCAATCAAGATTTCAGGCAGGCCAATTTTGGCCTTTGGGTTGGTTGCGGCAAAAATTCTGTGGGTCGCCAAAGGCAGCTCATAGCCGATGCCAAGGGCCGTGCCGGGTAAGACGCTGGCAATCGGTTTGCCGCCCTTGTTTGTTTTAGGATCCATACCGGCCCGTTCAATCTTGCGCAGCATGGCGTGGATATTCGAGATGGCTGAAAATAACGCTTGTGCCGGCGCATGGCCGGCGTGCGACGTCATCGCGCCCAATACGTTTAGATCCATACCGGCGGCAAAGTCGGGTTTTGCGCTGGTGATGATGATACCCTTGATGGCGTCATCGGCCAAGGCGGTGTCGATCAAACCGTTCAATGCCTGTAAGGCATCTATGGTCATGATGTTCATCGCTTTGCCTTCGCAATCCCAAATGATTGTTGCAATGCCATTGGTCTCTTGGGTGAGGGTAAAATCTGTCATTTCGAAGTCCTCTCGGGGTCGGGGCTGCCGTCGCTTTGGCTGTAGCGGCGCGCTGCTCCATCCTTGTGGGTGATTAGGTTATGATCTGGATAATGAACTGTATCTAACTGATTGCGGGTGCCGATGGTCAGATAACTGGCATCGGCATCGCTGCGGTTTTCAAGACAATGAGCGGTGGCCGCACCTGCAGGCCAACAGGCGGCATCGCCCTTGTACAAGCGGGTTTCAGTTTCTTCGATTAGAACCACCTCGCCTGACAGCATATAGATCATTTCATCTTCGGTTTCGTGCCAGTGGCGCAGCGATGATTTTGACCCCGGGCGCAAGACTTCGATATGGACGCCAAACTGCGTCAGGCCACCTGCCTCGCCGATGATACTATAATCGTACGTGCCAAGCAGACATCCCAAAACCGGATGCGGTTTGGGAACCTCGTTTTGCAGGTCAGGTATGGCGGTTTTTGGCATTAGACCCGCTCGATGATTGTCGCGGCACCCATGCCGGATGCGATACACAGTGTCGCCAGTCCGGTGCTTTTGCCACTGCGTTCCAACTCGTCAAGCAGCGTGCCAAGGATGATCGCCCCCGTGGCGCCCAGCGGATGGCCCATAGCGATGGATCCGCCGTTGACGTTGACCTTGTCGTGGTCGACATCAAAGGCCTGCATAAAGCGCAACACCACCGAAGCGAAGGCTTCATTGACCTCGAACAGATCAATGTCTCCGATGTTCATGCCCGCATCTTTCAGGATTTTTTCTGTCACTGGCACCGGTCCGGTCAGCATAATAGTGGGGTCAGTTCCAATTTTTGCCGTGGCGCGAATGCGCGCGCGCGGGCTCAGCCCGTGTTCTTGCCCAAAGGCCTTATTGCCGATCAGCAATGCGGCTGCGCCATCGACGATACCGGATGAATTGCCTGCATGGTGAATATGGTCAATCCGTTGCAGATGCGGGTACCGCATCAGAGCGACTTTATCAAAACCGGGCATCGCCTCGCCCATATCTTTGAACGATGGCTTTAACGCCCCGAGGCTTTGCATATTGGTTTCGGGGCGCATGTATTCGTCCCGATCAAGGATCGTCAAACCGTTTTGATCACGCACGGTCATGACCGATTTGTCAAACCTATGGTCTTCCCAAGCGGCTTTGGCACGGCGTTGGGATTCAACGGCCAACGCATCGGCGTCATTGCGGCTAAATCCGTATTGCGTGGCGATCAGGTCTGCACTGATGCCTTGGGGAACAAAATACGTCTCCATTGCCAGGCTTGGGTCAACGGCAATTGCGGCACCATCGCTGCCCATTGGAACGCGACCCATCATTTCAACGCCGCCGGCAATATAGCCGTTGCCGGCGCCACCGCGCACCTGATTGGCCGCTAGATTGACCGCCTCAAGCCCTGAGGCACAAAACCGGTTGATCGCCAAGCCGGGGATCGATTGATCCAGATCCGAGGCCAGCACCGCCGAGCGTGCCAGGCAACCGCCCTGTTCGCCAACTTGGGTAACATTGCCCCAAATCACATCCTCGACTGCGTGACCTGACAGATTGTTACGTTCTTTCAATGCATTCAGCGTTTGCGCAGACAGCCGTAGCGCAGATAACTCGTGCAGCGCGCCGTCTTTGCGGCCTTTTCCGCGAGGGGTACGCAGGGCGTCATAGATATAAGCGTCGGTCATGATAATCTCCGTTTACGCGCGGTCAGCCGGGCTGCCGGGCATCAGATCATAGGGGGCTTTCCAGCCGGGTTTGGCAGCAATATTGTCGAGCCAACGGTCAATGTTAGGCCAGTCTTGGCGTTTAAATCCAAAGGGTTCGGGGTAATATAGATAACCACAGCAGGTCATGTCAGCGTTGCTTAGGGTGTCTGATACAATCCAGTCGCGGCCCGCAAGATGGGTGTCCAGCACCTTGTATGACGCTTTTAATCGACCAGAGAGATAACCGATCACATCGGCTGACCGCTTTGCTTCTGGTAGGAAATTCATCATAAAGCGCAACGTGCCGGCGTTGGATGAGAGTTTATGATTGTCCCAAAGCACCCAGCGCAGGATTTCGCGACGTTCGACGGCATTGGTACCACCAAATTTGCCGGTCTTTTCGCTGATATAGTCCTGGATTGCGCCCGATTGTGTCAGTCTGATCTCTCCGTCAATAAGCACTGGCGCTTCGCCCATTGGGTTGAGCGTTGTGTGATAGTCTGCGCTACGCGTGGCCCCTGAAAAAAAATCGATAAACACGGGTGTCCAGTCCAGACTGCTCATTTCCAAAGCAAGCGCCGCCTTATAGCTGTGACCGCTTTCACCAAAGCAATGCAGTTGTAGGGTCATAGTCACTCCTATTCGGGTACTTGGGGCCAGCAGTTGCCCAGTTTGATTTTGAGACGCTCAGGTTTTGGCGCTTTGATATTTATTTTCGGTGCGCTGGGTGTTGCGCCAGAGCGCCGGCTTTTCGTTTATAAAGAACGCGCGATCAGTTCTTTCATAATTTCATTAGTACCGCCGTATATCCGTTGCACGCGCGCGTCCGTCCACATTTCTGCGATGTCATATTCCTGCATGTAACCATAGCCACCGTGCAACTGTAAACATTCATCTATGACTTCACCCTGCGTGTCGGTCAGCCAGTATTTCGCCATAGCCGCCTTCTCAACGGTCAATTCTCCGTTGAGATGTTCCATGATACATTCGTCAAGAAATGCTCGAGATACAGTGGTTTTTGTCTTCACTTCAGCCAGTTTAAAGCGGGTGTTCTGAAACTGGGTCAACGGGCCGCCAAAGGCCTCGCGTTCTTTGCAGTACTGAATGGTTCTTGAGACTGCGCCTTCCATTGCCCCGACCGAGCCACAGCCGATGATCAACCGCTCCTGTGGGAGCTGTTTCATCATCTGGTAAAAGCCTTGGCCTTCCTCCCCGCCCAACAGGTTTTCGGGAGGAATGGCGATATTGTCGAAAAATAATTCAGAGGTGTCGCCTGCTTTCAGGCCGATCTTATCAAGATTGCGGCCGCGTTGAAAACCCTCAGCACCGTCTGTTTCAAGCACAATCAGCGACATGCCCTTGGCCTTTTCTTTGGGGTTTGTCTTGGCGGCAACGATGATTAAATTGGCATGTTGGCCGTTGGTGATAAAGGTCTTTTGACCGCTGAGGCGATAGACATTGCCATCTTTGACCGCTTTTGTCTTAATCGCTTGCACATCTGAACCGCCTGAGGGTTCGGTCATCGCCAGCGCGCCGACAATCTCGCCAGATATCATTTTGGGCAACCAGCGTTGTTTTTGTTCTTCGGTCCCGTAGGAGAGAATGTAATGCGCCACAATTCCTGAATGGATCCCGTGCCCCCAGCTTGCCAGATTTGAGCGGGCCCCCTCCATGAGAATGACAGCCTCGTGGCCAAAATCTCCTCCGGGGCCTCCGTATTCTTCCGGAATTGAAGGGCAAAGTAGACCTAATTCACCGGCTTGCTGCCATGTGGAGGGGTCCATTTCACCCTGATCGCGCCAACGGCCAAAATGCGGCACCCATTCTTCATGGATGAATTTTTCCGTCATATCGGCCAGCATCTTATGTTCATCGTTCATCCACGCAGACTGCATGAAATATCTCCTTAAATTTGCTCTTTACCGCAACTTCACACGTCCGGGCGCTGTGAAGGTTTGAGTGTCGCGGAGTATCGGGAGGGCTTGTACCGCCTGGTTGAGTTTGTGTCAAAACACAGCCACATGGGACAATGTCTTGTGTTGTATTTCGTTAAAGCCCCGCTTTCTTAGTTAGAAATCGGCCTCGTCCAGCGCCATTACCATCGCGCCACCGCTTTTAATCCGTTGCAGGTGCAGTGCGGTGGCGGGAAGGCGACGTGACATATAATAACGTCCTGTGGTCAGTTTCGTCTTGTAAAACGCTGCGTCAGATGGGTCATTTTTTAGAGCTTCATGTGCCGCCCATCCCATGCGTGCCCACATCAGACCCATACAGGTATGCCCGAAGAGGTGCATGAAGTCATAAGATCCTGCCAAGACAGTGTTCGGTTCTGTCGGGGCGTGTTGCATGAAGTATATACTGGCCGATTGCAGGTCTTTCAGAGCTGCGGCGAGCGGGGCAGTAAAGGTCTTTTCAAATTGTGCATCCTCGCTTTTATGGCTGTCGATGAAGCTGGTTGCGATTTTGATAAAGGCCCGGATATGGCGCCCGCCCTCTTGGCCAAGTTTTCGACCCACCAGATCAAGCGCCTGTACCCCGTTTGCGCCCTCATAGATCATTGTAATGCGGGCATCGCGGGTGAATTGTGACATGCCTGCCTCTTCGATATAGCCGTAGCCGCCAAAAACCTGCTGGGCCTTAACTGTCATCTTGTAGCCTTCATCGGAGAGAAAACCCTTGATCACCGGGGTGAGCAGAGAGATTAAACCCAAAGAGGCCTCGTCTTGCGAGCGGTGTGCGCGATCAATTAACTCAGAGCCCCAAAGTAAGAGCGCCCGTCCACCTTCGAGATAACTTTTTTGATCCAGTAATGCGCGCCTTATATCCGGATGTACGATAATTGGGTCAGCGGGGTCTGCGGGGTTTTGCGCCCCATGCGCGGCACGCCCCTGTTGGCGGTCTTTGGCATAGTAAACTGCATTTTGATAGGCGATCTCGGCCTGCGCAATGGCCTGTGTTCCGACGCCCAAGCGGGCCTCATTCATCATGGTGAACATTGCGCGCATCCCCTTGTGGGGCTCGCCCAAAAGATAGCCTGTCGCGCCGTCATAGTTCATCACGCATGTTGGGTTGCCGTGCAGGCCCATTTTGGTTTCGATTTTGCCGGCGGTGACACTATTGCGTGCGCCCAGAGTGCCATCGCTGTGTACCAGCACTTTGGGTGCAATAAATAGCGACACCCCCTTGATACCGTCTGGGCCGCCGGGAATTCTTGCCAAGACCAGATGGATGATATTTTCAGTCAAGTCATGATCACCGGCTGATATAAAGATCTTCTGTCCGGTGATTTGATAGCTGCCATCGGTTTGTGGGACTGCTTTGGTGCGCATCAGTCCAAGATCGGTGCCACAATGCGGTTCCGTTAGGTTCATTGTGCCGGTCCATTCACAGGCCACCATCGGTGGCAGATAAGTGGATTTCTGCGCTTCGGTGCCATGCGCCAGGATCGCTGAGGCGGCGCCGTGAGTGAGCCCCTGAAACATTGCCAAAGACTGGTTGCCGGATGAAAATATTTCATTGGCGATCGTTCCCATCAAATATGGCATGCCCTGACCGCCGTAGATCTCAGGCAGATCAATCCCGCTCCAGCCGCCCTCCCGTAATGCTTTGAACGCGTCCTTAAAGCCATCAGGCGTGCGCACGATCCCGTTTTCAAGCCGGCAGCCCTCAGTATCGCCGGTGGTATTTAAGGGTAGTAAAATATCAGTAGATATTTTTCCGACTTCATGCACCAAAGCCGCCACCAATGCTGGGTCAAGGTCGCTGTAGCCCAGTATGGGCGAGGCGGCGATGTCCATCACGTCAAATAAAATAAACTCTATTTCTTTTATGGGTGCTGCATATTTTGGCATATAACCTCCAATAATAATAATATTGTTGTTCGCTTAATTTAAATTGTCGCCCTCAACCCAACCATTTTCGGTACTGTGAGTGCGGGCCTGTTCAAGCAAATGCTTTAATTCATGGATAGTCTCGTCCAATTCGGTGCGCTGTTTTTCCATAATTTGCAGCCGTTCTTGGGCAAGCTCATAGGTTCGCTGAAACTGTGTGCGTTGTTGATCGCCTATTTCGTAAAGATCGAGTAACTGGCGGATTTCTTCCAGGCTGAAACCAAATCGTTTGCCGCGCAGGATCAATTTGAGCCGGACCCGGTCACCCCTACTAAAGATACGGTGCTGTCCAGAGCGCTGCGGGCAAAGCAACTTGATCGATTCGTAATATCGCAGTGTTCGAGGGGTTACCTTAAAATCTGCGCTCATTTGCTGGATTGTCATCGTCTCGCTGGACATTGTGATCTCTTTGCTTTCGGTGCTTGGTGGAAAAATTTCGATATCGTGTACCCAAGCATTTATGCTATGATATTATAAATGTGCAGTTAACGTAAGCGTAAATTAATAGTTATGCCCTTACGTTGGCCGAGTGACCTTGCACCAACCTAGTTCTATAAGGCTTTGCGTTCTAAATCCTGAATTGTCTCGTTACGGAGTAATTGCAATTCGTCCATAGCAAGTTGCAATTGTTCTTTCTGCATGGCCAAGTCAACCAACTGTCGGTCCGCCATCTCGATCCAAGTTTTCATCTGCGCGACGGTGCCCTCTTTTTCATACATCAACAGCCATTGTCGGAGTTCTTCCAATTGAAAACCGAACCTGCGTCCGCGGAGAATCAACGTCATGCGAGCGCATTCGCGCGGACCATAGAATCGCGCTCGACCTTCCCGATCGGGTTGCAACAATTCTATATATTCATAATAACGTAATGTGCGCGGTGTGACGTCATATTTTGCGCACATTTCTTTGAACGTCAAACGCGGATCAGACATGAGTTTTCTCCCTCGTGCCTAAGCTAAGGCTAAGGCTTGGCAAGGGCAACATAGAGGTTTACAAATTTCTGCAATAGAGCTGTATAGATAGACAGATAACGGGGTTTAATGGTGGCGGTCGACAAGAGTAAAATTGCCCGGCAGTTTGTGGAAGCCATTCCGCATGCGGTTGCGCTGGGCATGAGGTTTATCGATCTTGGCGACGGAGAGGCCGAGATGACAATGCCTTATGATACGCGTTTTATCGGCGACCCTAAAACTGGAGTGCTTCACGGCGGCGCCGTCTCGACGTTGATGGACACCTGCTGTGGCGCTGCGGTGATCAGTCATCCGGCTTGTGCAAGTGGCACGGCGACAATAGATTTGCGCATTGACTATATGCGGCCTGCCACTCCGGGGCAGGCGCTGTCCACCCGCGCCGTTTGCTACCGCGTTACGCGTTCGGTGGCCTTTGTGCGTGCAACCGCTTTTGACGATGATAAAAGCCGACCTGTTGCCACAGCTACTGGCGCCTTTACGGTCGAGGGGCGCGTTTCATGAGCACCACGCCGTCTGTCAACCGTCGCCGCCCTGAACCGGTGCAACAGATCAAACAGCGGCGCGATATGGCGCTGAACGCGCTGGTGCAAGGTGTGCCCTATATTCAGTTTTTGGGCGTTGAATTTGACCGTCGTGGTGATGAACTCACGGCGATTTTGCGGTTTGATGACAAGTTGATCGGCAATCCGATACTGCCTGCATTACACGGCGGGGCGATCGGTGCGTTTCTCGAGATTACGGCGATCATCGAGCTAAGCTGGTCACTGATATGGAAAGACATGGAAACTGGCGTTCTCGATTTGTCGACGCTCGAGGCCGGCAATCTGCCGCGTTTACCTAAAACCATCGATTTTACGGTGGATTATCTGCGGTCCGGATTGCCGCGTGATGCCTATGCCCGGGCGCGTGTGGCGCGCTCCGGGCGGCGCTATGCCTCGGTGAATGTTGAGGCGTGGCAGGACAATCGCACCCGGTTATTTGCGCAGGCCAACGGGCATTTTCTAATGCCTGAGAAAGCTGAATAGGATGGAGGTTGATCGCTTGGCGGTCACCCATAGGCGGATTTTAAATATTGCGCTACCGGTGGTTCTGGCCAATGTAACATTGCCTATTCTGGGGGCAGTCGACACCGCAGTGGTCGGGCAAATGGGAACTGCAGCTCCGATCGGTGCTGTGGGAATTGGGGCGATTATTCTCAGCGCGTTTTATTGGTTGTTCGGCTTTTTGCGGATGGGTACCGTCGGGCTGGCCAGTCAGGCCTTGGGGGCGGGCCAGCACGGCGAAGTGGCGGCACTTTTGACCCGGGTTCTATTGCTGGGTGCGGGTGGTGGCATGGTGTTTGTGATTTTGCAACAGCCGCTCTTCTGGCTTGCATTTCAGTTGTCGCCAGCCTCTCCCGAGGTCGAAAATCTGGCCAGCCAATATATGTCAATTCGAATTTTTAGCGCCCCGGCAGCGATTGCGATGTTTGGTATCACAGGCTGGCTGGTGGCACAGGAACGTACCCGTGCGGTGTTGGTGATCCAAGTGTGGATGAACGGTTTAAATATTGCGCTGGATCTGTGGTTTGTGCTGGGGTTGGGTTGGGGCGTCGAAGGTGTGGCGATTGCGACGTTTGTGGCGGAATGGAGTGGGCTTGCTTTGGCGATCTGGCTGTGCCGACATACGTTTATGACGCCGCCGTGGCGCGACTGGGCGCGGGTCTTTGACCGTGCGCGCCTGAGACTGATGTGGTCAATTAATCGTGATATTCTGCTACGATCGCTGCTGTTGGAAATGATCATGGTATCATTTTTATTTCTTGGCGCCGATTTTGGTGATGTGACCTTGGCGGCCAATCAGGTGTTGTTGCAGTTTTTACAGATTGCAGCCCACGGTCTAGACGGAATTGCCTTTGCCGCAGAAGCACTTGTTGGACAGGCGTTTGGGGCAAGATTGCGTGGCCAAGTGCGACGTGCGGCACTTTTGGCAGGTGTTTGGGGGGGCATCAGTGCGCTGGTTCTTGCGCTTGGATTTCTGTTATTTGGCGGAGCGGTTATCGACATCATGACAACTGCGCCCGAGGTGCGCTTGGCGGCACGAAATTATCTCCCCTATATGGTGATTGCCCCGCTTTTAGCTTTTGGACCGTTCATTCTGGACGGAATTTTTGTTGGAGCAACCCGCAGCCGCGACATGCGCAATATGATGTTTGTGAGTTTTGTCATCTACGCTTTGGCTGTCCTGTGTTTGTTACCACTTTTGGGCAACCATGGCCTTTGGGTGGCTTTGCTGGTTTCGTTTGTGGCGCGGGGGCTGACACTTGGCCTGCGCTATCGGGCGCTTGAGGCGGTCGCGCTGCATTAAAATGCATTTGTGCCGCGATGAAAGAGGCCGCCTACAAAATAAATTACACTACCAACTGGGCATGGTTGAGGCTGTTTTTTTGAAAATTGAGTACCCTGATTTGATGCGATGTATTTTTAGCAGTCTGGTCGCGGCTTTCATCTCATTGCTGCCACCGTTTGTTTGGCCAGATGAAACATCGATCACACTCGATGATTTGCCCCATTTGGTGCCGTCATGAACCACACCGTTCGAAGGCTTGTCCAGCGTGCGGTTCATCAATTAGGCCCTCCTGGAGGAGGGGATAATCGCGACTGGATTTGTTATTGGAAAACAGTTGAATAGGCACACTGTCTCAGCCTTGAACGCTTTTGCGAAAGGCGGACATCAAATCGGAAATTATAGTTGGCCTCATGCGGACTATAGGAAGTAAAGCGCTCAAGGATTTCGCAATAAAGTTCAAAAACCGACTGGGTTCTTCAACGCTGGCCCAATGAAGAAAAGCTTTTTGGGTTCGCTCATTTGACAGAGGGCGAAATGCGAAAAACCAAAGTGGCTGCACAGAAGGTATTGGCGTAATTTGGCTATCAAAAGGTGCGAGCATCGATCGACAATAACGGGTAGCAATTCAACAGCCACCATTTGAGTGCATTGAAAAAAGGCGACTTGCAAGATGCTACGACCATTTCGGGATGCTATATCACACATACGCAAGAACGAACCCGCCACTTCTGGTCACTTGGTATCAGGCTTGCGGGGCGAGATGTGAAATATATCTTATTGATACAATTAAATAGAATTAACGCGGGCCATTTGACGGTATTACTCAGCTGGTATCGGCCAACGGAGTGGGAGTTCATAACGCTGCAAGCGGCCCTGTCTAACCCTATTATGCCGCCCTGAAATCTAAGTTGGCCCGAAGGATCTTTCTCACTTGGAGCGTATAAGGCCGCAATAGCGGGTATGCTGGCAGTTTGTTCCTGTTTGGATCTAAAGGCGAAGGGGTGTTTGATCAACAAGAACCCACAGCAGTACAATGTCTGTGCGGTAGTGTTTTGTTGTCGTCGCGCCTGCGCACCTAGAGTTTCCGGGCTTGCAGAAGATAGCTCATGGGCAATTGTGCCGATTGTCCGACGAAAATATCATACTCCACCTCGTGGATCGAATGAGGGAATTCCTCAAGCTTGGCGATTTGAAGCCCCGCGGCCGTGATGGCGCTTACGATTGCGCCAAGCTGATGGGGGAACCAATAGCTTTTTCCGGGATTGTCAATTTTTTCACCGTCATAGGTGATCAGACCGCTTTCAATATGGGGCTGCGTTTTGAAATACGAAAAAGTTGGAGTGTGCGGGGTCGTGCTCTCTGGATCAAACATCTCTAAAAAGGGGTGGGTTTCATAAACCAGCATATGGCCATCCGGTCGCAACAGGTCTGCGGCAATTTCAAAAAACCGGGTGAGATCAGGCATCCAGTTCAGAACGCCTATGGTAATCAGGGCGATGTCAAAATCCTGCTCGATATCATTTGGCAATGCATAGATATCGCTACATAAAAATTGGCAATTATGCCCAGAGATGGCTTGCAGTGTTTGGGCCTGTTGTAAAAATTGCTGCGATTGATCCAACCCCAACCCCTGGCGCGCGCCAAGGGAAAAGGTTGACAGAATCTCGCGCCCGTTATTGCACCCGATTTGCACAAGCTTGGCGCCGTCCACCCCGGCCGATGTCAAACCAGCTGAAACAATATCATCCAGAACCGAATATTGCTTTTCACCGAAACCCAGCTTCAGCGTGGACCATTGATCTGACTGTTCATGGTGTTTTGCCGATGCATCCCATTGGTTGCGGTTGGCTGCCGTTATGCGTTTTGTGGTTGCAGGTGACCTCATTGCAGATACCCATTTATCAAGCGATACAGTAATTAACAATTAAAGGTAGATTAAATATTATTCTAGTCGTCTTTAACGATATTTACAACCAGTCGGTGCGTGCTGTGCCTACGGCCTCGGAAACGTTATTGAAACCATCGCGTTGCAATAAGGCATCAAGGCCAGTGGTGATGTCTTGCACCAATGACAGCCCCGTATAGACCAGCGCCGAATACAGCTGTACCGCTTGCGCGCCGGCGCGAATTTTTGCGTAAGCGTCTTCGGCGCTGCTGATGCCGCCGACACCGATCAGGGGTAAATCGCCGTTTGTCAGCTCTGACAAACGGGCGAGAACCTGGGTTGAGCGTTCAAACAGCGGTGCACCGGACAAGCCGCCTTTTTCGCCGCGGTGGCGGTTTTGCAAGCCGTCGCGGTTAAGCGTTGTATTGGTGGCGATAATGCCATCTATGCCAGACGACAGCGCAACCTCGGCCACGTCTTCAAGCTCGCGGCGATCC
>Ga0209199_1000867_pt1 | contig 39254 bp, 26 predicted proteins | sample COGITO_mtgs_1105_7_FD_184805 | JGI IMG/M metagenome (GOLD analysis project Ga0209199, IMG submission 184805) | Pelagic marine microbial communities from North Sea - COGITO_mtgs_110523 (SPAdes) (version 2) | ecosystem: Environmental > Aquatic > Marine > Epipelagic ... | reverse complement strand
TGTTCTGGATATAAAAAGTTTATTACTTCAACTGTTTCATTTAAAGACTTTTTAATTGGTATTTTAATTATTGATAAATTTTTTCTAGTGTCAAAATTGTTACCCATATTGGCAACATAAATAAACTTATCATCTCTTGTAACATCTTCCCAATCATTGTTTTTAACACCCTTAATTTTTCGGGTATCAACTATTTTTCCTTTTTTGTCTAAATAATATAACGCTGGCTCACCTCCTGAGTCATTATGGGTAATCAACATATTGTCAATAATTTCTAATCCCGACGTTTCCTCAATAGTTTTTGAAAGAGGATGATCTTCTAAAATTTGTTGAGAACTTATTGTTTGAATTTGAATTAATAGAATTAAAATAAATATGTACTTCATTATTTAATAATTTTAACTGAGATTAATTTAAAATAATTTCATCTTTAAATTTGTCAAATAATACTTTTAGATCTTTTGAATCCCGTATATTAATTTTATTCGACTTTATAAATGATTTAACTTTTTTCTGAACTGATTTACTAAATAATGCTATTATAGCTTTTTTATTAGATTTTATCTGACTGATTTTGTTATTAATTAATATGTTGAGCATGTTCGCTTTTCTGTACCTTAAATTAGGCTTATCTTCAATTCCAGGCTGATATTTTGGTTGAATTGCTTCAACAAAATGGGATTTTAAAATTGAAAACTTATCATTTTTGGTAATTGATTCATAGAATTTAGAATTAAAAACAACAAACCTGTGATTGGCAAAAACGATTGACTCAGCTTTGTCAGTAGATAATGTATAAAAATCTTCACCACTTTTAAATTCAAAATTATCTTTTCTAATATTATAATTTACTTTAATCCTAAGAGCTCTTTCAGAATTATACAGTTTAATGTTAGCATCACTTGGTGTTTTAAAAAAATAATAAGAACCGTCAATTTCACCTGAACTTTCGATTTTCTCAATATTAACTTCATTAATTATATTTTGTAGTAGTGCTATTGAATTGGTGACATTTCCTTGAGAGTTTTGACCAATTAAAAAATTAAGGGGAAATATTAATAATAATATTATAATTTTACTTTTCATTCAACCAAGATAATAAAACTCATCTATTAATTACATGTCAAAAAATAATTTCGTTTTTTCATTTTTCTTTTCAATTTTTCTCATGTCATGCGTTGACTTTAAAATTAATAGAACAGATTTTTTTGAAATTGATAAAGAAGAATACTCAAATAAGCTAGAAGGCTTTTGGTTAGGACAATCAATTGCTAATTGGACTGGTTTGATTACCGAAATGGATAAGATTGGAAATATTGGTGAAATCAAAACTGGAAATTTTTATACTAGAGAAAACTGGAGTAAAAATGATGAGCCAAATATTTGGTCACCAAATAATAAATATGAAACTATAGATTTTGTTTTGAGAAATAAAAATGAAATTTGGGGATCGGATGATGATACTGATGTTGAATACATGTATCAAGAGTTGTTGTTTCAAAGTAATGAAACTGTGTTGAGTCCTAAAGACATTAGAGATGGTTGGCTTAAACATATGAAAATTGAAGAAGAAAATTTTCTATGGGTTTCTAATCAAAAGGCTTTTGATTTAATGAATCAAGGATTTCTGCCACCCGAAACTAGCAACCCCAAGTTTAATGAGCATTTTGATATGATAGATGCTCAGCTCACTACAGAAATTTTTGGACTGTTATCTCCAACAAACTATAAATATGCTCTAAAGATGTCTAATCTTCCAGTTAGAACAACTAGTAGGGGAGATGCTGCATTAATTTCAGAGTTTTATATTATAATTCATTCTTTAGCTTCTACTATTAATCAAAGTAATCCCATAGACAAAGAGCTAATTAAAATTTCAGATCTCGCTAGTGATGTATTGGATAAAAACTCTTATTCATTTAAAATGTATGACTATGTTAAGAAAAAATTTGAATCAGGTATTAAATGGGAGCAAACTAGGGATTCTATATATAATAGATACCAAGTTAATCAAATGGACGGTTATGATATAACCTCTAGAGAATTGTATTGTAATGGTTGTTTTGCATCTGGAATCAATTTTGCATCGAGTTTAGTAAGCTATTTTTATGGAAAAGGTGATTTTAAAGAAACTATAAAAATTGCTTCACTTTCTGGTTGGGATTCTGATAATCCCGCCTCTACGTGGGGAGGTTTACTTGGATTTATACATGGAAAAACTAAAATTGAAAATATCTTTAATAAACCACTTTCAAATAAGTACAACATTCACAGAACACGTCAAAACTTTGAAAATAATGGTTTAGATAATTTTAAAAATATGTCAAAAAAAGGATTATCTATTATTGATAATGTAGTCTTAAAAACGGGGGGCTTTATAGATTTAGATGAAAATTCTTGGTATATACCAAAACAGAAATCCGTAAATTAAAGATATCTCTCTAATAATTTTTTAGTTTGTAGAATACCCTTTTCTTCTGAAATGTTTAATCCTTCGTATTCTATTCCATAATATCCTTCATATTCAAAACTACTAACTATGTCAATTATTCGTTTAAAATCTATTGTGGATTCTTCACCGTTTTTTTTAAAATCAAAAGATTTTGCACTTACAGCTTTTGCGTAGGGCATAAGCTCTTCCATTCCAAGATATTTATCATATTCATTAATACATTTACTAAAGTAATTTTTTGGATCCTTTTTTTCAATACAAAAATTACCAAAATCAGGTAAAGTCCCACAGTTTTCAAGATTAACATCCTTCATTACATTAGCTAAAAGCTTTGCATTTGAACTTAACCCACCATGATTTTCAACTATTATATTAACTTTATCTTTTTTAGCAATTGAGCATAACTTTGATAAAGATTTTGAAGAATATTCTATCCAACTTTCTTTTTGCTTTTCACCGTTTAAGTTTACTCTAATTGAATGACAACCTAGTTCGTGCGCCATTTCAATCCATTTAATATGATTTTCAATCGCTTTTCCTCTTTTTAAGTTGTTTTTGGTTGCTAAATCTCCTTCGCCATCAACCATTATTAAAAGATTCTTAATATTATTATCTTTAGATTTAGATAAAAGTTCTTTGGTAACATTCCTAATAGATCTACTTTTTAATTCATTCCAGTAAAGAGATGAAACATATTCAACTGCATTAAATCCCATTTCATGAGCTTTAATTGAAAAATCATTGGGAGATAATTCTTTATTTATTTTAATTGCTCTATGAAGAGACCATTGAGCTAGTGAAATTTTTTTATTAGTAATAGAAGAACTAAAAGCCAGTCCTAATGATCCAAGTGCAAATAATTGATTAAAATTTCTTCTTTCCATTTTGAGGTCTATTTTTCAATTTTCATTCTGTTGTCTTCAGAATTTGTGTCAATTAATTTATTGTAAGGATCAATCCCTACTTCAATCGGCTCTTGATCTACAATTATAGATATCTTGTTATGAATTGAAGAGATCTTGAGCTTTTTTAGATACAATTCTATTTCTTTTTCATCATTATCTTCTCCAAAAATACCCACATCAATGTAGTCTTCTAAAAATACTGAGTATTCAGGCTTTTTCATATCATCAGTTTGATAAGTAATTGAATCTCTTTCTTCTTCTCCGTAAAATATTCTTCCCTTTTCATTATTTCTATACTTACTGACTTTAAATTCAATGTCAACTTGGTATTTTCCATTATCTAATTTTTTCGATTTGGTTTCTACAACTCTGTTTTGGTAAAGAGTAATAGTTTCGAACATATCTTTAATTAAATAATTTAATGAATCTGGCGTAACTTCTTTTACATGGTTAACCATATCGATTGAAGTTGTGTAAGGTGGCTCTTGAAAAGCTACTTTTTTAACATATTTACTTAGAGCATTGTTAAGAGTTTTTTCTCCAATATAATCACTTAGCGCATAAAAAATTAACGAACCTTTTTGATAATGAATATATCCTTGACCATCATTGTACATAAGTGCGTTTTCTCTTTTTCTTTCAAAAGTTCTAGATGTTAAATACTCATCCAAAGATCTTTTCAAGAATTTTCTCATTTTTTTCTTTCCGTTAACTTGTTCAATTACTTTTAATGAAACATATTCAGATAAACTTTCAGAAAGCATGGTAGAACCCAATACATCAGCTCCTATTACTTGATGCGCCCACCATTGATGAGCAACTTCGTGTACCGTTACAAAGAAAGAATAATCGTTACCACCTTCTTCTGAATCATCTACTTTAGCTATAAAACCAATATCTTCTGAAAACGGGACAGTGTTTGGAAAAGATTGAGCGAACCCACCTGCAGTTCTTGGAAATTCGATAATTCTAAGTTGTTTATGTTGGTATGGGCTAAAATTAGTAGAGCAATAATCAAGCGCTGCTTTCATTCCTTTCATCATCCTATCTAAGTTATAATCGTGATCTTTATGATAATAAATTTCCAGATTAACATCGTTCCATTTGTCTTTAGCAACTTCGTATTTTCCAGAATTAAATGCATAAAAGTTTAAAATTTTACTATCCATTTTATAGTTAAAATATCTTCTATCTCCTTCAATCCATTCTTTTTGAAGATAACCAGGAGCAATTGCAATTTGATCTTTAGAAGTACTGACAGTAGCTTCAAAATCAATCCAATCTGCATCTTTTGAAATATATGTATTTCCTAGTGCTGTTGAATCAGTTGGAAATGGTTTTAACTTATTAGGTGGAAGATCGTATTTCTCCCTTGTTTTGTCGTCTCTAAGTTCCCCCCCGGGGTATCCAAAAGATGGAAAAGCTGAATTATTAAAAAAAGTTCCGTTACTAACCACACTTGAATTATTCCTAATCATTGTGTTAGGTTTATTTTTAACCGTAAAAAATAAATTAATACTATCACCTGGGTTTAAGGCCTGTTTTAATTTGTAAATATCAAAATTGTACAAAGTGTCCTCCAGAACTAAATCATTTTCTTTATTAAACTCAAATGTACTTATTGAACTACCATGGTTTAAAAATAAACTATCAATTAAATTAGATGTTTTGTTTACCATGACATAAGTTCCTGAGGCATCAGCATCTAAAGTTTTAGGGAATAGATTTACATCAACTTTTACAGAAACAATTCTAGGTTGATCATAATTCTCATATTTTTTATATTTCTTTTCCCATTCGACTGTCTGTAATTCTCTTTCTTTAGATGATGTTCTCTCGTTTAAAATATTTGTCTCATAATAGATGTATCCACCTGAACTTAAAAAGATTAACATGAATAAACCTAAAAACTTAGGATATTTTCCTTTAAATCTTGAGTTTGCAATTGAAATTCTCTCCTTGAAATTTGAAGGTAAACCTCTGAAGTAAAATAAATAAGCTAAAATATAAAAAGCTAAACCCAGGGATAACCAGTATATTTTATATAAAAAATATCTATTCAATGAGCTTCCGTAACCGTTCATGTCTGAATAAGCGTAACCAGTTCCTGCATTGTATTTGAAAATAGATTGTTCTAAACCAGCTGCACCTAAAAGTGGAATACCAATAAAAAGAAGGATCATTATAAATAATCCGACGTATCTATCTGTTATTAAAGTTTGTATTAGAAACGCAAGAAGTGCCCATATGACGTAAGATATCATGGATAGACCAATTAGTTCGTATAAATAATGACCAATTTCAAAATCATAGTATCCATTGTAAATTTGAAATAGTATTCCAGATATCATTACTAAAGAAACCAAAATCAATTGCATTTTTATTATAGCTAAAAATTTAGATCCTAGTAAAATCCAGTTTGGAGTGGGTGTAGTATCGATTAATTGGTTAACATTTGCTACTCTTGATCTATGTAACAAATTACCAGCATATAAAAACGTACATATATTTATAAATAAGGTAAACGTTACTCCAGCTTGAAGCATTTTCCACGTTCTTGGATAAGTTGGGGTTCCAAATACATTTCCTAACTCTGAAAGTCCAACTAAATTGATTAAAAGACTAATTATTACAATAATAATAAATGGCCAACTTTTAACTATGAATAAAAAATCTATATTAGATAAATCCCAGAGCTTTTTTAAATCATTTTTAAAACTAAAATCAATTGTAATTTTTGGTAGGTTAACCTTAGTGATTCCTCCAAAGTTGTTTTTAATCATTCTTTTAGAATCTTTTTTGCTAAATGAAAATGTAAAAGCATTCTGACTAAAACTAAAAGCTTTGTAAATAGAGAATAATATTATTGCACCAAGGGAGGTTATAATTAACCTATTGTAAATTATTAATTCACCTAGTGGAAGGTGTAATTCGTTTTGCTCTGACACAGTCCAGAATCTAGTATAATAAGCAACTGCAGAATTTCCAGAGGGATCAAGAAGAGCAGCAAGAAATCTATTGTCAGGATTACTAGAAAGTCCTTGTAATAAACCTTCAATAATTACTATTAAAATTACACTAACAAAACCAACATAAACGTTTCTTGTGAAAGTGACCACTCCAAAAATTATTGAACTGTAAAGAAAAAGATTTGGAAGAATTACTATATAATAAACGTCCAAATATGACTTTAAATCAAAAGGATTAACAATTTCTTGATTGGTTCCCGGCAATATTAATCCAAGAGGAGTACCTAGAAAAATAACTAGTATTATTAAGTTAACAATAAAAAATCCACTTAAAAATTTTGCAGATAAATAGTTGATTTTTGAAAATGGATAAGAATAGAGTATGGTATGTATTTCACTTTCATAATCCCTGCTTATAGTAGATCCAATAATAGATGGGTAAAAAAATATTAATAAAGAAGCAGGGGCTGCAAAAAGTCCTGCTATGCCCAAAGGAGAATTTACTATTTTAGAAGATCCTGTAGTTAATGTTATAAAATCAAAAATTCCTGCAGCAGCTGCAGAAATAAATACAGACAATAAAAAAAATATTATAGTGTATATGTAAAATGCAGGTCTGTTAAACCAATATTTTATTTCGTTAAAAAAAATATTTAAGAACATGTATTGGTTTTTTAAGAATTATTATTTTGATCTTCTTTAAGTGCAATAAAATAAACGTCATCTAATTGAGGCTCCGCTTTTTTGAAATCTGTTCCAGGTTTTTTGTCTGAAAAAACTCTTATAGTAAGTGAATTATCTACGTTATAATTAGAAGATAATATATTGAATTCGTTTTCAGCACTTTCAAGATCATCTCTTAAAACTGATTTAGTCCAAATTTTATTTTTTAATTCATTTGTTGAATCTATTGGTTTAACATGTCTTAGTATTTTTCCACCATTAAGAATTGCCATATCGTTACATAGCTCTTTAACATCATCAACAATGTGAGTAGAGAAAATCACAGTACTGTTGGTGCCAACTTCTCTTAAAACATTTAAAAAACGTTGTCTTTCAGCAGGATCTAGTCCAGCAGTAGGTTCATCTACAATAATTAACTCTGGATTGTTTAGTAATAATTGTGCTATTCCAAATCTTTGTTTCATTCCTCCAGAATATCCTGAAACATTTTTCTTTTTGACATCAGTTAAATTTGTAATTTCTAAAAGTTTTTCAATTAAAGCTTTTCTTTCATTTTTATCTGAAATTCCTTTAAGTTTAGCGAAATAGTTTAGTAATTCCTCAGCTGACATATTTGGATAAACTCCGAATGATTGAGGAAGATATCCTAATGTTTTTCTAAGTGAGATTTGATCCTCAATAACGTTTATATCATTAAATGTGATTGAACCAGTATCAGGAGATTGTAATGTTGCAATGGTTCTCATTAATGTAGATTTACCAGCTCCATTTGGACCAAGTAGTCCAAACATACCCTTGCCAATTTCTAAACTCAAATTGTCCAATGCTTTAACCTTGTTGCTATACGTTTTTGTAAGATTTTCTATTATTAAACTCATGTTTTTTTTTTGATTTTCAAAGATACCATTTTATTTTACATTCTATAAAGAATGTTTTTAAATAAACATAATTCACTACTTTTAAAAAAATAAGAATAACAATGATCCAATCCTACAAACAAAAAATAAATCTAGAAGAAAAATATGATGCTATAATTATTGGATCTGGAATAGGTAGTTTATGTACAGCTGCCTTACTTTCAAAAGAAGGAAAAAAAGTTCTCGTTTTAGAACGTCATTATACAGCAGGTGGATTTACACATGTTTTTAAAAGAAAAGGCTACGAATGGGATGTTGGTATTCATTACATTGGTGAGGTTCAAAACCCTAATGCTCCAATTAGAAAAATGTTTGATTATATTTCAAACGACAAGCTTAAGTGGGCTGACATGGGCGAGGTTTACGATAAAATAATTATTGGAAATAAGACATATGATTTTGTAAAAGGAGTTAAGAACTTTAAAGCAAAAATGCATGAATATTTTCCAAATGATATTGATGCCATTGACAAATATGTTCAACTAATTTTTGATTGTAATAAAACGATGAAAAAGTTTTATTTAGAGAAAGCCTTGCCTACTTATGTAAGTAAACTAGTTGGTTTTTTCTTTAGAAAAAATTATTTAAAATATTCTAGTAAAACTACTTATGAAGTTATTAGTTCATTAACAGATAATGAAGATTTAATTAAAGTTTTAACTGGTCAATATGGTGATTATGGTTTACCCCCTAAGCAAAGTAGTTTTGCAATGCACGCTAGTGTAGTAAAGCATTATTTTAATGGAGGAAGTTTTCCAATAGGAGGTTCTTCCCAAATTGCTAATACTATTGATAATGTGATCGAATCAAGTAAGGGGACTATTCTTGTAAGTGCAGAAGTAAAAAAAATATTAATTAATAACAACAAAGCTAGTGGAGTAGAAATGAGTGATGGTAAGAAATTTTATTCTGATTTAATAGTTAGTGGAACTGGGGTTTTTCAAACTTATAATCATTTAATTCCTAATGATATTAGTGTTAAACATGGTTTTGTAAATAATTTAAAAAAAGTAACACCCTCTGTAGCTCACGGATGTTTATATCTTGGATTAAATGGAACCTCTGAAGAACTAGGTCTTCCTAAAAATAATTTATGGATATATCCAAAAGATGTTGATCACGATACGGCAGTTTCGAATTATCTAAATGATACTGATTCAGATTTTCCTCTAGTGTATATCTCATTTGCATCTTCAAAAGATCCATCATGGCAGTCACGATATCCTAATAAAAGCACTATAGATATTATTACATTACTACCTTACGAAAGCTTTATGAAGTGGGAGGGAACCAGGTGGATGAAAAGAGGTGAGGATTATAATCTTTTAAAGGATAAAATTACTAATCGACTTTTAGATCATTTGTATAAGCAATTACCTCAACTAAAAGGAAAAATTGATTGTTTTGAGCTTTCAAGCCCTTTGACAACAAAAAACTTTGTTAATTATAATAAAGGAGAATTGTATGGAATTGATCATACTCCTTCAAGATTTAATCAAAAGTTTTTAAGACCCAAAACACCTATTAAAAACCTTTATTTAACTGGTCAAGATATAGTTTCTGCAGGTGTTGGAGGAGCACTTTTTTCAGGACTCATCACTGCTGCTTCCATAACAGGAATTAATTTTATGAAAAAGATATATAAATAAAAAAATATTTTAATATGAAGGTTTTAATGGATTACGTAAACGATAATACTTTTAAAGTTAAAAATGAGTCGAATAATGAGTTACTAATAGACATGTGTGATCCAAAAAAAAAAAACCATCTTTCTCCAATGGAACTACTATTATCTGCCGTAACGTCTTGTGCTGCAGTTGAAATAGTTTCAATGATTAAAAAAAGAAAAAGAAATTTTAAAAATATATTAGCAGAAGCTAATGGTAAAAGAGTTGATATTAACCCTAGATATTTTACTTCAATTAACATTAAATATATTATTTACTCTAAAGATTTAACAGAAAATGAAGCAGATAGGTATATTTCTCTTTCATTGGAAAAATATTGTTCTGTAGGTGCTACTATTAATGATAAAACTACAATTAATCATAGTTTTGAAATCATTAGATGATTTTATCTAGATAAGGTTTTTATCATAAAATCTTCAGCAAATTTAAAAGATTTCTTTCTTGCAGCTTTATTACCGCCAATAGTTACACCTCTTTCTACACAGAACAGAAATCCTATTTTTTGTAAAAATGGATTTGTCATGGGGATATTTAGATAATTCATAAGAATGTCGCCATCTGAATTTAAATCAAACATACAATCTTTGAAACTATATCCATTTTCATTTATTTCTAGTTCTCCTTTTCTGTCAAAGCCATGATGAGAATCTTTGTAAACTGTAACGTTTATATTTGACATGGCCAGTTTATTAACTAAATTATTACAAGGTTGTGAGGGTGTCCAATCATCTAATTCTCCAATTAGTATATGAATTGGAACTTTACTAAAATTTAAATCCTCAAACTCAAAAAAACAAGGGGGGTAAAATGCCAAATGTGAAGCAAAGTTTAAGGATTTATTTATACTATTTTTAAGAGGAAGCCATGCTGAATATAGTGCTACAGCTCCTCCTAAGCTCCATCCAGTTATTGAAACTTTTTCTTTCATTATTTGTGGATGATCAGATAGCTTTTCTAATGCTTTGTATGCATCAACTATCATTGTAGCCATAGTTATCTCGTTTTGAGTTCCTACAGTGGAAGTAATATTTCTACTTTTAAAACTATTTAACTCAAAAGTTGCATACCCTAAATCTTGGTACATTTTTAAGTATTCATAATGATGTTCAGCCCATCCTAAGCTTCCAGCTACACCAACTATTAAAGGATATTTTTTATTTGGATTTAAAGAGTCTTTAGGAATTACAAGGTTCCCAAATACTTCCTGACTTTTTAAATTAGAATAATTCGACATGACATCACTAAAGGTGTAAGGATTATAGCTTCTAAAACTGATTTTTTCAGAATTATATTGTGAATAAGATTGAGATGTTAAAAAAATTAATATTATAATAAATATTCTTTTCATTTTATAAAGTTAATTATATTAAAGTAAAGATGCTTTTGATAATTTAAAATTATGTTGATAACTAAAATTTAAATTTATTTTAATTATTAATTGTGAAGATGATATTTATATAGTTTTATATAAATTAATATAGTCATTTAATGGATTTCAAATCTAAAAAGACCATATCGTTGTCTTCTCACGGCATTAATAATAGTAAAATTTTTTATCAATTATCTCCTGAAAATCTTCATCAAATAACTGTTTTAAACAAATTGGGAGAAGAAACTGGTTCAGGTGCTTTAGCGGTTAATACAGGTGAATTTACTGGAAGATCTCCGATGGACAGGTTTATTGTTAAGGACAATATAACATATGATAAAGTATGGTGGGGTGATATTAATATTTCTTTTAAATCCTCAGATTTTGATAATTTATATAAAAGAGTAATGAAATATTTGGACGGAAAACCTCTTTATGTCAGAGATTGTTTTGCTTGTGCTGATCCATCAAACAAACTTAGTGTTCGTGTTATTAACGAATATCCTTGGTCTAATATGTTTGCCTATAATATGTTTTTAAGACCTTCTATTGATGAATTAAATTCTTTTAAACAAGATTGGACTGTAATTAATGCTCCTGGCTTTTTGGCTGTCTCAGACAGAGATAAAACTAGACAGCATAATTTTTCAATTCTCAATTTTTCTAAGAAAATTGCTCTTATTGGTGGAACTGGATACACTGGTGAGATTAAAAAAGGAATTTTTTCAGTTTTGAATTTTATATTACCTGTTTACAAAAATATATTACCAATGCATTGTTCTGCTAATGTTAGTTCTAATGGAGAAACTGCTATTTTCTTTGGTCTGTCTGGTACAGGAAAAACTACTTTGTCAACAGATCCAAAAAGAAAACTAATTGGGGACGATGAACATGGTTGGAATGATGATAATTTAATTTTTAATTTTGAAGGAGGTTGCTATGCTAAAGTAATTAATCTCAAAAAGGATGATGAACCTGAAATTTTTGGAGCTATAAAAAAAGGTGCTATTTTAGAAAATGTTATTGTTAATAATGGTCTTGTAGATTTTACAGATAAATCAATTACTCAAAACACTAGAGTTAGTTATCCAATTAATCACATTAAAAACATTAAAATTCCATCTATTGCAAATAATCCAAAAAATATTTTTTTTTTAGCAGCAGATGCTTTTGGAGTAATACCACCTATTTCCAAATTAACACCAAGTCAGGCTGCATATCATTTTATTTCTGGTTATACGGCCAAAGTTGCTGGAACTGAATCTGGTGTATTAGAACCGACACCATCTTTCTCAGCTTGTTTTGGAGCTCCTTTTATGCCGTTACATCCTTCAAAATATGCTGAAATGTTAATTAATAAAATGAATAATAACAATGTTAATGTTTGGCTGGTTAATACAGGTTGGACAGGAGGTCCTTATGGTATTGGCTCCAGAATGAAGTTGAAATATACAAGAGCGATGATTAATGCTGTTTTAAATGGTTGTTTAAAAGATTATACATACGATGAGTACCATATTCATTCTGTTTTTGGAGTCGCTCAGCCTAGAAAATGCCCAGGAGTTCCTGCCAAAATTCTTAGCCCTAGAGCAACTTGGAATAATGATGAAAAATATTATAAAACTGCTTTTAAACTTTCTAATGCATTTAGATTGAATTTTAAAAAGTTTGAAAGGTATGCATCTGAAGAAATTAGAAGAGGTGGTCCTCAGAGATATGCATTATAATATTTCTAATATTTTTATTTTTTTATCATTAAAATTCAAAACATCTCCTTTTAATCTTCCAAAAAGAATCGAGCCTATCGGACTTTGTTTAGAAATACAGTAATAAGTTTTTGATTGAAAATCAAATTTTTTAGCTGAAATAGCCAAATAGTAGTGGTATTCTTGAGTGACTATGATTGATCCTAGGCCGACAGATTTTAAAACAATATTATTATTTATTTTAGATAATGTTTGATGTTCTTTTTCACTGATTTTAATTAGATTTCCTATTTTTTCTCTTTCTATTTGCAACATAGCTCTTCCAATTTCGTGTTTATCACCCGCGCTGCTTTTTGTTTCAGAATTTAAAGATTTATATAGATCTTTACTTCTTTGATTATATTTTAACAAACTAGATTTGACGAAAGTTTCACAATGATTATAAATTAATTTTTTTATCATTTTAATTCAGGACTTTTGTAAAGACCAATTTCTGAAATTAATGGAATATCTTTGGAATCAAATATTGTAAACCTTAAATCTTTTACAATCAAAGGTTCAAATTTTATTAGTCTTTTTTTTCCAACTGTAGTTCCTTTTTCAACTGTTACCCATTTTTCATTTACTTTTATTTCGAACACAAATTCTTTTATTCTTTGCCCTAGATTGATATTCTCAGAGATTTCAAAAACATCTACAATTTTTTCATTTTTAAGAGTAATGTTAATTATGTTATTATTTTTTGATTTAAAAGGACAAAAAGTATTAATATTTTTATCAATAATCTTATTAATTGGATGACTCTTGTTATTAAAATTAATCTCAGACTCTTCCATTAAATTTTTATTAAAAGTATTTTTTAAAAATTTATTAAGCTCTAGCATTCTTAGAGCATCATTTTCATGTATCATTCCTCTTTTATCAACAGGTATGTTTAATAATAAAGAACTGTTTAATCCAATCGAATTAAAATAAATATCAATTAATTTATTCAGAGATTTTACCTTGCTATCTTCTTCAGGATGATAATACCAGCCGGGTCTGATGGAAACATCTGTTTCAGTAGGAATGAAATGAGTTCCGTATTCTTGACCTGAAGAAAACTTATTATAGTTAGGCATACCTGCATATAGGCTATCACGATAAATATTAGACCACGTAGTTTTATTTGCATAACCTTTTTCGTTTCCAACCCATCGTATATCTGGACCTGCGTCACTAAATATTACAGCTTTTGGTTGTAATTCACGGATTAGTTTGTGAGTATTTTCCCAATCATAATATGTTTTTTTATCAACTTTTCTCACATCATTAGCACCACCGTAATAACCACTTCCACCATTAGCACCATCAAACCATACCTCAAATATTTCTCCATAATTTGTTAAAAGTTCAGTTAATTGATTTCTAAAATATTTAATATAACTTTCTTTTCCATAATCTGGGTGATTTCTATCCCAAGGAGATAAGTAAATACCAAGTTTTAAATCATATTTTTTACATGAGTTTTCTAAATCTTTTATTAAATCTCCCTTACCTTTATTCCATGGACTATTTTTGACTGAGTGTTCGGTATATTTACTTGGCCATAAAGAAAATCCATCATGATGTTTTGCAGTAATTATTATTCCTTTCATTCCGGATTCTTTAATTATTTTAGCCCATTGATCAGTGTCAAGTTCAGACGGATTAAAAGTTGATGGTGATTCATTACCATATCCCCACTCCATATTAGTAAACGTATTCATGTTAAAATGAATAAAAGCATAGTATTCCATTTCCTGCCAAATTTTTTGACGTTGATTTGGGATGGGTTCAACTTCATAATATCCATTATCACATGATATTATTAAAATAATTAATAATAAATATTTTATCATTTTATAAAATTTTTTTTAACATACTTTAAGGTATGTTTATTTTTTATTTATTTATCTTGCTAACTAATTTAAAAAATTTATTTATGAAAAAACTTAGCTTGTTATTTGTTTTGCTTATTTCTTATGTTGTTTCATCACAAAGTGTTATCACCAACACTTATTTAGATGTTCCAGCAAATGAGATCGGTAATTTTTTACAACTTCACAAAAAAGTTGTAGATATGTCAAACGGAGAGAGTAGAACAATTGGTACTCATTGGGTCTATAGACACTGGTATGGAAGTGATCACAGTATCATGTTAGCAGACATATATCCAACGGTTGAAGCAGCGGTAAAAGATGATTTTTGGAGTGTTTTAAATGCTAATATTGAAAAACTATCTGAAAATGATAAAAAAGAAATGCAAGCTGTTGTTAAAAAATGGTGGTCTTATTGGAATAATCATACTGATGAAATAAGATCTGTAGATTGGGATAATAATTGGATTGGCAAGGAAAATCTTAACCTGGATATTCCTTATGTATTTGTTGTAGGTAGTTATAATTCAAATGCTGGAAATCAAGATCTAATTGATGCTTATATGGAATGGAACGTTAAGCCAGGAGTTGAAAAAGGAGTTATGCTTTACGGCGGAGCTACTTCACATAACATTGGTTCTGGTTCAGATGTTCAGCTATGGTCTGCATACACTGACATCGCTGAATTTGCTGTTTCAAATGGTGCTAATGGTCAAGTGAATTCTGAGTTTGCTCCAAAATTTTGGAGTTTAGTTGAAGGAGCTCACAATGATCAAATTTATATACATGCTGGTCATACAATAAATAAAGAATTTAATTTAGCAGGAAAAGACAACTAATATATTTTAAAATATTTTTTTAAAAAAACCTCTTATTTAATAAGGGGTTTTTTTATTAACTTAGGAACAATTAATATAAATAACATGTCAAAAATATTAGTCACGGGTGGTTTGGGTTATATCGGAAGTCATACTGTTGTCGAACTACACAATCAGGGATTCGAGGTCATTATAGTAGATGATTTATCAAATACTAGTTTAGATGTATTAGAGAGGATTAATAAAATAACAAATTCTTCTATTAATTATGTGAATTTAGATTTAAAAAATATTGAAGCAACTAAAATTTTTATTTCAGAAAATAATGATATTGATGGTGTAATCCATTTTGCAGCCTCTAAAGCTGTTGGAGAAAGTGTTGAAAATCCACTAAAATATTATACTAACAATCTTTTTTCTTTAACCAATTTATTGAATGAATTAAAGGATTTAAATAAAGAAATAAATTTTATTTTCAGTTCTTCAGCTACTGTATACGGTAATCCTGAAATTTTACCAATAACTGAATCTGAGCCCATTAAAAAAGCAGAATCTCCTTATGGAAACACTAAACAAATTGGAGAGGAGATAATTAAAGATCTTATTGATTCCAATTCTAATTTCAAGGCTATTTCGCTTAGATATTTTAATCCAATTGGAGCACATTCATCATCTATGATTGGGGAATTACCTATTGGAGTTCCTCAAAATTTAGTTCCTTTTATTACACAAACAGCAATTGGATTAAGGAAAGAACTAACTGTTTTTGGAAATGATTATCCAACTAGTGATGGTTCATGTTTAAGAGATTATATTCATGTTGTGGATTTAGCTAAAGCACATATTAAATCTTTATATAAACTTATAAATAATGAAGATAAAAGTTACTATGATACTTTTAATATTGGAACAGGAAAAGGCACTTCTGTTTTAGAACTTATCAAGTGTTTTGAAAATGTTACTGAAAACAAGTTAAATTTTAAAATTGGAGATCGCAGAGAAGGGGATGTTGCAGAATGTTTTGCTGATGTTTCTAAAGCTAATAAAATCTTAAATTGGAAATCAGAGCTATCGATCAAGGATTCTCTTTTATCATCTTGGAATTGGGAAAAAAATATTAATAATGAAAAATTACAATAGAAGAAATTTTTTAAAAAAATCTACTTTAGGTGCAGTTGCTGCATCTACTCTTAGTATAAGTTGTCAAGAAAATATGTCAAAATCATCTCATGGAAAGTATATGGGTAATTTTGCTGATAAATCTTTTGATAATGTTAAAGCAGCATTTATTGGCCTTGGTGCTAGAGGCCCAGGTCATTTAAAAAACTTTTCAACTTTAGAAAATACTCAAGTTGTCGGATTATGTGACTTATATGAAGATAATGTAAAAAGAGAATCAACTAGACTTAAAAATTATAATAATAAATCAAATGATGTAAAGTTATATTGGGGAGATGAAAGTAATTGGAAAACAATGCTTAAAGAAACTAAGCCAGATATAGTTTTTATCTGTACCAATTGGAAAAATCATGCACCCATGGTTATACAATCTATGCTTGACGGAGCTCATGCTTTTTGTGAAGTTCCTCTTGCTCTTACAACTAATGAAATGTGGGAAATAGTTAATACATCTGAAAAAACTCAGAAACATTGTATGATGATGGAAAATGTTAATTATGGTAGAGAAGAATTAATGTATTTAAATATGTGCAGGAAAGGTGTTATTGGTGATCTGTTACATGCTGAAGCTGCATATATTCATGAACTTAGATTTCAAATGAATCAAGAAGAAAGAGGCACAGGGTCTTGGAGAACAAATCATTATGCTGAAGGAAAAGGAAATTTATACCCAACTCATGGACTTGGCCCTGTAGCTCAATATATGAATATAGCTAGAAAAGAGGATAATTTTAAAACAATTGTTTCGTACTCAACACCTGCTGTAGGAAGAAAATTATATGCTAATAAGAATTTTGATAAAGATCATAAATGGAATAAATTAAACTACAACAATGGAGATTTAAACACATCAATTATAAAAACAAAATTAGGAAGAACAATCCTAGTTCAATGGGATGAAACAAGTCCTAGGCCATATACTAGACATAATTTAATTCAAGGTTCAAAAGGTACGCTTACAGGTTTTCCAACAAGAGTTGCTCTAGAAAGTGGTTTTGAAGGAGTTTCTAAAGATCATCACTCATGGATTCAAGGAAAAGATTTAGAATTATTATATGAAAAATATGATCATCCTTTATATAAAAGATTAAATTCTAAAACAATAAAATCAGGGCATGGCGGTATGGATGGTATAATGATGTATCGAATTGTAGAATGTTTGCAAAAAGGTTTACCACTTGATCAAAATGTATATGAAGGGTGTTTTTGGAGTGCTGTAACCCCTTTGAGTGGAAAGTCAATTAATGAGGACGGAATGCCACAAGAATTTCCAGATTTTACAAGAGGAAATTGGAAAAAAACAGCTCCACTTAATATAATATCTTAAATCATGATTAATGATTCTTTAATCATTTTGGCTGCTGGTCTTTCATCCAGAATGAAAAAATCAGTTTCAAGCAAAAATTTAAGCAAACGTTCAATTGAACAAGCCAACAGTAGAGATAAAGGATTAATTGGAATAGACAAAAACGGTAGGCCTTTAATTCATTATTTATTAATTAATGCTAAATCAGCAGGTTTTAAAACCATTTATTTAGTAATTGGACAAAATTCTGATAGCTTTAAAAGCTATTTTGATGAAAATAAATACGATGATTTAGATATTGAATTTGCAGTTCAATATCTTGAGAAAAACAAGGTAAAACCCTCTGGAACTGCCGATGCATTGTTTCAGGCTATTACTCAATTTCCAATACTAAAATCCTCAAATTTCTGTGTTTGTAATAGTGATAATTTGTACTCAGCAAAAGCACTTAGAAGTATTAGGTCTAATTCCTTCTCTAATGCCTTTATTTCTTATGATAAAAGTTTTTTAAATTTTAGTTCAGAAAAAGTAAGTTCATTTTCAATTTTAAAGCTTAATAAAAACGGATATTTAGTAAATATTTTAGAAAAACCGACAGCGAAAGACTTTGACTTATTCAAAGATAATGGCGGAAAAATTAGAGTAAACATGAATCTTTTTAAATTTAATGGCTCAGTTTTTTATGATTATTTAAAAAATTGTCCTTTTGATGTATTAAGAAACGAAAAAGAATTGCCAACTGCTGTTTTGAACTTAGCTAAAGATCAACCAAGTTCTGTTTATGGAATACCATTTGAAGAACACGTTCCTGACCTAACATCTAAAGATGATATTATTGTTTTAAATAAATTATTAAACCAAAAATAGCTTTATTTTAAAATATGAAACTCCCACCCTTTAAGGGTATTGCTTTCTAATGTATAGTTAGTTTTTTTAATTATACTTTGAAAATTTCCTTTGATTCCAGTTTTAAATTCTAATATTTCATCTGAAAGATTTGCAATGAAGTATATTGATTCATTTGCTTTAGATCTTTTAAAGCATACTATATTTTTATTTTCTATTTCAATTACTTCAAATTTAACTTTTGAGTCAATATTTAATAAATTATTTTCTTTCTTTATTAGGTTCAAATTTGAATAAAAGTCATAAAAATCAGATTTGTTTTTTGGTATAAAATCTTTTTCGAAAAATTCTAATCTTTTTTCTAAACCATATTCTTGTCCATTGTAAATCAGAGGTATTCCAGGAAGAAAGTAGGTGAGTGCTCCAAATGTTTTAGCTCCTTTTCCATATCTATCGAAAACTGTTCCAGCCCAAGTATTCTCATCATGATTGGATGTAAAGTTCATTAAAATATGATCTGAGCTGTAGTCATTTATATTTCTACTAATATTTTCTCTTAAATCATCAGAGTTATTTTCTTTTTTATATATACTATTTAATACGTGATGTCCAGACCAATTGTAACTCATATCAAACATTTCAATAAGCTCAAATCCACCAGGATGATACCCATCAGATTCTGCCAACATTAAAACATTTTTTATGTTTTTAAGCCTATCTATAGACTTTTTCCAGAAGGAAGGAGGACAACTGTGTGCAGCATCTAGTCTATATCCATCAATATCGTGTTCTTTAACCCAGTATTCCATCGCTTCAATCATTTCATTCTGCATCTCCATATTATCAAAATTAAGATCAGCTACATCTGTCCAGCCCCATGATTGACCAGTATCGGGGTTAATAGGATCTGTAATCTCGCCATTACTGTTTTTTGTATAATATTCTGGGTTTGTATTTATCCAATCATGATCCCATCCTGTATGATTTGCTACCCAATCAAGAATTACTAACATATCGTTTTTATGTGCTTCTGTAATTAATTCGTCAAGATCTTTTTTACTTCCAAATTCTGGATTTACTTGTTTGTAATCTGAAATAGAATAATAACTTCCAAGTGTTCCTTTTCTTTTAATTTGTGATATGGGGTGAATAGGCATAAGCCATATTATTTTTACTCCTAAATCTTTTAGTCTGTGAATGTCTTTAGTAAAATCATCAAAATTACCTGTCTTAGAATATTGCCTAACATTAACTTCATAAATCACTCCGTTTTTAATATTATCAATTGGAAAAGATTTATTATTATTTTGGCATGAAACACTTAAGAGAGTTATAAAAAGTAATAATTTTTTCATTTTAATTAATTTTAATTGTTTTAGGATAAATTGTTGTTTCTTGGTTATTTAACATAATATCAATTTTCTCTCCACTTAATAAATCTATTTTAGTTTCATGTTTGTTAATTAACACATTAATTTTTCTGTTTTTAATATTAAGTTTAAAACTATAACTATCCCAACTTTTTGGAATGTTTGTGTTCAAATAAAGTTTATTTTCAAATATTCGAACACCAGCAAACCCCTCAATAATACTCATCCATGATCCACCCATTGAGGTTATATGTAAGCCTTGTTTAATTTCTTTATTATAGTCATCTAAGTCTAGCCTACTGGCTCTAATATAATAATCATACGCCTTTTCAGTATTATTAATTCTAGAAGCTAGAATACTGTGTATACATGCTGAAAGTGAGGATTCATGAACTGTAAATTGTTCATAATAATTAAAATTACTTTCTAATTCTGATTTAGAGAAATGATCTTCGAAAAAATAGAAACCTTGCAATACATCTGCCTGTTTAATATATGGAGACCTAAGAATTTTATCCCATGACCAATTTTGATTAATAGGTCTTTGATTGTTTGGAATACTATCAATTGGTTGTAAATCTTTATTTAAAAAACCGTCATTTTGAATAAATACGTTTAGATCTTTTGAAAATGGTAGATGCATGTATTTAATAATTTTTTTCCAGCTTGAAATTTCATTTGTAGTTAAGTTATTTGTTTTTAAAATAAATTCATTACTAAAGTTTGTTCTATTTGCTATTTCTGAAAGTTGTTCAATTGTATATTCTAGACACCATCGCGCACTATAATTAGTGTACCAATTATTATCAATGTTGTTTTCATATTCATTTGGACCTGTAACACCAAGAATCACATATTTATTTAATGCTTTCGAAAAGTTTACTCTTTGTTTCCAGAATCTTGAAATAGCAATTAACATTTTGATCCCCTTATTTTCTAAAAAACTATAATCCTCAGTAGAGTTTGTGTATTTCTTAATTGCTTGTACGATTGCTGCATTTCTATGTATTTCTTCAAACGTAATTTCCCATTCATTATGACATTCTTCACCGTTAACGGTTACCATAGGATAAAGAGCAGCTCCATTGTTTAATCCAATTTTTTCTGCATTTTTAATTGCATTATTAAGCTGATTATAGCGTTGGTTGAGTAGATTTTTAGCAACAATTGAATCCTTGGTTCCTAAATAAAAAGGCACACAATATGCTTCAGTATCCCAGTATGTCACTCCTCCATATTTTTCACCTGTAAAACCTTTTGGACCAATATTTAAACTAGGATCATTTCCATTAAAAGTTTGATTTAAATGAAAAATATTGAATCTAATTGCTTGTTGAGACTTAACATCTCCATATATTATTATATCTGATTCTAGCCATATTTTGTTCCATTCAGAAGCGTTTTCTTTGCATAAATCAATAAATCCTATTTTTAAAGCATTTTTACTTTCTTTCTCGATTATGTTAATAAAATCTTTTTTGTTAGAATCATTAGAATTTACATATCCTCCAATTTTAAAAATAGTCAATTCGTCATTTTTGTTAAGTGTAAAATTTGTTTTACATCCTATTAAACTCTGATCATCACTTTCAATATAATTTTTGTCAATCTTTTTATTATTTAAATAGTGAATTGTTTCACAAAAAGTTGATATGTCAAATTCTGAATTGATAACTTTTGAATTAACAATACTCAAATTGTTTTTTGTAATTATATCAATTGTTTCTAAAAACGGTTCATTCCAGTTAGAATCATTGTTTCTTGTATTAATGTCAATACAAGGTAAAGTCTCAATATTAATATCGTTATCAAATACTTTTATTTTATAATTTATAGCGCCAATATTTACTCTTTTTAATGAAATGAATTTTTTAGACTGGATTTCAATTTTTATTGAGTTATTTGTTAGGACTAAAGCTTTTCTTTCACACCATCCTTCTTTCATATTTAATTCTCTCTTATATGAAATAATTTTACATTTATTTAAATCTAAAATTTGCTTGTTTATTGAAATTCTAATTTTATTCCAGTTCGGACAATTTACCATTTTTGCGAAATATTCTGGATATCCTTTTTTCCACCAACCTACTTTTGTTTTGTCACGATAATATATTCCACTAATGTAGTTTCCTATTGTTTTATTATTAGAAAAATCTTCTTCAAAATTTCCTCTTTGTCCAATCTTTCCATTTCCTAAACTAAAAATACTTTCAGAATCAATCATTTTAGTTGAATCGAATTTATTTTCAATTATAGACCAAGGATCTAGAACGTATTTATTTTTAAGCATTATTGAAATTCTTTTAAATTTATTTCCTCAAAATTCTTATAAACTTTATTGGCAATATTTAACTTATTAGAAATACCTATTCCAATAGTTGTCATATTTATTTTGTTTCCTGCAATTATTCCTGCTTCAGAGTCTTCAAATACTATACAGTCTTCAGGGTTTGATTTTGTTAACTTAGAAGCTAAGATAAATCCCTCTGGATCAGGTTTTGATGCTTTAACACTATTTCCGTCAACTATAGCGTCAAAGTATGAGTAAAGGTTGAGTTTGTTTAATATAAATTTTGCATTTTTACTAGAAGAATACAATGCAATCGAGTGCTTTTCTTGTTTTGCATTTTGTATAAAATCATACACTCCATTCATAATATTTGATGAGTTTATGTTAGATATTTTTTTTAAATAAAGCTCGTTTTTTGTATTTAAAAGTTTATTGAATTCTTTTGAATCAAGGCTTAGGTTGGCCCATTTTAAAATTTTATCTAAACATTCTGATCTACTTACACCTTTTAATTCTTCATTTTTTTCCGTACTTAGATCATAGTTTAATATCAAACAAATTGATTTCCAAGCGTCAAAATGATAATCCTCAGTATTAGTAATAACACCATCTAAATCAAATATAAAGGTTGGTAAAGTTCTCATACTAATAACTAATTGTTTTTTTATCATTAATTAATAAGTTCAATAGTCCAGCAATAATTAAGGATAAACCTGCAACTATCATTGAAAAAATTATTTTATCTCCAATTAAGTTAGTTAGTAAATTTATTCCTCCTATTGCTGCTATTATTTGAGGAATTACAATAAACATATTGAATATACCCATACTAGTCCCCATACTTTCTTCCATTACAGAACTTGACAACATAGCGTAAGGCATAGATAAAATACTTCCCCAGGATATTCCAATTAAACTAAAAGAAATAAGTAATAGGTTGTGATTTGAGATGAAGTACATTGATATAAAACCAATTCCACCAGCTATTAAGGACCAAAGGTGTATTTTTTTTCTATTTATTATTTTTTTTGATGTGTATAATGTTAATATTAGTGCAAATAACATTGAGGATAACCCATATGTTCCCATGTAAGAACCCGTAAGATTTGAAGCTTTCTGAAAATTTAAATTTTCAGAATTATATTGAGCTAATTCAACTTTGTTTGTTAAATCGAAATCACTCATTATTGGAATAGGGGCATTGAATACATGTTCCGTTATGGCTGGATTTGCCATACTCCACATTGTAAAAAATGCAAACCAACTAAAAAACTGAATTAAACCTAATTTTTTCATTGTTAATGGCATGTCAATGAAATGTTTAGTAAATTCATTTAACATAGACTTGAAACTTCTATTTTGTTCTTGTCTAAATTTTTTCAAATCTTTTGGCGGGTATTCTTTTGTCGTAAAAATTGTGTAAAGTATTGATGTTAGAAAAACAAATGCTCCAATTCCAAATGCAAGTTTTACAGAATCTGGAATAACACCAGGTTCAGCTAAATCACTTACTCCTAAACTACTAACAAAATAAGGTAAGTTACTAGCAATCCATGTTCCAATTCCTATTATTAATGTTTGAGTAACAAATCCGTATGATCTTTGTGAATCTGGAAGCTTATCTGCGACTAATGCTCTGAACGGCTCCATGCTTATATTTATTGATGCATCAAGAATCCATAAAAAACCAGCGGCCATCCATAAAGTTGACGAATAGGGGACAAAAAATAAAGTTATAGAACTAAGTATTGCTCCTATCAAAAAATACGGTTTTCTTCTTCCAAGTAAAGGATGCCATGTATTATCACTTAAATAACCTATTATAGGTTGTACAATTAAGCCTGTTAAAGGAGCTGCAATCCATAAAAGAGGAATACTAGCTTCTTCGACTCCTAATGTTTGGAAAATTCTGGACATAAATCCTCCTTGTAAAGCAAATCCAAATTGAATTCCTAAGAATCCAAAACTCATATTCCATATTTCCCAAAAACCTAATTTCTTTTTCATACTATTTTAATATATAAAATACAGACAAATGCCTATTAAATATTATGAATTTATAGAGGAAATGATTAACCTAAATGATCTTTTTAAATGAATCAAAACTATAAATAAATTGAGAAGTAGATTTATGATTTTGAGATGCTAATATATTATTTTTTTAAAATTATGACTATAATTAATTAAAAAATCTACTATAACGTTATAGTATGTTTTTTTAGTTTAATTATGAGGATTCTCTCTTAATTAAGGAGCAATTAATGATTTCTGTTTTGTGTTCGTTACTATTAGTTTTTCCAGTTAATTTATTTATTAAAAGTTTAGCAGCTCTCTCTCCCATTATTTCTCCGTGCTGACTAATTGTGGATAGAGAAGGAGAGGAGTATCTAGAAATAACTCCATCTGTAAATGAAATAATAGCAATATCATTTGGAACAGAAATTTTATTTTTCTTTAATACTTTTAAAGCTGAACCTGCATAAATTTCATTCACTCCTAAAATTGCATCAACTTTTTTTAATTTAAGGACTTTTTCTAATTCATCTTCCAAAAAAGACATTTCTAATTGACTTCCTTTTTTGTCTTTAACTTTAATAATTAAATCACTATCAGGTGTAATATCATTATCTTTTAAAGCCTCCAAATATCCTTCAGTTCTAAGGTTCCCAACACTTACATAGTCTTCAGATGTTATAAGGAGAATATTAGTTCTTTTATCATCAATTAGTGCTTGAGTTGCTTCTTTTGCAGCCTGCTTGTCATTTACAATAACTTTATCACATTTTACATCATTAATGACCCTGTCAAACAATACAACTGGAATTCCCAAATCTATAGTTTCTTTAATGTGGTGAAAATCTTGTTTTTTTAATGTTTCTTTAGCAATTGACATTATTATACCATCAATATGTCCATTGGCAAGAGTTTCCATATTCAAGACTTCTTTTTCAAAAGATTCATTTGAAACTGCAATAATAACATTATACCCATTTTCAGTTGAAAACTTTTCAATACTATTAATTATAATTGAAAAAAAATGATGAACTATTTCAGGAATTATAACACCTATTGTTTTAGTCTTTCTGTTTTTTAAACTTAAAGCAATATTATTAGGTCTGTAGTTGTGTGCCTTTGCAAAAGCTTTGATTTTTTGTCTTGTTTCAACACCTATTTCGTGACTATCTTTTAAAGATTTAGAGACCGTTGAAATAGAAACATTTAGTTCGTTTGCAATTTCTTTAAGAGTTATACGTCTTATCATTATGATAAAATTAAAAACTAAATATTAAATTATATTCAAAGATAATCAGTATATTTTGTTTAATTGATAAAAAATAAAGTTATTAACACTATAACGTTATAGTTATATAGCTATAACGTTATAGTTAATATATAATTTAAACTTGCTTGTTCATGGTGATTAATTAATATAATTTAGTATTTGAGAAGTAGATTTTTTAACCAAATAAAAATCAAAAATATGATGAAATTTTTAAAACAAATTCAAATTCTTTTTTTGCTTTTCCTTTCGCTAGGGGCTTTTGCACAACAAAGCGTTTCGGGTTTAATTACAGATAGTTCAGGTACACCTCTTCCTGGTGTTAATGTAATTATACAGGGAACAAATGTTGGAGTTTCAAGTGATTTTGACGGTAATTATCAAATTAATGTTGATAATGGTCAAATTTTAGTTTTTTCTTTTATCGGATACGATAGTGTTGAATTAACTGTAGATGGAACAAATCAAGATGTAAAATTGACAGAATCTGACTCTGAGTTAGATGAGGTCGTTGTGATTGGGTATGGAACAGTTAGAAAGAAAGATTTAACTGGTGCTGTAGATTTAGTCACTGAGAAGAACTTTGCAAAAGGTTCTGTAGTATCCCCTCAACAACTTATAAGGGGAAAAGTTGCAGGTGTCTCTATTGTTTCAAATAGTGGTGCTCCTGGAGATGATTCTAATGTTCTTATAAGAGGAATCGGTTCTTTAAATCTAAATTCTAATCCACTTTACGTAGTTGATGGAATTCCATTAGATGCTGGTGGAGTTGGTGGATCAAGAAGTCCATTAAACGCAATTAATCCAGCAGATATTGAAGCTATAAGTATTTTAAAAGATGCATCAGCCACAGCTATCTATGGATCCAGAGCAGCAAATGGTGTAGTATTAATTACTACCAAAAAAGGTAAAACAGGAGAACTTAAGTTTAATTTTAGTTCTAGATCGTCTTCTTTCACACCTATTGATTATGTTGATGTATTAAATGCAACTCAATTCAAATATGCTGTTCAGGCAACTGGTGTTTCTGACTATATTTCTAGACTTGGTTCTAACGACACAGATTGGCAAAGAGAAATATATGAAACTGCAAGAGCTCAAAATAATAGTTTCTCAGTTTCAGGGGGTCTTCTAAACATGCCATTTAGAGCATCTTTAGGATACACTGATCAAGATGGTATTTTATTGGGAGATAATTTTAATAGAATGACAGGATCAATTAATATTGCTCCTTCTCTTTTAGATGGAGACCTTAGAGTTAATGTAAATGCTAGATTTGTTAGAAGTGAAAATGATTTTGCCAACAGAGGAGCAATTGGCTCAGCTGTATTCTTTGATCCAACTAAACCTGTTTATGGAACCCCTGACGCATTTGGTGGTTATTATACATGGATAGATTCATCTGGAAATAAACTAGCATTATCTCCAACTAATCCGCTTGCGCTGTTAAATTTAAGTGATGACGAGTCTACTGTTGATAGAATTATTACTAATTTAAAGTTAGACTATGATCTTCCAGTTGACGGATTAATAGCAACAGTGAATGCTGGCTATGATAGTTCTAAAGGAGAAGGTTTTAGTTCTCAAGATAAAAGTATGCCAACTGATTCAGCAGGTTTTAATGGAAGTAATAATATGTATTCAAATGAAACTACTAACTTATTATTTGATGCTTATTTAAATTATGCTTTAGAAACTGGGAAATCAAATCTTTCAGTAACTGCAGGTCATTCTTATCAAAGTTTTGAATATGATAATTCAAGTACAGCTTCAGTGGAATATTTAAATTCAGACGGTTCAGTTAATTCTGGTTCATCAACAAATAATTCATATATAGATACATCAAAAAATGTTTTGCTTTCCTATTTTGGAAGGGTTAACTATTCTTTTGACGAAAAGTATTTGCTTACTGCAACATTAAGAGCAGATGCCTCTTCAAAATTACCGTCAAGTGACAGATGGGGACAATTTTTTTCAGCCGCTTTTGCTTGGAATTTTTATGATGATGGTGTAGATAAGTTGAAATTAAGAGTTGGATTTGGAGAAGTTGGAAACGTAAATGGACTTGGAGATTATAATTTTTTAACTAGATACGTAAGTAGTGACTCTCAAGCTAAATATGGATTTGGTAATTCGTTTTATTCAACTTACAGACCTGCTCCAATAAATAAAAATTTAAGATGGGAAGTTGGTCAAACTACTAATTTTGGAATCGATTTTATATTTTCTGAATTGAAGATAAATGGTTCTTTAAATGCATATGTAAAAAAGACTAATGACTTAATAGCTACTGCAGTTATTGATCCATTTACTAATTTTGGTACAACAATAGATGCTAATATTGGAGATATGGAAAATAAAGGAGTTGAACTCCAATTAAATTCAACTCTTTATGAATCAGACGATTTAAAATTTGATTTAAGTTATAATGTATCAATTAATGATAATCAGATTACTAGACTTGATAATGAACAGAATGTAGGTGGAATAGGATTTGGTGCTTTTTTACAAAGACATGAAACTGGTAAATCTCCTTATTCATATTATGTTTATAAACAAATTTACGATCATAAAGGAAGACCTATTGAAGGTTCTTATGCTGATTTAAATGGTGATGGAAGAATTAATAATGATGACAGGTATTTTTATAAAGATCCTTATGCTGATGTGTTAATGGGTTTAACAGCTTCAATTACATACAAAGATTTTGATTTAAGTATGGCATCAAGAGCTAGTTTAGGAAACTACAGCTCTAATAGAATGGCTGCTGCTTCCGTTGAAAATCAAATATGGAATTTAGGTAGATTATCAAATGTACATACATCTTATTTAGATACAGGATTCTTGTATTTTTCTGATAAAAATGCTGTAAGTGATCATTACATTCAAAATGCTTCTTTCTTCAAATTAGATAACGTTACATTAGGCTGGACAGTCGATAATGTTATAGATAATAATCCAATGAGATTATATATAAGTGCAGATAACCTGCTTACCATTACTAAATATGACGGTATTGATCCTGAAATTACGGGTGGTATAGATAGTAACTTTTATCCAAGATCAAGAGCTATAGCTTTAGGACTTGATATTAATTTTTAAACTAATATTATGAAAAAAATATTTTATTTATTCGCGTTATCAACTCTGATACTAGTTTCGTGTCACGCTGATCTAGATCAAGATCCTACGGATCCTGATTTATTTACAGAAATTGATGTTTTTAAAGATGTTGATTCTGCAAAAGGAGCTCTTGCCAAAATATATGCAAGTTTAGCAATAACTGGCCAATCTGGCCCTGATGGTAATCCTGACATAGATCCAAGTCTTATTGATGAAGGATTTTCTCAATATACTAGAATTTTATATACATTAAATGTTTGTAGTACAGATGAAGCGGTAGTTGGTTGGGGAGATCCCGGACTTCCTAATATTCATGAAATGTCCTGGGATATAAATAATCCATGGACTCAAGGAATGTACTTTAGATTAGCACAGGTTGTTTCTTTTTCTAATTCATTTATTGAAAATGCTGCAGATTTAGCTTCAACTAGTACAGATGCTGCATATTTTGTTGCTGAAGCTAGGTTTTTAAGAGCTTATGCATATTTACAACTTATAGACATGTATGCAAATGTTCCTTTAGTTACACAATTAACTTCTGAACTTCCAAAGCAAAGTAATAGACAAGAGATTTTCTCTTTTATTGAAACAGAGCTTAATGAACTTAGTTCAATATTGGCAGATTCTAGATCAAATGAATATGGAAGAGTTGATAAAGTAGCTGCTTGGGCATTACTTTCTAGACTTTATTTAAATGCACCTGTGTACATTGGTTCTGACATGAGCTCTCAAGTTATAGCCAATGCTGAAAAGGTTATTTCAAGTTCGTATTCTCTAAATACAAGCGATGGTAATGGTAATGGTTCAGCATATGATGAATTGTTTCTAGCAGATAATAATACAAACGGTGCTCAAAATGAATTTATTTTTGTTATTCAATTTGATGGATTAAATAGTCAAACATGGGGTGGAGGTACTTTTATGGTTCATGCACCAATAGGTGGTTCAATGGATCCTTCAATCTTCGGTGTTAACGGAGGATGGGGTGGACTTAGAACAACTAAAGCTTTAGTAGACAAATTTGAATATTCTATTACAGCTTCTAACGGAGACGGTCATCCAATTGCATGGTCAGATTCTAGAGCAATGTTTCATACTGACGGTCAAAATTATGAAATGGAAAAGGTTGCTCCATTTAAAGAAGGCTATGGAGTTACTAAGTTTAGAAACGTAGATATAACTGGAGCTGCTGGTTCTGATTCATCAGGAAATCATGTAGATACAGATTTATCAATAATTAGATTGGCAGAAGTTTATTTAAATTATGCTGAAGCTGCTGTAAAAGGTGGTGGTGGTAGTTTAGCAATCGCAACAGATCTAATTAATCAGTTAAGATCTAGAGCTGGTGCCCCAACTATTACAAGCTCTGATTTAACATCTGATTTTGTTTTAGATGAAAGATCAAGAGAATTGTATTGGGAAGGACAAAGAAGATCTGATTTAATTAGACATGATAAATTTGTAACATCAAATTATATGTGGCCATTTAAAGCAGGAGCTGCTCAAGGGAAAGCTTCTGACGATTATAGAAGAATATTCCCGATTCCAGAAGCTGTGCTTCTTGTGAATACTAACTTAACTCAAAATCCAAATTATTAATTATGAAAACTATATTAAAATTTAGTAAACTATTATTATTTACATTTTTAATTGTAAATATTACTTCTTGTGAAAAAGAAGATTATTTAATCTTTACTGCTATAAATCAGAAAGAGGTTAAATTTCAAAATGAATTTCAAGATGTTTATAAAATATCAAACCAAACATCTAATAATATTTCAGAACGTTTAGTTTGGAATGCTCCAGACTTTGATGCTCCAACGACTGTTACTTATGTTGTTGATATTTCGACAAACAGTGATTTTTCTTCAATTGATATGTCTTCTGGAGACACATCAAACAATCATTTAGGAGTTAAAGTAAGTTCAATGCTTGAATTTGCTGAAACTTTAGGTTTAGATGATGATCCTAATACAACTTTTAGCGATGGTACACCAAACAATACAGGAATGGTTTATGTTAGAGTAACTGCTTATGCGGGGACTTCTTCATCTGGTGCTAACCAATCATCAACAGTTTCTAAAACTGCTTCAATGAATATTGAAGTTCTAGAAAATGTTGGAGCTTGTACTGATTCAGTTCTAAGTAATTGGGGGCTAGTTGGTAGTGCTGTTAACGGATGGGGTGGAACAAATAGAGGATTTGCAGCTGGAAATGATGTTCCATTTTTAAGTAATGGGCAAGATGGAATGTTTAGAGCTGTTGCTACCTTGTATGATGGTGAATTTAAAATTCGTGAGGACAATGCATGGGGGCTTAATTATGGTGATGACGGAGCTGATGGAACATTGGAGCAAAATGGAGCTAATATTACTATTTCCGCAGGTCATTATATTATTGATTTTGATGCTGTTAATTTTACTATAACTATAACACCTGCAGGAACTGTATGGGGAGTAGTTGGTAGCGCAACTTTAAACGGATGGGGAGCTGCTGAGGATGTGAAATTAATGCCTGACCCATGTAATGATGGTGTTTATATAGTCAAAGATGTAGTTTTAATTGACGGTGAAATAAAATTCAGACAGGATGATGCATGGGGAGTAAATGTTGGAGATGACGGTGCTGATGGTACTTATGAAGCTAATGGAGCGAATATTGCTGTGACTTCAGGAACTTATGACATGGTACTTGATACTGTTAACGGAACATATACATTAACTGTAAAATAAGTTTGTTTTCGATTTATTTAAAAAATGGGTTGTCGATTTGATAATCCATTTTTTTTATTCATTTTTATATATGAAATCATTTTTTTATTTTATTTTTATTTTAATAATTTCTTTAAACAGTAATTATTCACAAGACACTTTTATTAATCCTGTAATTAATGGTGGTTATCCGGATCCTTCTATTGTAAGGGTTAATGATGATTTTTATATAGTTAACTCTTCTTTTGAATATTTTCCAGCACTTCCTATTCATCATAGTAAAGATTTGGTTAACTGGGATCTTATAGGCTATGGAATTGATAGACCTAGTCAAGCACTTAAGGAAGTTAATTTGTATGATGTTCAGCAGCAAGGTGGAATTCATGCTCCATCAATTAGATATCATGATGGACTTTTTTATATAGTTGTAACAAATGTGTATTCTCCCGAGGACAATTCTAAGCCTACAGAAATGGTTAATTTTATATTAACTGCTGAAAATCCTGCTGGTCCATGGTCAGATCCATATGTTATTAAAGATGCTCCAGGAATTGATCCAGATATATTTTTTGATGATAACGGAAAGGTTTGGTTTGTAGGAACTCATGATACTGGAAACCCAAACAAAAATGGAATAGGTGAAATTTGGATTCAAGAACTAGATTTAAATAGCTGGAAATTAAAAGGGGATAGGTTTTCTATTTGGACTGGTGCATGTGGAGGATGTTGTGTAGAAGGTCCTCACATTTATAAACAAAATAATCGTTACTACTTAATGGTAGCCGAAGGAGGAACCTCTTACAATCATGCTGTAATGATAGCATCAAGTGAAAACATTGAAGGTCCTTACGATTCTAATCCTAAAAACCCAATACTAACTTCAAGACATTTATCTAATAACAATTGGGTACATAGCACTGGTCATGCTGATTTAGTTCAGTTAAAGGACGGTCGATGGTATATGGTTTCCTTAGGTATAAGAAATGAAATGGATGCTACTAGTAATATGGGAAGAGAAACTCATTTAATGCCAGTTTCATGGGAAGAGGCATGGGATAATTGGGTTGAAGTTGAAGAGGGTAGATGGGAACCTGTTATTATTAAATGGCCAGTAGTAGCTCCAAAAACTGGAAAAATAGAGAGATTTACTCCAGTTCCATTTATTGAAAAAAAACAATACGTTAATAATTCTTTTTATGATGATTTCAGCTCTAATTCACTTGATTTACAATGGAATTTTAGAAGAGTGCCAAGAGAAAAGACTTATCTATTAGATTCTAAAAATAAAAAACTCAAGTTAAATCTAAGTCCTGAAACTTTTAAGTTAAGAGGACAGTATAGTTTAATGGGTTTTAGACAAAAAGAAACTGAGTTCGAATATTCTGCACATATGATTTTTAAGCCTAAAAAAAATAGTTCTGAGGCAGGATTGAGTATTTTTTCTCAAGATGATAACTATATAAATTTTACAATTAAAAAAGAGGATAATATTACTAAGCTTATTCTTGAAATAAAACCAAGGGATAGTGAATCAAAAGTTATTAAAACAATGCCAATAAAATATAAAGATGATTTGGTTTTAAAAATTCATTCGAAAGATGAAAAGTATTTTTATTACTACTCAGTTGATGGCGGAAATAACTTTGAAATGTTTTCAAAAACTGCAGCTAATTTAGTTTTATGTAAAGGTTATATAGGAACTAATTTAGGTTTATACGCTACAAGCAATGGATATAAAACCAAAGAATATGCTGAATTTAATTGGGTTAAAAATCAAATAAAATAATTATTATGAAAAACACATTATTTCTTTTACTCATACTTTTTTCTTTTTATTCGTGTAATAATAAAGAATCACTGATTTATGATTCAAATTCTTTAGATTCATTAGTTAGTAAATATGTCGATAACGGTTCCCAGGCTCTTCTTCTTGTCAGGTTAGAAGACAGAAATGGCAACACAATATATCAAAATAGCGATAAAGACAATGATCTTGTTCCAAACCATGATATTAATGAAAATACATGGTTTAGGATTTGGTCTATGAGTAAAATAGTAACTATTTCTTTAACCATGGATTTAGTTGAGGATGGTTTATTAAGTCTTAATGATCCTGTTTCTAAATATATTCCTGAATTTAGTAATTTAAAAGTTGCATTATCAAATAATGATCAAGCTTTAACTGGTTACGGTCAAACCCTTGGAAATGATAATTTAGAACTACAAAATCCTTGTCCCTTAAAATTAGTTGAAAGTAATTCTGAAATGACAGTTTTGCAATTAATTAATCATGAAGCAGGTTTTTATTATTCTACAACAGGAATTGATTGCTTAGATAATGCTTTAGATTCTAAAAATTTAGCTGCAGCCAAAAACTCCAATGAACTGATTCAGAAATTATCTGAACTACCTTTGATTGATCATCCTGGAAATAAAGATTTTTATGGCCTTAATACAACAGTTTTGGGTCTTGTTAATGAAATAGCTTCTGGTGAAAGTTTAGACAATCTTGTAAAAAATAGAATAACTGGACCAATGAATATTAATGGTCTGCAGTATAATAAGAATTCTGATACTCAATTATTGCCAGTTTTTTCTGGTATCGATTCTATAATAAGATTAGCTAATGAAGGAGAACTCGATATTATGGGTTCATATGTTCCAGGATATGGTTCCGGAAATAAGTTATTTATGGGAGGAGAAGGAATGATTGGAACAGCTGATGGTTATTCAGATTTTTTAAGAATGCTATTAAATCATGGAGAATTAAATGGACATAGATTTTTAAATGAATCTTCAGTAAAAGAAATATATGCTCCCCATACACAATTAGATAATGAATACGGATACAACGGTTATAATTTGTGGGTAACAAGTGATTTAAACAAAGAAAAAGGATATGGTGATGAAGGTTTGTGGACTGGTGGAGGTTATGAGGGTACACATTTTTGGATTGATCCTAAGCGTGATTTCGTTGGACTGATAATGACACAAATGTTTGAAACACCAAAGGCTGGACATGGTAGAGATAATGAAATTAGAGGAGAAGTTTACAAACAAATATTTAAACTAGAAGAGTAATATGAGAAAAATAAAGTTTATAGTATTTATATTTTTAATTACAATCTCATGTAAGAAAGAAAAACAGGATTTTATTTCAAACGATAATATTCAACTTTTTGATTTAATCGAAAGAGTTGAGCCTCCAAATTGGTGGGTTGGAATGAAAACTAAAGATCTAGAGCTGTTAGTGTATGGAAAATCAATTACTGATTTGGTGCCAAAAATAGATGATTCCAATATAAAACTCAATTCGTTTGATAAAGTAAAAAACGAAAATTATCTTTTTTTAAACATTTCAATTTTAAAGAATGCTGAACCAGATGAAATTGAAATAGATTTTTATAATGGTGACGTTATTGTTGATAAGTATGTGTTTTCTTTATTAGAAAGAGAAAAAAACGCTTCAAATGTTGAAGGTTTCAATAATTCAGATGTGATGTATCTAATAACACCTGATAGATTTGCAAACGGTGATCCATTAAATGATGATATAAAAGAGATGTATGAACGTCCAAATAGAGATTATGACAGAGGACTTCATGGCGGAGATATTCAAGGCGTTATTAATCATTTAGATTATATAAAAGATTTAGGATTTACAACCGTGTGGGTAAATCCTGTTTTAGAAAATAACATGAAAAAATCATCATACCATGGTTATTCAACAACGGATTATTATCAAGTAGATCCTAGATTTGGTTCCAATGAATTATTTAAAGAATTAAGTGTTAAGTCAAAAGAAAAGGGAATTAAACTTGTGATGGACCTGATACCAAATCATTGTGGATCTGAACACTGGTTTTTTAAGGACCCTCCAATGGACGATTGGTTTAATAATCAATCTGGATTTAAGCAAACTAGTCACAGAAGGGAAACTGTTCAAGATATCCATGCTTCTGAAATTGATAAAAGAGAACATGCTGATGGATGGTTTGTTGAAACAATGCCAGATTTAAATCAAAAAAACAAAAAAATGTCTAAATATTTAATCCAAAACACTTTGTGGTGGATTGAATATGCAGGTCTTTCGGGAATAAGGGTAGACACTTATCCATATTCTGATAAAGATTTCATGTCAGATTGGACTTTTGCTGTTATGGATGAATACCCTAATTTTAATATTGTTGGTGAAGAATGGTCTGAGAATCCTATCGTTATTTCCTATTGGCAAAAAGATAAAATAAATCATGATGGATATGTTTCTTATTTACCAACTTTAATGGATTTTCCACTTCAAATATCATTTACAGAAGCTTTGTTAGACGATTTTAATTGGGGTAAAGGTTTTATTAAACCTTACAAAGTATTAGCAAGTGACTTCTTATATCCAAATCCTAATAACTTATTAATATTTCCGGATAATCACGATATGGCCAGATTTTATACTCAAGTTAAGAATGATATAGATTTATTTAAAATGGGGATTGTTTATTACAGTACCATGAGGGGAATTCCACAGTTTTATTACGGCACTGAGATTTTAATGAATAGCGATGAAAATCCAGGTGATCACGGATTAATTAGGACTGATTTTCCAGGCGGATGGATAGGTGATAAAATAAATGCATTTAATGGAGATGGTTTATCTATTAAGCAACTAGAAACTCAAAAGTTTTTTAAACAAATTTTAAATTGGAGAAAAAATAATAATATAATTCATAATGGTAAGCTGATACAATTTGCTCCAAAGGATGGGATTTATTCTTTTTTTAGAATTTTAGAGAATAAAATGGTTTGGGTAATATTCAATAGAAATAATTCATCCAAAACTTTAGCAACCTCTAGGTTTGATGAGCTTATTGAAAATCATAAAAGTGCATTTGATGTATTAAATAAAAAGAAAATTTCTATTTCAGGAAAATTAATAATTAATGCAAAATCAGCCTTGATTTTAGAGATTGAATAGATTTATTCATGTTTATGAAAAAACTTGTTTTATTATTCTTCACACTAATATCTAGCTCTATAATAGCTCAAGTTCAGGATAATGTAACATGGTCATCAAGTCCAAATCCATTTAATGACTCTGAAAAAATTAAAATCAGTGTTTCAGGACTTGACCCTTCAAAATGGTCAACAGATGACGTGTATTTATGGACTTGGTTTTTTGATTCAAATGACGTAGAGGTAAGTTCTCAGATTAATTGGAATGGTGAATGGAATAATTCAAAAGAATCTATGAAAATGACTAAGAATTCTGACGGAACTTTTTCGTTTGAATTTACACCAACAGAACTATTTCAATATGAGGGGATTGGTAAAATTGGTGTTTTAGCCAAAGCAAAAGATGGAACAGGAGATAAAAAAACTCCTGACTATTTTTTTGAAGTTGGTAGATTTGATTTGACTATTAATAGTCCAAAAATTAATCCAGTAATTTTGGAAAGAGAAGGTTCTGTTAATATTTCTGTTTCATCTACTAATGAAATCAATTATTATTTGATGAACGGAGATCAGGTTTTATTTGAATCATTAAATAATAAAACTTTCTCTAAAGATATTTTAGGTCCAGATTCGGAAAATGATGGAATCAAATTAATTGAATCAATAACATTAAGATTATTATGTAAGGATATTAATGATTCAAATAATTTTATAAACTTAAATTTTGATATAGTTGTTGAGCCTAGTTCAATTGAGAAAGAACCTCCTTTTGAACTTCATGATGGTGTTAATTATGTTAATGATGATTATTCAAAAATTTACTTACAATTAAATGCACCTAACAAAGATTTTATTTATGTGCTTGGAAATTTTAATCAATACATAAAAAGTAATGAGTCATTAATGAACGTAAATCCGTTAAACAATAAATTTTGGATAGAGATTAATGATTTAAATGAAAATGAGAACTATTGGTATCAATACGAAGTGTTTTCAAAATCTCCAGTTTCAGGCTCTCCAACTGTTGTTAAAGTAGCTGATCCTTTTTCTAATGTAATTATTTCCTCATATGATGATACAAATATTTCACTAGATTCTTATCCAGATTTACCTAAGTTTCCTAAAAATCAAAGTGGAGAATTTACTTTGATAAATCAACTAGATAAATATAATTGGAATGTTTTAAATTTTGAAAAACCAAAAAAAGATGACTTGATAATTTATGAAATATTAGTTAGGGACTTTGACAATGAAAGAAGTTTTCAAAATTTAATAGATAGAATAGAGTACTTTAAAAACCTGAATATTAATGCTATTGAGCTTATGCCCGTCATGGAATTTGAGGGTAATGAAAGTTGGGGTTATAATAGTTCTTATCATTTATCATTAGATAAATTTTATGGGACTCAAAATAAGCTAAAAGAGTTTATAGATTTATGTCATGAAAACGGAATAGCGGTAATTTTAGATTTAGCTTTAAATCATGTTTTTGGAAGAAGTCCCTTAGTAAAAATGTGGATGGATGATTCAGATAATAACTCTTGGGGAGGACCATCCAATGAGAATCCGTATTTTAATCAATCTGCAAAACATACCTACTCTGTTGGCTATGATTTTAATCATCAAAATGAACTAACTCAATATTATACTAAAAGGGTAGTAGAACATTGGATTAATGAATATAAAATTGATGGCTTTAGATGGGATTTAACAAAGGGATTTACTCAAAATTGTGATGAAAATAATTACGATTGCACTAATTCGTTTCAACAAGATAGAGTTGATTTATTAAAATCATATGCAGATTATTCTTGGTCATTAGATCCAGATCATTATGTCATTTTCGAACATCTAGGAAGTGATTACGAGGAAAAAGAGTGGGCTAATTATAGAATTGATGAAGGTAAAGGAATTATGATGTGGGGGAAAATGACATCGCTGTTTAATCAACTTTCAATGGGTTTCTCTGATAATTCTGATATTTCCAGGGCAGATCATAAATCAAGAGGATTTGACGATAAAAGACTAGTTGCTTATGCAGAAAGTCATGATGAAGAGCGAATAATGTATAAAAATTTGAATTTTGGAAATTCTTCTAATTCTAATCATGATGTAAAGAATTTGGAAATAGCTCTTGAAAGAATGAAAGCTTTAGGTTCTTCTCTTTTATTGATTCCAGGCCCAAAAATGATATGGCACTTTTCAGAAATGGGTATGGAAAACTCGATTTTTACATGTGAAGACGGATCATATGGAGGTGAAGATTGTAAGCTATCAACAAAGCCTCAGCCTCAATGGAGTGATGATTGGACTTTGTTAAATAAACGAAAAGAGATTTACGAATACTGGAGTAAAATAATTGAACTCAAAATTAATGAACCAGTTTTTGAAGGTGAATATGAACTTAAAGTATTTAATCAAAATAAACTTCTGCCAACTATTGATATTTGGAATGATAATTTATCGGGAGATACTTTGAAATACGTTTATGTCATTTCAAATTTTGATGTAACTAAAAAATCATTAATACTTGATTTACCAATAAGTGGAGAATGGAAAGATCTTGTAAATAATGAGTTTATTGACTTTTCTCAAAATTCATCAATTGAACTTGAGCCTGGAACTTCACTCGTTTTAGGAAATTATCTTGATTGTGGTTCTTTTGACTCAGATGGTGATGGAATTGGTGATGTTTGCGATGATGACAGAGATGGTGATGGTATATTAAATACTGAAGACACATGTCCAGATTCCACTGTTGGTGTTACAGTTGATGTTACTGGTTGCGAGATTTTC
>Ga0209199_1000863_pt1 | contig 39360 bp, 38 predicted proteins | sample COGITO_mtgs_1105_7_FD_184805 | JGI IMG/M metagenome (GOLD analysis project Ga0209199, IMG submission 184805) | Pelagic marine microbial communities from North Sea - COGITO_mtgs_110523 (SPAdes) (version 2) | ecosystem: Environmental > Aquatic > Marine > Epipelagic ... | reverse complement strand
TTTAATAATATCATATTTAAACTATTATTATGATAATAAAATCAATATTTTTTCGGATCCTAATATTCTGTTTATGAATAATATGAAAGACCAAGGAATACAATTCTGTCGAACAAATGTAAAAATTTTTTGTCAAATCGCATCAAGTATACATAATAAAAAAAAAATAATCGCTATTGATGATATTGATGAATTTAGTGAAGTCAGTCAACAAGTTATTTGTAATTTTATTTTTAAATATAGTGATAATATTGCTTGTATTGTAACTTGTAATAACCCACTCAAAGTACATAATAGCTTAAAATGTCGAACAATTTATATCGAATTACAACGTCCTAGTGATGATATGTTAAAAAAAAAATGTGAAAAAATTGTAGTTCAAGAAACCATTAAACTTGAAGACCAATCACTCATTGACACAATTATATCTAGTTCTAATAACTCTTATAAAATTTTATTTAACACACTACAAAAGTTAGCCATATTTGATAATATTGTGTCAAAAGATAATATTTTTGAATTGATAACAGCTATTAATTTCAAGGTATTTGATTCTTTTCTAAAGAAAATAAAATCAAATGAACTAAATGAAGCTATTGATATAATTTTTAATATTAATGAATCTGGGATTTCAGTAATTGATATATTATTCGAGTTTTCCATCTATATTAAAAATCAATGTTCATCATTAAATGATAGTGACAAATTTAAAATTTTAAAAATAATTAGTAAGTATATGACTCACTTTAATAATTTACATGAAGATGCTATCGAACTATCCTTTTTTACTAATGATATTATTCATGTTTTTACACCTTTGAACATTTAAAACGCCGATTTAATCCAGATATTTTTTAGGTAAATTATTTAAACAAATAATTTCCCTAAAAATAACTTAATCAAGTCGGCGTTTTAAATGTTCAAAGGTGTAATACTAAACCTGTATTTGGTAAATAAAAAGTATAACATATATCATAAGATGAATTTTGATATTGCATATCTGAATTATATATTATTCCATGAGCATTAGATAATTGTCTAAGTATTGTAATTAATCGTTTATAATTAATTTCTCTTGTTACAAAAAATCTTTTTGAATTATAATAATAACATTTGAGTTTATTTAAAAACTCAAATAAAATACCGTGTGCTAATGCTTTTTTATAAGAACATGAATTTATTAAAATAACCTGATTTGATTGTAGTATGTTTTGATTTAATAATTTTAATAAATCTATTAAAATATTTAATGGAGGTTGTTCTCTAAATACTTGCATTTATACTCAAACAATAAAATAACTTAGTTATGTAAAAAGTAGTTATATAATTTTAATTATCAATATTATGTTAGCTATAAATATTGATAATATTTCATACATATATCTGGTTTTATCTTTGATATATTCATATATTTTTCATATATAATATATTCATATTATAATATATCAAACCGATAATAAATTTACAACATATTATGCTGTAAATTTATTATTATAATTATATTAATTTCAACTAACCAACTTTAGGTATTAAAACTGTTTACATTGCAGGGAAACCGACTAAATTAGCACCTAGACCGAAGCCTGCACCTGATCTGGCAGAGACCGCCATATTAGGAACAAATGTATCTAAAATAGCAAAGACTAATGCTGCAATTACACCTAAAGTAGCGACTTCATCTAAAGAAAGTGATTTTTTTGGCATAATGCTTGCTACGAAGGCGACAACTAAACCTTCGAATAAGTACTTAATAGAACGTCTGAATAAATCCATGACATTATCATTCACACCCATCATTTTTATGTATATATTTATTCAAGAAAAAAAAATGATTAATAAATGATTAATAAATGATTAATAAATGATTAATAAATAATATAAAAAAGATGATAATTTATTTATAAAAATATATAAATACAAAAGTATATATAATTTAAATGAGTGAATATATTGATCATCTATCTGTTGATCCGTCGATACCAAGCCAACAATTCGCATGTATTTCTTTTATTTCTCCGGAAGAAATTATAAAATCAAAAAACATATTTATGTTTGAAAAATTCCTTAATAATTATGATTTGAATAAATCATTAAGTGTTTTTGATGCTTTTCTTTCTTTTATTTCATATAAGTATAAAATAGATAGCACATCATTAGAATCAGATTTTAAAGTTTTTGTTGAATCAGAAAAAGAAAAAATAACAACATTAAATTGTTCCGATGATTTCAAAAATTATCTAGATAAACATGAAACAAAATTAGAAGCGGAATTTAATAAACAACATAAGTTTCAGACTAATGTTCGAGGTATTAAAATTCGTGGATGTTATGAAACGCAACCTGAGGCAGAAATGAGATGTAAATTACTAAGAGAAATTGATCCATCGCATGATATTTATGTTGGGCCTGTAGGTAATTGGGTTCCTTGGCATCCAGAGGCGTATAAAACAAAAAAAGTTGATTATTTAGAAGAAGAATTAAATAATCTGATGAATGAAAAGAAAGTTAACGAAGAAAAAGCTAAAAATGAATTCGAACAGCGTATTAAATCCTCGAAAGAACAAGCTATTGCGGAAAACAAACAAAAGGCTTATGAACATGGTAATAAATTATCACAAAATATTAATGAAAAAGGCGACCTTGTAAATGTAAACGCATCCGATAACAATTTAGTATCAGTTTCTGATATTGAAAAAGAATTATTTAATAGTGATGATGTAAGACTAAAAGACGATAAAGAGATAAAAATCAAATTGTAAAAACAGTAAATCTATCTTCTAACCCCTTTCTTGACATTTATTCGTGGTCCCATACTCTTCTTTCTAGACGCATTCGGATCATATGGTAAATCATCATCTGAATCTAAATCTTTAGAATAGTCCCAGAACTCTTTTGAACCTAATTTAAAAGTAGGATGAGTATCGGCTTTATACCAAAAAATTTGGTCTTGTAATTTATTTGATTTCGCATTATTATCAATAACAAGACATTCATAATTCTCTGTACATTGATCCATCACCTGACAAAAAGATTCAAATGTAGGAAACATACCCGCATAATTTTCCCAAATACGCCTACGATTATTTATATATGGTTCTCTTAGTATAAATACATAATCAATATTTGTTCTCAAATTAGGCGGAATACCCAACGGATATTGCATAGTTATTACAAGCATTATTTTCCAATGACGACCATTCATAAATAGTAACCTCATCAGCTTATCTTTTGTCCATGTGGCATCGAATAAACAATCATCTAATATACAAAATGTACGGGGATCCATTGAAACACTTCTATTCGACTCTTTCTCCTTTTTTAAATGCTTTAAAACAGACTTTTGTCGTTTTAAAACATTTTCGATAATCGCTGTATTATATTCTTCATGAATGAATAATTTTGGGACATGTTCCGAATAAAATCCATTTCCTGCTTCAGTTCCTGAAATAACTGTTCCTATTGGAATATCTTGATGATAATACAATAAATCTTTTACTAAATATGATTTACCTGTATCACGACGACCTATTAATACTACAACTGGACCTTTATTCTCGTTTGGTTTAAATTCAATCGATTTCATATTAAACTTTTTTAACTCTAATGTCATTTAATAATGTATGTTATACGATATTTATTATTATAACGCATTATTATCTAAACATACCTAGCTAACATATTAACGTTTGATTTCTCATATTTATTTATAGATTTAAATTACAAATGAAATTTAATATAGACTATGTCAAAATTAAAGATATAAATAGTATAAATTTAGAAACTCTTAATATAAGTCAATCTCAATGTTATTCGCCTATTTTAGAGCAACTATTTGTTATTAATAACGCAAATTGTAATAAAATTATATTATCTAATAATTATAATATTAAAGAAATTATTAAGGTTGAATCTTATAATACTATAAAATCTATTCTTATTGATTCTGAAGAAAAACAAATAACAAAAGAGGTTTTTCTCAAGTTCGCACCTTTATTTGACCCTGTAAAATATACTATGGGCAAAATACCGGATATTTCTTATAATCATTCTATATTACCTACATTTGAATCATCTATTAAAGATTTTAAATATATATATGATTATAATAACTTGACATATGTAGACTCTTTATTTACGCATCTTTCTAGTTATTTATTAAATAAATATAATATCCTTAATTGTATTAATTGCCATGGATCTTTTCTTGGGTTGAAAAAAGATTTTAAGTATAACATATATGATGAAATTGATGTAATTATAGATTCAAAAGATTTTTTTAATAATCTTGGAACTTTTTTTTCAGTCGATTCTTCTTTTAATGAAATTATTCATGATTATCCAAACTATAATGGTATTAAAAAATCTAATAAACCATTAGAAATCATTGAATCAAATGATGAAATATCTATTCAATATGAATCAATTGATACTATAGAAACGGATTATCACGATAATACACAGTATAAAGATACTGATGATGAACAGAAAAATATTTGTAATAATGAGATAAATGAATTTATTATGAATAAAATTACAGATGAATGTTTTGATTTAATTGATAATAAACACAATGATGATGATGATGATTCTTATTCGTCTAAATCTTCTAACACAACTAATAATAGTAATTGTACAAAAGATAAAGATGGTGAAGATAGTGAATATGATAAAAATATCGAAGATGGCGAAGATGCTGAAGATGATGAAGATAATGATGATGAAGATGATGAAGAGGATGAAGATGATGAAGAGGATGAAGATGATGAAGATGATGAAGATGATGAGATTTACATGTATATCAAAGATTATCCAGTTAATATTATTATTATGGAAAAATTAGTAAACACATTAGAACACTTCATTAAACAAGAAGATGTTAGTATAGATATGTGGAGCGCAATATTACTCCAAGTCATATTTACTCTCATAATTTATCAAGATTTATTTTCATTAACTCATAATGATTTACATACTAGTAATATTATGTATACACATACAGATAAACAATTTATTATCTATAAATATAAAGGATTATATTACAAAATCCCCACATTTGGCAAAATTTGGAAAATTATAGATTTTGGACGAAGTATATTTAAATACAAAAATATTCAATTTTGTAGTAATTCTTTTTCCGAAGATGGTGATGCATCTACTCAATATAATTTTCCACCTTTTTATAATCCAAATAAAGAAGAAGTTCTCCCAAATTATAGTTTTGATTTATGTAGATTAGGCTGTTCTCTTATTGATTATTTTTATGAAAGTACGGATGACTTTAATGATGATAATAATGATGATATTCAAAAATTAATATTAGAATGGTGTAAAGATGATAAACAACGAAATATTGTTTATAAAAGTGACGGTGAAGAAAGATATCCTGATTTTAAATTATATAAAATGATAGCAAGACAAGTTCATAATCATACACCACATTCACAATTAGATAAAGAAATATTTAAGCAATATATTGTTTCTAAAAAAAATATTAAGAAACATAATTATATTAATATTGACGATATAATTGAAAAAAATTTTATATAAATTTTTGCGTTTTTTTTAAAGATATTCACTATTTACGTTATTTATATGACTGTTTTATATATACTTAACGCATTAATTATATCTATATTATTCTTAATTTATAGTGTTGTTTTTACTTATACCAACACGGAATTAAATGATGAGGAAAAAAAACACCAAATAAAGACACATTTAAAAGAAAGTTTTATACTATTCGGAATTTCATCTAGTGTTCACTTTATTGTTTACGAACATTTATACGAAAATTTTTTAAAAAAAATAATAAATCCTTCATCTACAACATCAGCAACTCCTCAAATCTTTACTGATAAACCTGGATTTTAAAAATGTTCATTTTTAAATTTTACCATCATTGATACTTTAAAAATAGGACAATCGCTAACATATAATATTATTAAGTGTCCATTTTTCAAAAATGATCTCATTTTATCCTATTTTAAAGTTTCATTGGTGTAAAATTTACTTAGTATTTTATTGTTTTAGTTACCATATTAATCTACATTTTTTTAATTCATATTTTTTATATAATATTTTCGCAAAACAACCTTCGGGATGATAATATTTACATAAAGACTCAAAATATATTTTATTCAATAGTACCGTTGTCCATATTATTCCTCGAAGCCGTCTTTTTTTATTTTGAAATTCCACTATATGATCAATTACATTATTCAATAATATTTTTGAGTCTTTTTTATACCACACCTCTAATGATGGGGTTATATAATTTTTATAAAATTTACTATATTCTATTTCTATGATATTACGTAAATAATTTATAGATATTTTATTTTTATAAATTATTTTATAAATATTATTATATATAACTTCTAGTAGAATATTTTCTATACTAGTATTTTTTGTAGGAGAAGGCCAAAACTCCATTATATATTTTATAATAACTTATGTATAAGTGTTAATAATATTTTTACTGGATATTTAATTTTATATTTAATTTTATATTTAATATTCAATTTTTATCACTTATATGTATCTGTTTTAGAAACTAATATGTCATGTTGAATATCTATTATTTTAGTTTAGCATCTTTAACCAAAACAACTTTATTCTCATTATAATTACCACAATTGCATTCAAACATGAATAATGTTTCAAATTCATATTGATTATATTTTTTATATGGTTTAATATACAATTTTGACTCGACTTCACAAGCATATACATCATATTCTTTTTTACCACATGGTAATGTAGATAACTTCCATGTTATATTTGAAGGTAGTTGTGTGTATATATCACATACGACATAAGGTAAAGTTACCAAAATACTACTCATTAGCAAAGATATCAAATAATATGTTTATATATTTAATATCAATTTTATTCTAATGTTTCTACACCGAGTAGAGTATCTATATTTGACGTATCTATATTTGACTCTTTTAAATCACTAATTATAAAAGTACTATCTTCTTCTGGTAAATCAAAAGTAACACGGTCATCATCATTTGTAGAATCTAAATTAACTTCTTCAATTGATAATGATGGTGATTCTAGTGATTTTGGAACAGCTGATTCTAATTCAAGTGTTTGATTCATGACCGCTTCATTGAAATCTGGTGTATGTGATAATTCTGTGTTACTTGATAATTTCTCTGGTTCTACGTTAATATTGAAATCGTCTACATTTGCTTCTATATTAATAGCATTTAATGTTTCGGTTGGTAATTCGTTTATTATTTGATTATCTGTGTGTAAAACCATATTATCGGTTTCTTTTTTTGTTTCTCTTTCGGTTGTCGTTTGAGAATCCATAACACTTTTTGATTTTTCAGGGATTGAATCCATTGTATCTTCCAAATAAGATCGTAAAATTTCATCAATAGGCATCGATTGTCTTACTGCTTCTATAATTGCTTCTTTTATTAACATATCAACCTTATTATAATTTTTTTGAATTTCTAGTGGAAGTATATCTTGTTCAAATAGATAAATATTTGAATAAACTGATCTAGCAGAATTAATATACACCCGATGAATGAAATCATGTAATTTAGGAATATTTATATTTACATTTTTTTCATTACTACCAACCCGGACACATGTTAATGCTTTTAACTGAATAATATGTACACAAGTAATTAAATCTTCTATATATGAGCAGTTTGATTCATTTGTTATTCTGTCTACTTCATTATTAATTAGTTCATTATTCCATTTAGGTACTTGAACTAATAAATTTTGAAACGTCATCAAATATTTAGATTTTTGATTTTCAACACACGATACTTTTATAGATTCATCAAATATTGTTTTTATTCCCTTGAATACAGATGGTGTTATAACAGTAATTAATCTACTAATCCATTCATTTCTAGACTCATGCAAACTTCCTAGATTAAAATCGTCCATTTATAATGATAATATATTATTAATAGAACTTTTAGAACGAAATGAATAAGACATTAGTATAATTAACATCAAATTTCGTTCATTATTTATTTGTGTTTTCATTTTATTAGCAGCTAATAAAAATTTACTATCTATATCAGTTTTTACTAAATAATCTATCAATTGTAATCCACACACACCTTTGTTATATAATTCATCTACTATTTCAAATATTAATTCATTAGATAATTCTGTTTGTTCATTTAGTTGATTTAATTTTTTTTTTATAATCGCATTATTTTTTTGTGAGTGTGTCCAAAATAACTTACTCTGTTTGTATTTATGTAAATTTATTATTTCATTATTTATTTTAGGTAAAGGGACAAAGATTTCACAAAATCTTGATGTAAGTGGATTAATTAACTTATTTTTATTCTGAATAATAACAATATATCGGGTTGTTTTACAAAACATTTCAATACTTCTCCTTAATGCTGATTGGGCATCTATCGTTAATTTATCCGCATTTAATAATATTATTGTTTTAAAATCAACCTCACTACAATTTGTTTTAGCAAAAAAATTTACTTCCTCACGTATAAACTTTATTCCTTTACCGTGTCCACATTCTATATACATTACATATTCCTTTTTTTTCTCAGTATATAACTTATTTATAAAATCATCTACTAAAATTCGTTTTCCACCTCCTGATGGACCATGAAATAATAAATTTGGTACTTCATTTGTATTGATAAAATAATCAAATGCTGTCTTAATATCTTCGTGAATATTTAATTTGTTACTAAATGTTTTCATATGTATTATTATTTCCATAAAATATGTTTATTTACTTTACTTTACTTTATTAACTATTACAAAAATTATCTAGTTATATTATATAATGCCTCACCAAAAAAATAGTGATTATAAAGAAACATCCGTTCAATATTATTTGGTTTAAGACAAAACACAAGAAGAAGTTTGTAATATATTCAAATGTTACAACTAGTTAATATAACTATAAACAACTATTTGTACAATAAATTATTATTCATATATTATATGAAATCAAAAAAAAAAATTAATGTTCCTAATAATAAATTGTCTCATAAGAAGAGAAGGCACGCCATGGGTGTCACGAGGTATCAAAAGAAGAGGAAGGCACGCCATGGGTGTCGCTGGGTATCAAAAGAAGAGAAGGCGCACCATGTGTGTAACGCTGCGTGGAACATAGTCTTTTGCGGAGGCGGCGCCCGCCCGGCGCCGTACTCGACCCCCCCCCCACCTCAACGTGACTGTTCGTGACTGATATCTTAAACAAAATTCCGAATTTTTTGATAAATGAAACAAATAATCTTTTAGGGTAAAATCGCATATGAGCTATCAATATTTTTTTGATATAGATAATTCTGAATATGATTCAAAATACCACATTTTTAATTTTGGACAAAACCCATTGTAATACACACACATATATATATATATTATTGTATTTCATACTGTTCATTTGAAAGTTTCAAAAGTGTAAATAATAATTTAATAAAATATTAAAAATATTATAAATTATTATTTAATTAAAATCAATATATATCAATAATATATGAAACTCGTTTATAATAATGGAAAAAAAGAAACAGATATTAATTTAACTTATAAATTCGCACTCGACGATACTATTCATGATATTCATACAAAAACCGCAATTTCGTTAGAAAAAAATCATAATATTTCAATTTCTTCTATTGATGAAATATATTTATATTCTACCACAATCATCACACTTGGTACATATAATGTATTCAAGCAATTAACACGAAATTTTGAATCACATATTAAAAAACAAGATATTATATCATTTTGTATCAACTTTACAGATATAGATCATAGTCTGTTGAAAAATAAAGAAACTTACGACTTTTTTGATATTTTAGAACTAGGATTTGATCGCCCACAAACATTTATATTTCCTATTTCAATATCACATAATAACTATAAATTTTGCACGAATCCATACCAAGTAGAAAATTATAATGAAGATATTTTAGTTGATACTTTAATGAATAAATGTTTAATTGATTTCTTTAAACCAAATAAAAATATTATTTATTGTGTTTTAGCAACTGACTTATTTTCATCTGTATCAAATAAAAAACAATCAACTTTTATTTCGAAAACATATTTTCCTTTTTTATTTCAAAAAGATATCATAACATTATCAGATAATAAGACAAAAAATAAAAATAAACCGAATTTTGAAAATGATGCATTTATGAAAACATATAATAACACTCAACTACTTTTATCAAAGTCAACAATAACACTTCAAAATGAAGGAATACAATATCTTTTTTTTAAAATACTACCGAAATTTAATATTTCATTCCCCCTTGAAACTATATTCAACTTTTTACACACATCACCTTTATACCCATTCATTAAATATAATCCCGGATATAAAATCGAAAATATTATCAAACTATATACAAATAAAAAAACTGCGGATGGTACTAAAATCCCAGCAATTAATTCCAAAAAATTACTTAATTTAAAATACATTACCACGGGTCCTAAAAAAATTACTATTTTTATCAATACACCTGAAAATTTACAAATCGATTATATTATTTTAGAGTTCGACCAGTTTGGAAATGCTTTTATTTCATTATTAACAGAAGAAACAAAATCTATTCAAAAACTTACTAAAATTTTACATGATTATCTTAATCCACTTCTTCAAATTATATGTAATTACTTAAATAATATAAATTATGTACTAAATTTATTTGAGTCGTTTGAAAATAATGATATTGAAATTATTAATTTGACATATAATCTAACTGATAAAATTATAGATACTGAACTGAAAAATATTCAACCGTGTTTATCTTATATTTTTAATATAAGTGATAATACATCCGAGAAAAAAAAATTATTTATTGATTTGGTTTATAAGAAAATATCTAATTTTTCCATTATGAATTCTTATGAACTATTCGTTCAAGAACAATTAGGTAAAACAAATAATATAACAGATATTATTGAAACAATGACTGAGGTTTTTCCAGAATTAGAATCATATGAAGAAACAAGTAAAGTTGTAAATGATGTCCTACAAAGTCTGGAATTAAAATCCGACCAATTTGAGAATATGAAACTAAAATCCGTAAAACATCCTGGATTTCCGGTTTCATTTCAATATAATAAACTAACTAAAAATCTCACTATTTCTATTTCAAAAATAAATAATATTCATTATGTTAATCTACTTAGTTCCTATATAAAATTCATATTTTCATATTTACAAAATAATATTGATGAATCTAAATTAAAATCTCTTTGTTCGTTACAAAAAGCTAAAAAAGTCGAAGATATCAAACAAATTGAAAAACCTATCATTATCAACTCTGACCTTAATGATGTTTTATTTGTGAAACAAAGCGAAACTGATAAAAAAACTTTTGATGATTTCAGTGATGTAGGTAATGATGATTTCGGTGATTTCGGTGATTTAGGTGATGATGATTTTGATGATTTCGGTGATTTTGATGATGATGATGATAATGATAAAGAACAAGTAGGTGGTGGTAGTAAAGATTTAGAAGGTGTTAAACTACATAATCCAACACCATTCTTCGCTAAAATGAAAGAACGTGAACCTACCCTATTTCCTATAAAAAAAGATGCCCGATTTAATTCATATTCATTAAGTTGCGCTTCAAATTATAAACGTCAACCTATTTTATTAACAAAAGATGAAATGAATGAAATTAAAAAAAATCATCCAGATTCTTATAACTATGCACTAAAATACGGAACTAATAAATCTAAAGAATATTATTATATTTGCCCACGCTATTGGTGTTTTGCTAATAATACTAGTCTTAGTCGTAAAGAAGTAGAAGACGGAAAATGTGGTGGGTTAGATGCGGTTATTCCAATAAATGCTAAAACGATTCCACCTGGAAAAACCATATATGAATTTTCTCATCCGGCCGAACATATAGATAATGATGGTAAATATATCCCTCATTATCCCGGTCTTTTAAAACCAGATAAACATCCTACTGGAAAATGTATGCCTTGTTGCTTCAAAATATCTCGTAATAAAAATACAAATACTTACACAGAAGAAATTTCAACTGAACAAGATAAAAGAATAAAGCAATGTAATGCTGTTATTTTTCCAAATTCTAATATCAAGAAAGATGGCGGCGATGACGATAAAGATGATAAAGATGACGATAAAGATGACGATAAAGATGACGATAAAGATGACGATAAAGATGACGATAAAGATGACGATAAAGATGATACAGATGATGATGGAGATGATGATAAGTATAGTAAAATATCTAAAAAAAATGAAATAAGACCATATATTATTGGCACAACACGATATAAACCATTAGATAATGACCAAGTTGGATATTTACCGATACAACTTCAATACTTTCTTAACTTTGATACCTCTATTTGTTACAATTCAGAAAAAAATAAATCAATCAAACAAGATACACCTTGTATATTGAGATGGGGTGTTGAATTTAATAAAAACCAATCATTTATATCAGCTATTACCAAAATATTTAACAATATTAATAAAACAAATATTACGAATCAAACTTTTAAGAAAAAAATATCCGATGCAATCGATATTGACTCTTTCTTATCTTTACAAAACGGCACATTAGTTCAAATATTTCAAAACTCATCTAGTCCAAATAAACATAAATTTCACATACTAAGAAAATTACCCATTAAAATTACTATTTTAAAAACTAAGGATAGTGACAAAATTATTTTAAGTAATGAAGAACACCCATCATTTATAACCGAGTTTAAACATCTTAAATCTTCTTTATTATATAAAAAGATTGCTCATATCAATTTAAATTTTTTCTTTTTTGTCGCCAAAGCCTTTCATAATTTTCAAACTTTTTTATTAAATGATGATGAATATATCGACTATACATATCTATGGGATATCATATGTTTACCTAATAAAAAACTATTTAAAGATGGTATAAATCTTATCATAATTGATCAAACAAATAATGATTCGACAAATAATGTACAATTAATTTGCCCATCTAATCAATATAGCAGACATTTTTACCATTCTCATAAAAAAAACATTATTTTAATTAAAAATGACACTTATTTTGAACCTCTTATTTTATTTACTAAAACTAGTACTAGTAAGAATGTATTTCCTATTTTTGATGATTCGTCACTTTTTCCTACTGAAATAAAAAATATTATCGAACAAATCAAGAAAAAATTGTATGATAAATGTAACCCTTTTTCTTTACCTAGTTTACCACATCTATATTTATTTAAAGAAAATAATAATCTACATACTCTAATAGTTCAATTGTCTTCTCAATATAACAAAAAATATAAAATTATTTCATATATTATTAATTACGATGCTAAATGTGTGGGTATCCAACTTGAAATTACTGATAAGGATTCTATAAAACACCGTGGTGTTTTAATGTGTTATCCATCATATATTATATTAGATAGTATTTCGGTCAAATTTATTGATGACCCAGAACTTTGGACGTCATATAAAGATACAATCGAATTCCTTCATTTTATAAAGTCACAGAATACACATATTCTATGTAAACCCCTTATTAAAATAGAAGAAGATGGATATATCGTAGGAATTTTAACTGAAACACATCAGTTTATTCAAATAAATCCTCCACTTCAAAATAACATTTTAGACTCACTTGAAACATTAAAATCATATAATCATAACACCATCGACCAACAAATTTTTGAAAATCAAAATATAAATAATGGTTTTAATAAATCTAATATGCACCGAAATACTAATTATAAAATGATTCAATATATTCAAATCGAGGACCAATTTTATAATTTAACTAGATTGTTACTTCGTAAATCTATTACTAGTGAAACGCGTATTAAAATCTATACTATTTTAAATACTAGTAAGCCGAATAGTGTTTTGGATAGTGACAAAATTAAAATCTTAGTACCTATTATTAAAAAATTATTGACTTCGAAAATTAAATTTTATGAATATTCAGAGCATGAACTCACATCACTTGAAAAGATTTTTTTATGTACAAACCAAAAATCAGACATATATTGCGATACTGTGCAACGACTTATGATTCCTAAAATAAATTTAGTTTATAATTACGATAACTCTAAACATTATTTTATACGATTAGCAGACGAATTAATACGATTTAAAATATTTCGTGATTTAGTGTTAGAACCATTTAAATCTAATTTTTTACCAGATGAACAATTATTATTGAATGAAGATGAATTCATTATTCTCGATAGTCAGCTTACATATTCTTATTTTGAAAATTTGATTCCTGTAAAAGAAAGATCGTTCAAATTATATACAACAAATGACACGACTATTCCAACAAAAACAATTACATATTCTAATATTACCAGCATACAAAATAGTGTAAATGAAGAAGAATCTGTTATTATCAAACCACTTGGAAATAACAAATTAGCTACGGTATTTCCTATCGGAACCCACGAAAGAGTCTATTCTTCAAAAACTAGTGGAGCATTTCAATTAGTCAGTGATATATATGAATCTTTTTTCACTGAAAAAAAATCAACAGACGATATTAAAAATGACTTATTATATGAATATACTAATATATATATTCCTCTTGGTAAATCATTTATAAATACTTTGAAAAAACAAGGGAAAGTAAAATTTGTCACAGACTATCTTAATAAAGAATCACTCAAATCGTTATTTTTTATCAATGATTTTTATTTATCTAATATTGATATTTGGATATTAATGAAAAAATATAATATACCATCGATAATGTTATCAAATTTATCTAATGGTAATGATGAAAATAAAAAGGTTGCTATGCCACTTGTTATTAGTAAAAATGAACAATATATTTATATTTTGAATTCTATGATAACTAAAAATAAATCAAATAAATTTCATTTGATAACGAAGAATGGAAAACTTGATACAATTCTTTTTGAAATGTTAGATTTTTCGGGTGGACCAAATAGTATACCATTTTATGTTAATGAAAGTATTGAAACTCATGTTAAGAAACAAGGAAAAATGAATATCAAACAAACCGGACCACTTACTATTGAAACATATATATCGAATAATACTTAGATATCACTAATTATATAGATAAGCTAAATTTATAAAATTGAAATATAAATTTATAATTTTTATTATAACATCTTACACTACTAGTAACATAACAACTAAACATCATGGATGATTTCGATAGCAACAACAAAATCATGACTATGGTAAATGAACTATCGGCTGACCATCGTAAAGAACTAATCACGATGATTCGTAATCTTGACAAGAAAACACCAATCGTTCTTTCTGCGGATGATAAGTTGGAACGCAAGAAGGTCTCAATTGAAAAACGTCGGGTTACTATGGCAAGTAAACGCGCAGAAAAAATTGCGTCTGGTCTTATTTCAGAGCCTAAAGAGAAAAAACCTCTATCTGATGAGGAAAAAGCAGATCGCCGTCAACAGGCGATTATCAAACGTAAGGCTACGTGGGAAAAAAAACGAAATGATAAACAAAAAACTTCATTCGCTTCAGGTTCTAATAGTAAGCCAGATGATGATTTTGATAAGTTTGTTAGCAAAGAACTTCATGAAGAAAAATATGAAAAGTCTAATACTAATGAATCGCATTCTGATAGTGATTCTCAACCTCAGGTTGAGGCGAAGGGTGAGGTTGAGGCGAAGGGTGAGGTTGAGGCGAAGGGTGAGGTTGAGGCGAAGGGTGAGGGTGAGGTTGAAGCAAAGGGTGAGGATCAGACTGATGCTGATATTGTGAATGAGGCAGAAGTTAAGGCAGAAGTTAAGGCAGAAGTTGAGGTTGATGATGATGTTGGGGTTAAGACAGAAAATCCCATGGATTCAAATGTGAACAACATAAAAATTCACAAGAAGCGTGGACGCAAGCCTAAAAATTCGTCATAAATTTATTCATTATTCATTATTCATTATTCATTATTCATTATTCATTATTCATTATTCATTATTCATTATTCAGTCATAAAAATTATATTTAAACAAAATAGTATTAATATATTTTTTTCTCACCTTATTATATATTTAGTTATGGTAAAACAAACAAAAAAGGTAAAAAGAAAAATAAATGAGTTTTTTAAAAAAAGCATAGAAGCCAAGTCTAAAAAATTAGATAATTTTGAATATAAAGGTAAAACATATTTTAGACAGGAAAAAGGGCATCTGGTTTTTTACTCATCTAAAAAAGTAAAGACAAGTACAAAAAAAAGTAAAAAAAGTAAAAAAAGTAAAAAAAGTAAAAAAAAGTAAAAAAAGTAAAAAAAGTAAAAAAAGTAAAAAAAAGTAAAAAAAAGTAAAATTGAAATCTTATTTTATTATTATTTATAGCTTAAGTAAATATTTTTTTATAATAACAAAATGCAAAGTATCAGTGCTAATTCGAGTAATGATAACATTGACCCATCAAAGTTCACACATTTTGTTAAACCTCGTGAATATTTTAAATACATTGGTCTAGATAAAATTGTGAGTATGTTTGATTTCTATGAACTTCAAATGGATTTTGATGAAGCAGACAACTTTGTATTATCTTGGGAATATTTACAAAATGAACTATATAATATTGAACTGTTTTGTGTAGATGATGACACAGTAGATTTTACTCCTGATGAAAATTTTATGGATATTATTAATTTTATCTTAGACAATAAAAAGTTAGCAACACAAACTAGTACAAGACTTGCTGATTCAATTTCTACTCGTGAAACATCAAGTAGTGACAAAAGTATGGATAATTTACTCAGGAAGTATTATCGTTCAGTATTTGATAGTGATTTATTTGATTATAAACAAAAATTCCGTATCATTTATGTAGATTTAGTTGTTCCGCAATTAGTTTTATTTGATAATTTGAAGGAAGGAACTGATATTAACACTATTTCTACTAATTTTACACTCAAATACTCAATGTGTAGTCCTTATTTACAAGAAAAAACAGATAGTGTATTTACAGCTGGGCGACTTGATGGTGCATCTTTCAAAGTCGATGATATTCCGGAAAACTTACACGTATCGCGATGTAATTTCATTGTCATTAAAATCCGCAATGAACTTTTTGTCTTATCTGGGTGGTCACTTTGTGGTACACGATGTATTGAACGTGAAAATATATATGATGATTATATTCAATATGAAGGTAATCAGTCTTTTATGAGATTTAATGAAGATGAAACATTTAAAATTGATTTTGGTGATGAAATGAAACCATTTACTATTATGTTTAATCCAAAACATTGCGTTGTATGTTTAGAAAAAAAATGCGAAGTTCGTGGTGACTGTCAGCACGCAACTCTATGTGAAGATTGTTATGATGCTTATATGGAACGTTCGAATATTATCAAATGTCCTATTTGTCGTACTGAATATGCTGAAAAAAATAAAAGTGTTTGTGTTCGTACATATAATCCTCATCCTACTACATGAGTGAGGTGATTATTTGAGTTAAATAAATTACTCTATTTTAATTTATGTTTTATATATTTATTTTTTTGCTGTTTTACTTTTCTTTACTTTATTAGTTTTTAGTTTCGATTTATCTTTCGATTTATCTGTTTTTTCAAGAACATATAGATGTCCATTCCCAGTGTCGGACCATGTTTGTTTTATACTTTTTTTTTCACGGTTAACATGATATTTACTATTTGATGATATATTTAATCCGGTTGAACAACCGATATATAATGGAGATTTCACACATTCATTTATTATTTTTTCCCCTATTTTATTATTAATTTCTTCTGGGAAACATAAATTAGATATATAGATTACATTATAAGGTGATAAATCTATATTGAATAAATCATCATGCATTAAATTTACATCTATACTTTGTGTTGTTTTTTTTGCTTTATTATAATAATCATCATATATTTCTACACCTGAAACTTTTGATTTTGGATATAATGATTTAAAATAGATCAATGACTTTCCTTTACCACAACCTAAATCTATTATATTTGCTGATTTTATTTTTGTAGGATATAAATTTTTAATACCGTCATATGTTATCTCTCCATATGTATAATTATACATAATAGTTTTACAAATATATATATACGAATAAATAATTATTATTAATAAAAAAATATTAATTACTAAATAATAGATAGATAAAATTTAGATTTTTTAGTGTTGGCTGATTTTTACATTTTTTTTATTAGTAGTTATAATAAACTGTTTTAGTTCTTCCAAATCTTTTAACCATAATTGTTTAATAGTAGTATTTTCAATAATATGTAAATTTTTCTGTTTCTCTGCCAATCTAGAATTTAATTCATTATAATTTTCTTCTGATACACTATCCATAGGCATCTTAGTTAAATACTTGAATTCAGTATCTCCGTCAATAACCGCAAATCCGTACTCTACTAATAGTTGATTAATCGTGGTTTTAGATTTTTTACGAAGGTCAATCTTATCATTTAAAATAGCTGAAATATAATTAGATTTATTTTGTAGTAAAATGGTATCAGTATTTATTTGCTTGATAATATATTGTTTACGAATTTCATAACATTTGAGACGAATAGAAATAAACTGATTTAGTATTTCTGTTGGTGATGTATAATGTTGTAAATGCTCAGCATGATCGAAAGCATTCATATTTGTGGTTGAAATACTAGATACTAATTTAAAGTATTTATGAATACCATCATAGTTAGGATCCGTAATAGACCCTTTTATGGATGAAATAGAACCTGGTGTGAGTTTAACGACAATATCAACAGATACATCTGTGCTCATATCATTAAAATCACGAACAGGTGATTTAGTTTTATCCAATAAATCTTCTAGAAATTTTTTATAATCATCTGTCCATGTTCCAATTGGAAGTTCTGTAATTCTGATTTGAGTATCATTCATTATTTCATAGCTTCCACATACAATATATTTTGAAGGTGTTGATTCGATAACAGAAATATTACCAGTGAAACCTTTATAAAATGGTTTGAATTCATAGGTTTCCACGCTTTTCCCATTTAAATAATCTGTTAAATAGTCAATAATAGTTGATTGGTTATAACAAGGAATATCAGTACTGAATCCTGTACCAATTCCCTTAGAACCATTCACAAGAAGCATTGGTATGATAGGAATATAATATATAGGCTCAACAGGCGTACCATCATCATCTAAATATTTGAGTATGACGTCATCTTCTTCGCGGAAGATATAACGGGTCATTGGATTAAGTAGTGTATAAATATACCTCTCACTAGCTGAATCTTTTCCACCATTCAATCGCGTACCAAACTGACCATTTGGTTGAAATAAGTTGATATTATTAGAGCCAACATAATCTTGGGCTAGTCCAACAATAGCACCATTGAGACTAGCTTCTCCATGATGATAGCACGAATGTTCTGATACATAACCACTGAATTGCGCCACCTTGATTTCATTTGTCAATCGTTTCTTGAATGCGGCATATAAAATTTTCCGTTGACTAATTTTTAACCCATCTATAAGATTTGGGATTGATCTATCACAATCATATTTAGAGAAATGCTTCATTTCTTTATTAATGAAGTCTGTAAATGAAACAGTATTATTATTTGTGTTTAGTGTATCAGTTCTGTCATAAGTTGCAAGCCATTGCTTTCTATCGTCAGCACGCTTTTTATTGAAAACCATATCAATACAATTATCACAACTAGGTGAGTGTGTGAAGTTAATAATTTTCTTATGTTGAAAATATTCTTTGAATTCTTTACTTGTACTAGTACCAAGTCCTTTATAATACTTGATACGCCAATTTCCTATCATATCATGTTCTTTCCAAGTTAAGTAGTCGTTCTCATTATAGAATACGAGTTCTTGTGTTCCCTTACGAGCTTTTAAAATAGGTGTATTCATAAAACCAATAATACTAAAATTAATAAGAGAGTGCCATTGTGCTTCAAAGAGATTTACACATAGACCTTTAATATGTGACCCATCTAGATCCTGATCGGTCATAAAGAGAATTTGACCATAACGTAGTTTAGATTGAACTTCTATCAAACTTTGATACTCTACCCCAGTTTCAAGTCCAAGAATCTGTTTAATTTCAATGATTTCTTTATTTTCACTTATTTTCTTTAATGTTTCACCTCGTACATTAAAAATCTTTCCTTTCATTGGATAGACACCAATTATATTCCTATCATCTTTTGAAAGACCTGAAATAATTCCAGCCTTTGCCGAGTCACCTTCACAAAAGATAATAGTACATAAATGCGATTTTGCGGTACCGGCAAAGTTCGCATCAACTAGTTTTGGAATACCTCTCACATTTTTACTCTTATTTCCATCACTTTTCTTAGCTGTTTTATTTTCTTTTATTGTAGTAACAGCACACGCATTATCCATCACACCTAATTTGATTATTTTATCGATAAATTTATCACCAACTACACATGTTGAACCAAATTTATTGACGGGAGTATTCATATAGTCTTTGGTTTGACTATCAAATGCCGGATTTTCAATATCACAACGAAGGAACAAAATAAGTTGGTCTTTAATCGCTGCCGGCTTGACTTCCATTTTCTTTTTCTTCAAAATAACAGCTATCACCTTTTTTACAATTTGGTTGAGAATATATTCTACATGTTTTCCTCCCTTTGTAGTAGCAATACCATTCACAAATGATATTTGTTGAAACTCATCCGTATTAGATAAAGCCACCAAATATTCCCATCGACCATTAGGTGCTTCATGGATACGTTGTGTATCATACTTAGCACCAATATATGTTTCAACATATTGTGGAAAATCTTTTACTGGAATTGATTCACCATTCCATGATACTTTGACATTTTTATCTGTTACAGCGGCAATATCATAGACACGCTTCTTAAAGAGTGCGAGGATATTCGGTGAAATACACTCAATTCCCAAACGCGTATAATCCGGTTTGAATGTTATTTTAGTATAAGGCTTTGTCTTCTTTTTTATTTTTTCGATTGTAGGTGGATGAATCGTGTCCAAATTATTCGAAAATTGTTGGTGATATTTTAGATTTTGTTTATGATCAACGGTTTCTAGTTCTCCAAATGTAGACCAAATATAAATCAGTTTTACACCAAATCCATTTTTACCTCCAACAATTTTCTTCTCTTCTTTATCGTAGTTTGTACCTGTTCGAAGATGTGCGAAAATCATTTCAGGAATCCAAATATCATAATCAGGATGTTTTTGAATATCAATACCATTACCATCATTCATAATTGTTATTACTCCATCCTCTGTTACCGATACGTCAATCTTTGTTACTATACACTTATCATCATCAGTAGATGATAACATACGAACAACATGATCTCGAGAATTTACAAGACCTTCATCAAAGAGTTTGAACAATCCTGGGATATATTCAATAATTTCAGATTTAATCTTCTTACCCTCATCATCAAATATAAATTCTTGGTTTTCAATCAACTCTACGGATCCAATATATGTATCTGGATTCGACAGAATATGTTCTTTATCCGTTTTCTTCTGGTATTTTTTAGAAAGATCCATTATTATACTAAACCTAATCTCTATATTATTATGTATTTAAATCTATATTAAATTTCAATTTTTTATTATAGCTAAAATATCATCTTATATCTATATAATATACTTAAACTTGTAAATTACATACATATCTAATACATAAAAATTGAAATTTTGTTATAATTTTAATTCTTTTAAGAAAGTATTGATATCATATAAGCATAATATTATGTCCACTTATCAATATTTAAATTATATTAATGGTGACATAATTTTCGAAATTACGCGATATTTAGATTATAATTCTGTTTATATTGGTCTTAAATATACAGATAAATCAATTCATTATTTGGTTTCAATAAATAAAAAATTACAAAAACGCACAAGTCGTATTTATATTACAATACTTAGACAACAAAAATATTTATTAGAAAATAAAACTATCCAAGGATATCAACTTGATTGGCTAAATCAACGTAATTTAACTGTCGCAAAATACTGTGAAACTTTATTACGAAAAATTACTATAAATAATTTAAATAAACATACACAAGTAGAAGTTATTAAAATAATCAACAGTATATTATCAATTGTCGATAATCAGCGAAATATTTTGACCTTCTGTTGATTGTTCACGAGTAATTAATTCCAAATTTGTATTATCTGTAGAATTAGTTAATAATAATGTAAATAAATCGCGCATACATATAATATCTGTTAAATCACTCACATGTTTAGGATGAGCATAATTAGAACGGTGATTAATTTCTATAATATGAACATTTTTTTCAGTATCACTAACAAAATCAAATCCTAAAATAACATATTCATCTTTTGTAATTAGATTTATTTTATTTTCATAATAAAATATAAAATCTTCCAATGCTTTCCTAATATTATCAAGAATTATATCGTTTTTTTCTATTTCGTCAAAAATAAAGAATTTATCCGCATTTGCTTGACAAATAATATTCATTTCTGTTAATTCAGTCTGATTATCATTATCTATATCATATGGTATTTTAGATACCGTACACCATGGTTTTTTATGTAAATACACCATTTTATCAAATAAAATAACATGCACTCTTATTTTATACCGCTTACCTTCGTATAAATCCGGATTAGACATCGATTTTTGAATAATATATTCTTTAGAATCATTCGTTTTATTAATATTTAAACTTAAATCTTCGTATTTTGATATATGCACATGCCGTGAACCTGTACTACCGTTTTTCTTTATAAAAAATAAGTCATTTGAATAGAGCTCAGGAATTGTATTTAAATTAGATATATTGAATGTAATAGGCGTAAATAAAGAATTTTTCATAATACGACCAAAAGCTATTTTTGAATCCATATGTACGGTTTTATTTAGTGATGCTACTGTAAATATCCTAATGTTTGAATATTCTTTTTTCCATTTTTTTAAGATTTCCGGATTATAATCAAAATCGTCATAAATTAATCCATATGTTCCTGGTTTAATATTAATTATATTATTATTTGTTATTACTAGATTCGCAGCGGTTAAAAATGTTTGATAATTCTTATTACTATATAGTTTAAGACATATTCCTGTTGTCAAAACACCTTCTGTCATTTATTAGTATTAATATAGAATACCTTTTATGTTTTTTTGTTTTTTTATATTTTTTATATTTTTATATTAAACTAATATAAGTATGTACCAATCATATAGACCATCATTTAATAAAAAGCTTGAACTCAATACTTCTATCAAGAATAAAAATAAACGTAAAAAAACCAAAAATATTCATAATATAATACGAAATAATAAAACAAAAAAAACTCTTAGTAATACAACTAATTTTATTGATCCAAAAACAAATATTCAATATAATTTGGAGATTCCTGAGGATAAACAAATTATTAAAAAAATAATGTTATCCAATTTGAAAAATAATAAATATGTTTCATCGCATAATATTATCTTCCCGAAACAATGTTCGTCAAATTGTTGGTTTAATGTACTTTTTTGTATCCATTTTATTAGTGATAAAGGTAGGCTTTTTACAAAACCTATTCGTATGAATATTATTAATGAAAATTATGACCAAACTTTATTATCACATACAGATAAAAAACTATTTATACAATCACTTATGCTTCTCAATATTGCTATTGAAGCATCATTGACTGGATCTCCAATCGCAAAAAATATGAATACTAATGAAATTATTTCGGGAATATATGATAGTTTTATTACTAAAACATATTGGATGAAAAAAAAAGGTGATTACGGAAATCCTGTTGAATATTTTTTTAAATTTATTAGATTTATTTATCCATCCGGTATTATTTATTTTAATCTAAATCTATACAATAATATACATATAACAAATTCGTTTAAAAATCAATATATTATATCAGATAAGCTACCACATATTTGTTATTTAGAAATATTTGATTCCACTAGTATTACATTGAATAATAAAAAAATGTTTATTACAATTAAATCTACCATAAATGGGGATAGCGCAAACTATATTCTTGATGCTATTTGTATAAGGGATATTGAACAACAACATGTAGGCTGTCTTATAACATTAGATAAAAAAGGGTTCTTTTTTGATGGTGAGTCTCACTTAAAAAAACGACCACTTAATTGGAAAACAAATAAATTTATTAACTCTAACTATATTTTTTCTATTGAAAACAACGCATCTAAATTTAATTTGAGACGCGGATCTCAAATCTTATATTTTTATCGTCTCTAATTTTTCGGCCTTTTAATAATCGATGACGGAGATGAGTTTAAGATGGTCGCAAGACATGAGTGTGATGATGATATTATCGAAACGATTGTGACGACGTGAGATGATAGCGTGTTTTCTCTATTCCGGATTCTTCTTTTATCCAAAAATAGAGCAGTAAATGCTGAAAGATTTAATGATTTTTAAACATATATATAATAAAGTGAGAGGTAAATTATTTGTTTAAGACAATGGACAAATACATAAAAAGAAAGTGGTAATTATTTAGTATATATAAAAATAAAACAAATAAGAGAAAATATACTAAAAGAAGAACATTAAAGAGTTATAAGAACTAATAAAAGTCGGCATTTAATATACGGGTTGATCTAAAAAACAACCATCAACTATCTCAAAAAAATCAACACTATATACAATCTTCTGTTTACATATAAAATTATTAAATTCATGTAATAATAATAGTAATATTATTAAATATCTATACTATTATTAAAATAAAGATGATTTTCTTGAAATTCTGTGATATTTTCAATAGAATCGATATATCTGTATAATCTAGATATTTCGACCGTCGATATATCGAATGTTGTAAAATATTCATAATATTCATCTATATCATACCTAATAGATTTAAAATAAACAAGTACTTCATTATAATCCATACTAAGTTTAAAGCATAATTGTTGAAAGAAACTATGATTATTATATTCTGTTGAATATTTTGTCAAAACTTTTGTAAAGTTAATTGTGTTTACCTTATTAATATTTTTTTTAGTAGAGTTAGTATTATTTAAATGTTTATGTAATATTAAATTACTATTCATAGTTTTTAGAAGAGAACTTATTTCATTAAATTGCCATATTTGTTTTTGAAATGTGATACGGTCTAAATAATCCGCATACGCCATGGTTTCAAGTATTTTTGTATATAAAATCGTGGCTTCAAAAAAAGGTAATTTTTGTATTATTGTTATTATATTTTCGTGATAAATCAAACCTATTATGGTACGGTCAGTTTCATTAATTATATTATTATGTTCAGATAAATAAAAACTCTGTAAATATAATTTAGAGACAATTAATTTAACATCATAATTATCCATATGTTCTTTTTGAAAATAAAAAGATTTATTTTTACAACCCAAAATAAGTTGTAATTTTCTTAAGTCGCCATTAATATTATTTAAATTATCAATATTTTGTTTTTCTACCGAATTCATTAGCTTAGTATAGATATCATATATTTGATTATTTGTAGGTTTATTGAGTTCAATAGTATGACAAACTTTCATAATTTCTTTTATTTTTTTATCAACATGAAGATTTGAAATACAAATAATAGGATTAGTCGATTTCAATTCCTTTTTTTGTTTTTTTGTTTTTTTAGGACGTATTAATTTAGCTAGTGAATTTATACCACCTTTATCACCAGTATTCATACTTTCTACATCATCCATTACAATGATGATACGTTTTTTTTCACCAGATAACAACTTAGAAACGTTATAATTTGATATATTATTATCAGCGATATTTTCAATAATCGCTTTATTTCTCAAATCACTACCATCGTAATAAATAACATCATAATCTAATTGTTTAAGTAGATTTAGTATAAAGGTGGTTTTTCCAATACCAGAATCTCCATAAAAAAAAATCCCACGTTTAATCGTAATGTCATCGGAATTTATTATATCATATAAAATATCACGTAATTGATCTTTATAAACCTGTCGGTTTAAAATATTATCCAAGTCAATTTGGTCCATATGATAGATATAATAAATAGACATTAAGTTCTCTATAAATAGTCATTAAGTTGTATATAAATAATTAAAAAATACTAAAAACAAGAAAACATTTAAACAAATTAAAAGTTACAAAAAATACAATATCATAATCTATTTATTATTATTTTAACCAATTGTTTAATTATACTATTATCTTCAATTGGTTTATTCCATTTATTATGCATGTGATAACAAAATGCTCCATAAAAAAAATTATCAAAAGTATATTCTTTTTCTGTATTCTTAAAAAAAATAGAACCCACACCTCCATTATGATATGGATTTGGTATCCAATCCGGGTTAAACCAACTACAGGGTAAAACCAATATTTCTAATGGTAAGTCATATGTTAATTTTGCACGTTGAACACCTCCCCACCCTTTATTACGATTAATTATAAAAATAATATTATTTTTCATTTTTAGACATTTAGGCTCAAGTGATATAAATATAGCATTATTGGGATAGTTTTGAGTTCGCCATTGATAAAGACATACTTCTTTTTCATAATTTTTGAAAATAGGGTCAAAACTTCTTAAAAAAAACAATCTAAATCGAACCAACACCCTCCATAATTATATAAAAGAACCATTCTATAAAAATTTGCTTTTTCAGATACCCCTCGTGAAGAACCACCTACATATTTAATTTTAATATTTTCTAAAAACGTATTAGACAATTCATTTTTTAGTGAAAATTGTTTAATTTCACAATAATTACTAATTTCTTTATTAGTATCATTTGGGGTATTGTTTTCCAACCATAAAATAATTTTATGTGTACGATTTAATATATTAAATTAATAGCAAGACAATACAGAATATAAATGCTTTTTATTTAAATTACCATTCCAGTAACAATGAAAAATAACAGATTTATCATATTCACCGGTTAATTGATTTGCTAATTCTATAGTTTTATTATAATTAGTCGTTAATGCTAAAAGTTTCATATCTATTCTATTTATTTATTATATATCTATTTATTTATTATAATTTTGTCATGTTAAAATGGTTTAATATGTTATTCTTATTTTTCCATTTACCATACGTATCCCACCTTCTGGTATATTTTCCATTACTTTTAGTATTAATATACACCATACTACGGTTATTATTATTATAAAAGTTATAATTGTTATAAAAGTTATAATTGTTATAATTAAATTTATAACTTTTAATATTTTTAATGTTATTTTTAATATTTTTAATATATTTTTTAATATTTTTAATAATATCTCTTTTGAAGTTATATATATATATTTTATTTTATTTACTATCTTTTTATTAAAGTATAATTTTTGTTTTTTTACATAATTATTTTTACAAATAATACAATTTTTATTATTTTTATACCATGTTAGGAAACATTCGTTATGTAAATATACATTACAATAACATCCAGATTCAAAATTATTTATATATTTTATATATTTTATAGTTGATGGTGTCACCTGATAACATATGTTACATTTCCCATACACCATAATATGTTTTAAATATATCTTTAATATCTCTCTTTTTTAATATTCTTTGTTTTCAATTTTAACTTATCATATGAATTTCAATTGAGGTAATTGCTTTTCGATTTTATTTGATGTCATTTTTGGATTATCTAAGTTAGTATATAACCGACTTCTATCTCTTATGTATTTTTCTTGACTAATACACGATTTATTTATAGAATTAATATCTTTTAGCAATATTTTATTTAACTCTTCTGCGGATGAAGCTTTTCTGTTATTAAAGTAGACATTTGTCATATGATAATGAATTATTTCATCGTCTACTAGTACTGTTTTCATTTTTTGTTTTATTTCATTTTTAATTTTAAGTATATTATTAACATTAAAATATTCTGTTGAAATTCTAAGTTCATTATTTGCGTTCAAAGCACAGTCTCTATAGTCATTGCTTAAATTATTTGGCTTTATTTGTTCAAATAACCCTAAATGTGATGGAGTTTGTACTATTTTATTTTTTAGTATGTTTTGCATTTTTATATTATATATAATTATTATAACTTAATACAAAATGAAACTCTATCAAATTATTTTTCTTTTTTTTCTTATTGTAGTTGTGTTTTTTGATTTAATATTTACCCAAAAATATAAAAATATTGAATTTATGGAAAATTCATGTACATATCCGAAATTTAAACAAGATAATGATGGAAGATGTAAAAACGGTTATATAAAGAAAAATAATATGTGTTATGTTAATTCAATGAATAGTTCTCCATTTAATAATCATGATAGATGTGACGCTAAATTTGATCACATACCAGGAGTTACCAATTTTGATGAGCATAATAAGGACTATCCATTATTTCATGAAAATGATTACGCAAAAATTATAATTCAAACTAATAATTTTCCGTTTTTAGATTTAGATGAAACAGCATTAACTGTAACTAACTCCAATAAGACCAATACATTTCTTTCATATGATATATCATATGTTGTATGTGACTATTCAGATGCAGTAACAAGAGATAGATTATTAGATGAAAGTAAATTTTATGGATTAGAGGCACCTTCACTTAATCTTGATGATTTTAATTTTGTAAATAAAATATTTATACAGTCTTATAAAGTTCAAGGTTTTTTTGGTAATTATTTTATAAACCGTATCAAATCTAAGGATAATTTCTTTTTGAGATTAATAAAGAGTTATTTTTTTTCGAATTATGTTTTCCTTCTTCCTAATTTAGGTAAGAAAGAAATTCATAAAAACGAAATTACAACATCTTCAGAATATGACAATAATGTTATTAAAATTATGATCTCATATATAACACCACAAGAAAATGATAATTTTACATTTAAAACCTCTAATAGTGTAAATGACAAATCTTTTGTATTTATTAGTGACAAACTTATCGTATATGATAAGTCATTAGCTTTATATTATCCTTATATAAAACCTGTAAATGATAAAAAGATATTAATGAAAAGTAATAAATTATATCAACTTATTTGGATTTCTTTTTGTCCAAATAAACATACAAAATATAAAATTAACCATAATAATGAACCTCAACGAATAAATAATATTCACCAATTAAGTTATACTTCTGAATATAATACTAAAGTAAGATTTTTCTCTAATATTAAACGAGGTGGTTCTGGTGTTAATATTAAACGAGGTGGTTCTGGTGGTTCTTTAACACCAATTAACTTTGCTAATACTGCTATATTATCTTTTCACAATAAATTTATTCTTAATGAATCATATAAAATAACAGCACCAGTTAAAAAAGCTGATACTAATATATTTATGGTTCATAGTGATAAGTATAAAGGAGAAGTTATTGATATGATAGATAATAACGTAAATAATTTAGAGGCTAAACAATTAAATTATGAAGTTAAATATAATCCACTAGATAACGATCTCTCTAATACAGCAATTTATGGGAAATAATAATAATTAATTATTAAATTGTTAATTTTTTAAAAATATATATTACTATAAAATATTTAATTCTTCTTATACTGTATGATGAAGTTTTATTATACTGTATTAGTTCTATTTTTTTCAGTATTAATAATTTCAACTATATATATTTTGTATTATAACGAAGATTTGTTTAAAACTAAATATATCAAGCTTAGAAAAAATATTTGTCCAGATAAATGGAGTTATGAAAAGAATTCTTCGGGAAATTATTGTAGCCCTAATGAACATAGTGTAAATACTGGTGATTTTGATTTATCGTGGGATATTAGTGTTAATCTTGATAATAGCGATTGTACTAAATATAACTGGGCAAAGGAGTATAGTGTACTCTGGAGTGGTTATTCGGGGTTAAATGAAAGAGATTTTTGTGCTGACGATTATAAAAAATCTCATATATATAATAATAGATTAGTACGACTTTTTGAAAATAAGAATTCAACCAATTTATATAATGAACAAATAGAAGATTATTCACCAAGTTTAATATATAATCCTTACTTTTTGTCTTACTTTTTGTACTTTTTTTGCTGGATAGGTTTACCATTATTTGTTATATCTATTATTATTATTAACAATGAACGGATATTATGGGGCCTCCAGGCTCTATTGGGTTTTTTTAGGCAAAAAAAACAACCATTATTGGATTTTGTTAGTCCAATAATACAACCATTATTTACCACGGCGGGGGGCAAGATGTTCGTCATCTTGCTGGTAGTGGCGTTGATTTGTTTGTTGTGGATTTTTGTATAGTTTAAACTTAGCGTTTAAACTTCAGGCTGCTTGAACGATTCAAGCAGGATTTGTTTACCTTGCTCTTTGTAAGAGAGGGGCAGGCGCCGAGTTGACATAAGTGGGCACTTCATTGTAAAATGACATAAATCCAAGCTCAGCATCCATGCGTGGGTACCCAATGAACGCAAGCATCTTTTCGACCATGAGCATTACAGTAGCAAATGCATAATTTATTCCAATATTAGAAAAAAACTGGCCTACTTAATACGATATATCAATTAAGATATAGATATATCAAATAAGATATAAAAAAACATATTCTTATTTATATGATAATATGAATAAGAATAGTATTATTTTTCATTTGCTTGTTACTAAACTATTTCCAACTCTTTCATCTGATTTAGATGAAAAAGATATTATTATTGCTGTACTCAAAAATTCATGCTTATTTCATAATAATAAATTTAAAGTATATAAAGATCTTGTGGCAAGTAATGTTTTTATTACTAAAAAAGTAAAAGAACGTTTTTTAGATTACTTTTGTTTAATCCAGAAACATATTTGTGCTTTTCATAAATTTTATAGAATAATTTTATGGAAAAACATCAAAGAACTACCACAAAAATATGACCTATTTTTCAATGAACTGGATTCTTTTAGCGAAGACAAAAAAATTACACTGATTGAAGACAATAAAAAATTTACGTTCAAAATTAGTGATATTTTACATATTATTTGTACTTCTATTTCTCATAGTGACAATATGTTTGTTGACCCCATCCCTCCTAAAAATCCATATACCGGTATTGTGCTATCATTTTCCAGTTTATATAATATCGCTATTCGTTGTATCGAAAATAATATTCCGTTCCCCAAATTATTTTTTTATTACTTTTCATCCGGCTTTTATCTTTCTACATTACGTATTTTTTACGAACCTTATTTACACGAGTGTGCTATTAAAAGTTTTTACCAATCAATGAGTAATTATGATAAATATGAACAAATTAAACATACAATCCATTTATATTATAATGTTATTCCGTTGGAAATTCATGATAGATATCCACAGTATTTACTCTTAGACAAATTAGAACATACTGTACTTATTAGTTTATGCTATGAATACTCTTTATTTCCTACTATTAAAGTTACAAATCATAATAAACTACATTGTATTTTTTCTAAATTTTATAATGATAATCCTACATTTGGAAGAATGTATTATAACAGTAGAAATAATTCTTATTCACATATAAATAATGTAGTTAATTTTGGAATTACTCAATCAACACGTGATATGAATAACGATAATACCTCTATACCTAATATATTTTCTAATAATTCTTCTTTTACTTCTACAAATAGTCTAAGACAACATACACTAACTTTTGTAAATAATTTTTATAATAATAATAATAATAGCGATACTGAAAATATAATTCATGATAATGAAATTAATAATAATATCGATACTGAAAATATAATTCATGATAATGAAATTAATAATAATAGCGATACTGAAAATATAATTCATGATAATGAAATTAATAATAATAGCGATACTGAAAATATAATTGATGATAATGAAATCAATAATACTCAAACTACTACCAATAATAATAGCGATACTGAAAATATAATTGATGATAATGAAATCAATAATAATAATAATAGCGATACTGAAAATATAATTGATGATAATGAAAATTCCATTTATGATTTTAATAATAGTACTGCGAATTCAACATATTTGAATGAGGATTTTCTAGATAATATAAATGATTTTCTAGATAATATAAATATTACTCAAGAACAAATTAATCAACTTACTATTCGTGAACTTTTATCGGGTGAAGACAATGATGATTGGTGATGATGATGATGATGATATATTAATAAATACTAGCTATGCTAATTTAATTCATTATTTTTATTAAAATATTAAACAACATAATTAATAATTATTTTATTTATTTTTCTTAACCAATATATATATTGGTTATGAAGAATAAAGGATCTAGACGAGAAGTATTTAATAGTACTGCGCGTTCAACAACTGGAGGTTTAGAAAAAAAAGACCTACTCAAAAATAAATATGGGCGTATAGTTTCTCGTAAAAAACATATATCAGCTACAAAAGAAAAAAGATTAGTGAAATTTGGATATGGTTCTAAAAAGGGTAAATTTGGATTTGTTAAAATAAACTCTAAAAAACCCAAAGCTAAAAAATCCAAAGCTAAACAAACACGTAAACGTTAAAGAATTAGTCACTCATAATAATTATGATTATAGATAACTATTATATGTATAATTATTTTTTTCGTATAATGTTACATCAAAAGTATCATTATATCCTTGAATATATACATTATCTCCATTATTTAATTCATCACAACCATATTCATTCATACAACTTTTTCCATTGAATGATACTGGAAGACGCGTAGCATTATTTTGTTCACTCATACAATAATATTGCCATGTATTTCTACCATGCATTAATATTCTACCCATTAAGGGTAATATTATATTTTTATCATTTCTATTTTTTGTCAATATTCCTACTTGTGTAAATGTACTACCGGTTCTCTGTGTAGGAACATTTACAGGCATAGATATTAATGATTGTTTTTTTTCTACTGGAGCGGTTTGTGTTGGAAACTTATAGTTATATATATTCTCTGTATTATTCGTCTTATTTGTGGTGTTTTGTAAATAGATCATGAACCCTAGTATTATTAGCAATATTACTATACTAAACATTTCTATACATATCACTCCTGGAGGACATCTCTTTGCCATCTTAATTATATATATAGCATACATTTTTTTTTAACCATCTTTCATTCTTATTTAGATGTGTCTAGTTATTATTTACTTATATCTATATATGTTATCTATAATGGAGATATTCGTTCAAATAAAATACGTATTTTATTGGTGTTCTTAATTATATTTTTAGATTATTTAAAAATATTGAACTATAATATTTAGGATGTCAAAAACGGCAAACGAGCCACTTTTAACTTCAAACGATCAAAGATTTGTCATGTTTCCTATTCAAAATGATGCTATTTGGAAAATGTATAAAAAACAAGTAGAATGTTTTTGGCGTTGTGAAGAAGTTGATTTGGCAAAAGATATGCCTCATTGGGAGACCTTAAATACTAACGAACAATATTTCATAAAAATGATTTTGGCTTTTTTTGCCGCATCTGATGGTATTGTTGTAGAAAATTTAGGAATGCGTTTTATGAGCGAAGTACAATTAAGTGAAGCTAGGGCTTTTTATGGCTTTCAAATTGCTATGGAAAATATACATAGTGAAATGTATTCACTTCTTATTGAAACATATGTTAAGGACCGGGAAGAAAAACATAAATTATTTGGCGCTCTTGAAAATTTTGAATGTATTAAGAAAAAAGGAGACTGGGCAATAAAATGGATTAATGATAAACGCTCTAATTTCGCTACACGTCTTATTGCGTTCGCATGTGTTGAAGGTATTTTTTTCTCTGGCGCATTTTGCGCTATTTTTTGGTTGAAAAAACGCGGTCTTATGCCTGGTCTTACATTTTCAAATGAGTTAATTTCACGCGATGAAGCATTACATACTGAATTTGCGGTACTTTTATATAATGGACTTCAAAAGCGTAATAGAAAAGATAAAGTTCATGAAATTATTAAAGAAGCAGTTTCGATTGAAAAAGAATTTATTATTGAATGTTTACCGTGTAAACTCATCGGAATGAATAGTACTCTTATGAGTCAATATATTGAATTTGTTGCTGACAGACTGGTTGTTCAACTAGGCTATGATAAAATATATAATGTAAATAATCCATTTGATTTTATGGAAATGATTAGCATCGAAGGTAAAACGAATTTCTTTGAAAAACGAGTAGGAGAATACGCACTAGCATCAAAAGAAAAAGATACCGATATTTTTGACTTAGAATCAGATTTTTAATCTAGATTGAATTGTTATCCTTACTTAAATATATGTTATCTCTAAAATTCTTCAGTATAAAATTGAGAACTAGCCGAAGTTCCCATATTCATTATATCATGACTTAATACACTTAAAGATTGTATCATTTGCTCATCTCCTGTATATGTTGTCATCAATATATTTAATCCTTTATTCGCATCTAATAATTTTGCCATGATTCTGTTTTTATTATTTTCATCCACTTTATCTGTTTGTAATGATAATAATCCATCATATATTAATCGATTTAAACTATTTATTGAACTATTACGGGTTTCACCTTGATATCTACGTTTTATTGGCGTTAAATAACCAACTTCTTGTATATTTGGACATCCACTTGAGTCCCATATTAATTTATCGTTTGCCTTTAAAGACGCTACCACTCCTAAAGATATTAAAATAACATTTACTTGATAATTTTGTTCATGCTGTTCTTTACCAGTTAACTCTTTCTCCATGTTCATCATTATTATATTATATTATATTAATCTTTTATTCTTTTTCTTTTTTAAATACATAAATATATTGTTTATCATATAATGTACTGATTGTGTTCAATAGTTGTTTATTCATAATCTTAAATCCGTTACGCCGAAATTCTTTTACTATATTTTCTAATGGAGTAATATTATAACAATATTCATATATACGTTTTTTATTAGTCTCTTTAAAATATACTGTTTCCTTTACTGAAATTGTACGATATTTACTATTATTATAACTATCTCTACATTTGATATTAGTTTTAATCTTATATTTATCGAAAATAACTTCACCTTTTTTTATTTCTGTTTTTGTATGCTTACTACTCATAAAAATATTTGGCCTCGTACAATTAGTTAATATAACTTCATCTATCAGTTTTATTATTACATATCTATTTTTTCCGTCATCTTTACACCATAATGCCATATTTTCAATTAATTTTATTTGTTCTTTAAATGATAAGGTATATATCGAATTATCGTCACAAAGTATATGTGTATATTTACTTGGCTCATATGTAAATGAATTTGTAATATCTGTTACTTTACTGTTTTCATAACCATTCTCTTTTAAATAATCCGACATATAATCATTCTGTGACGCAATTTCCATATTAAAACTCATATCTTTGCAGTATTCTAATAAATTATTTTGTTTAGGGTATACTATTAATATATTCTCTTTTTCCTCTGTTTTATTCATTTTTTTCCATTTTTTTGAGTCTTTTGTTATTAATATATTATCTAATATTTCAATATATTTTTTGGTTATTTGTTTATTTTCATATAAACCATTATATACTTTCAAATAAAATTTATCAAAAATATCTTTATTTGTTTTACATATATATGCTTCATGCTGTATTTCATTCGCATATAACTCTATGTCATTTTTTAATGGTACCGTTAGATAATTATAAATAAAGTATACAACACAAAATAATATTGCATACTTTACATATGCTTTTAAATACCATATAAAATTCATTTTATTTATATAGTATATCTATTTTTTTTATAAAATGAACTCTTTGGATATCAACGATATTCGCACTATTAAAGATTTTCGCGGTATCACTTTTTCAAAATATAAAACGAAAGATGTTAAACTTAAATTTATAAACGAACTCAAAAATGAGAATTTAATCGAGGCTTATTATTGGTTCTCTGAATTATTTACTTCCGGAAATATATTCGTTATTTGGGAGTGTATATTTCATTTCACTACTATCTATATCAATACAGCAAATCCTAAAATTTTTGTCTATTTACAACTAAAATCTGATGAATTTATTAAAATATATAATTTTGGTTATATTAATCAAGAACTATTTCTTCGAAATAATAGTAAATGTAGAAATATGTTTTGTGAAATTATTTCGATTTTATGTGCATCACCTAAAAAACCAGGATTTCAAAATCTTAAAATTGTGAAAAATACTGATTTCATTATTCAAAATATAAAACATAGACTTAAAGCTCCCAATACCGATTTTATTAACAATACTTTTCAACTAGATGATCCCGATGAACTTTTTCTTGCATGTAATGAATTTTCATATGCTATTCATATTTCAAATAATCATAAAAACCAACTCGATGCTATATATTGGTTAGAGTGGATGCTATCTTTTGAAAAACAGTTTCAAACTCAGCATAAAAAATCTTTGAAAGCAGCACATAGAAATATTAAATCTATTCCTTCCATATCACAGTATGATATTATATGGATTATTTGGGATATTATTTTAGCATCATCATCCACTGAGACAACCAATCAAATATTAAATAAAATTATATCATCATTATTTAATCTTTTCTCTTTTCAGTTTAAACCCGGACATAAAACTAAACATAAACCACTTATTTATATTGCTATTATTTTCATAATAGATTACAAAAATATTAATTTTACTATTCCAATACTAGATAATCAAGCTCTTATTTCTCCCGACTTTTTGACAACAGTTAAAAATCAAGTATTCTCTTCTTTGAAACAACATGAAATTTCTCCAAATACTGACTATCTATTCGATGAAAATACATCTAAATCCGAAACAGAAAAAACTTTTGGTAAATTAAATAAGTTAGCAGATATTTTGGGTACGAATCCACCATAATATACATATTTCGGTATTATTTAAACTTTAACATGAAATCAAAACACTTTTTATACCTTTGAATATATCTATCCATATATTTTTACCTAGATTATTTTAGTCATCATTTAATATATTTGTCTTTTTTAATTACAATTGTGTAAACATCAATTGTGTAAAAATTATGGCGTTCTCTTATTTAAGCATTAGTAAACTAAATAATCATTCATGTTATCTATATATCCCAAAATATATAATCATAATTATACCATTTGTTTATACCATATATATTATTTATTGTATATATATATATATGGTATTTATAATGAATAAAACTGATAATATTTGTGGATTATTTATATTATTTTTAATATCTTCATTATCTTTATTTTTTATGTTTTCTAATTTAGATTTATTGAAATCTCATATGTTAAGTATACTAAATTCTTCCACAGAATTTTATTCAAATAAACAAAATTTAATAGATATTACATTACCTAGTACCATTACTAATCCGGTCGATACATTAAAAAAATCTTCAAAGGTTTTATCTACACCAAGTGGAAGTGGTAAAAATGGATATTGTTATATTGGTGACGATAAAGGTGTTCGCCATTGTATTCATGTCAATAAAAATCATAAATGTATGTCTAATGAGATACATGAATCAAGTGAAATTTGTAAACACCCAAATCTTAGATACTAACTTTTCTTTTTTAGAACCAATCTTTATTCAAAGAGTAATAAAGACGGTGGGGATATATTTAGATAAATATATGATACATCATTTTTAATGGTCTCTTAAAAATAATATATATATATATATAAATTAATTATATATATGATGAAAGAAATTAAAAAGAATAAAAATTCCAAGGTGTAAAGTTGTATTTTATTTTATAAAAATTGAAATATATTTATCATGAAATATATATAAACACACACAAACTATTTCAAGCTACAAGAGAATACATCAAAATGGAGATTAGCAATTATTTCAAGAATTTACCATTGGATATTGGCAACAAAATCATCAATTATGTTGTTGATATTCATGTGAATGAAAAACGCAAAGAGGTATGTTATAGAGAATTAAAGCTGGTTATTCGATACCTACAATATTCTAAGATAAACCCACCCATTTGGATGCGTTGGATGGAGAATGATACGCCAACCACGGAGGATAGTAAGCATATTAAATGGGTTATTAAATTAGTTTCTGTTTCACACCGCCTACATGAAAATGAATATAATCCAACACAAATTACTTATCAGTAACTAGCATAAAATGGGTTATTATTATTAGTAACTCTTCTAATTTTATAGTGACATTGTTCACTATATGGAAATTTAAAATAAACAAGTTGTTCACAAAGTTTTGTTTTGCACTTGGTTATTATTTTTAAATAAATAATACTGAACTGTTGATATTTTATAGTCTTCGCATTTGTGTGGTGGAGGCATTTATATTATAAGTATTTTAAAAAATTGAAATACATTTCGTGTATTTTTTATATGTAAACCAACAAAACAAGATGGCAACTTCTACAAAACAAGAGATAAAATGCGAATATGAAAAACTCAACCAGTATTACACAGATGGAAAACTGACATTTGATGTTAGTAAAGAACCAACTATCGCTGAATTTACTGATTGCATTGGTGAGCCAACGCATCTTGTAGCACTATGCGTGTTAAATACGCCTGAAAATTTCCCATATAAAACAAACAAAGATGGCACCCCAACTAAGAAACAACGCGAATATTTTATCGACGATCCAACATATACAGGAAAGAAAGTAGACTATTTGGCTGTAGATGAAACAATGTTGTCCCAGCGTTTTAAAAGTATATACCTTCATAAACCCGTGTTATGCGTTCAAGAAGGAAAGTAAAAAATAATAATGAAAATAAATATTTTATACTAGATTACACATTTGATTCAATAAACTTAATTTCATCATGTGTTAGATTAAATGTATCATACACTTCTTCATAATTATCACAATAAGGGAACTTTTGTAGAATACGAATGTTGTTGAAGTTTCCATAACGACAAATATTGTTGATGAATTTATACATAGGATGATTCAAAACATAATTTATATTTTTTGCCTCCGTCTCATTTTTACACATAATAAATGCGATCGATTGTGTCATTCCACAATTATCTACAAATGTTCCATAATAAGATGTTGTAGAAATAAATACTTTGAAACCATCTTGATATTTATGTGGTCGAGAACTCCACACAGTTTGCTTTGGTGTATGTATTAGTTTATATTTATATATGTTATCATGTGTTTGAGAAATAAGTGCTTTTTTTGTATACTTATGTAAGTCACTGCTTGTTTTCACATGAAACTTTTGTATAATGTTATTATCAATCGTTTTATGTAAGATAGATTGAATAGTTTTATTATAGTAAAGTGGAATATATTTTCGTTCTTCACTATCAACAATATCTTTATATATTTTTTTATTCCATATACCTTCAATAGTAATTGGTTTATATGATGGAGTATTTTCAATTAAATACCATGTAAATGATGAACCT